>DGYFI06202__coassemble_366_pt1 | contig 55422 bp, 43 predicted proteins | sample DGYFI06202__metabat2_high_PE_032 | metagenome-assembled genome bin DGYFI06202 | reverse complement strand
CGACCCCTTCGAGGTCGATGTGAGAGAAAGAGGATAGATCCGCAGGTGTTCCCCTTCGGGGAGCCACCGGCGGTTACCCATCGTTCAACCTCTTCGAGGTTGCCGGGTGTGCGGGGCAGGAAAGGGTCAGACGTGCGAGGTTCAACCTCTATGAGATTGTCAACGCAAGCAAAAATGTGGCGATATGCACCATTCTAACCTGCGCAAAGTATAGCACCATAACCCTTCATATTAGCAGCGTAACCCTTCATATTAGCAGCGTAACCCTTCATATTAGCGGCGTAACCCTTCATATTAGCGGCGTAACTCTCTATTTTAGCGACGTAACTCTTCATATTAGCATCGTAATCCTTCATTTGAGCGCCGTAACCTTGTATTTGAGGGGAACTTTCAGTTTTTTATCAGTCATTGATGCCGGAAATTTGTGTTTCACCCGGGGCAATCTGTGTCGGCAGATGTTTCATCTTCCTTCTCCATGTTCTTTTCAGAAAAATGCTTTCACGCCTTCACCGGGTTTCAACCTGTTGTTAATAAACGCTTTGCTGTGAAACATAGAACCTTCACGCATCTTTCACACACCGTTCACGCATCATGATTTGCTTCCTATAGGGGGGAAGCCTCTCTCTAAGCGATAAGGACTTTACTTCCACGGGCAGGCCACGTTGCTTTCAAACTATTAGGAATGACCGGGTTGGAACCTTCCGGACCGCCTGCTCTGTGGAACAGAATCTTGTGAGCGCGTGATGTGTGAAAGATGCGTGAAGACTGTATCTTTCACAATATCTTATTTATATACAGCGGTTTAAACGAGGGTGAAAGCGTGAAGGATGTTTGGAGAAGAAATAACAGGTAGCGGTTTGCTTTCACAGAAAAGTCCGGAATCATGTCATTTCCCGTTTATAAAAAATGGAAGGTTCTAATTTGTCAAACTTCTGTATAATAGCATATTACTGTGAAACATGCCGATTTTTTATTTATATTTTTTGCCTGAATGCACGATTGGACGCATCTGAGGTTACGGATTGTTATTTCACCTTAATTGCGTGTGCGAAAAGAGGGTGTGTCAAAATAGGTAATATCTATTTCGGCACACCCTCCCGGAAAATATAAGTCAGCTAAATTAGTCAACCTTCACCCAGCTGCCTTCAATCCAAGTGCAGGCATTGATGACATCGTCGAGCGAAGCGAAGCTCAAAGTGGCATCGACTGTATTGCCTTCGCCTGCCAGGAAGCTGTCGTTGGTGTAGATGCCTTCGTTGCTCACCAGGTCGGCGCTGATGGTGATGTTGGTCAATACAGAAGTACCATCGGACAGCGCATTTTCAGTCAGCTCAGTTTCCACAGTCAGCGGCATGGTCTTTCCGCAGATTTGGGCATTGTCCATGCTTACCTCGGTACCTTCACGCAGACGCACGCCACGGCCTTCGGCACCGTTGCCCACGAGCATCAGGTTGCTCAGGTCGGGGTGTGCCACCGGTGTTGCGGCATTGTTGTCGCCGTTGTTGTCGGCCTCGATGAGGCAGTCGCAGGCATAGCCCAGGGTGCTTTCCGCTTCCTGGTAGGCCATCAGGTTGGTGCCGGTGCCGTTCCAGCCTTCCGTCCAGTCGAAAGAGTCGTCGCTGCAGCTTACCACTACCATGTTGCTTACGTTGACCGAACCGCCGAAGAACTCAAAACCATCGTCCGAGCCTTTGTAGGCCTGGCAGTGGTCCACGGTTGTACCGTTTCCTACGCCATAGAAGGAGATGCCGTTTGCCTCGTGTTCCTCGTCGAAGGCATAGCCCGTGTATTCCACACGTACATAGCGCAGTGTGCCGGAGTTGTCGGCATCGTCGTTGCCGCCGTAGGTGGCATTGCCGATTTCCGAGCTGCCCGTGCCGCCCTCGGCATTGGTGTGTGCGCGGCCGCAGATGTGTATGCCGCCCCATGCGCCCGGCTCTTCGTGGTCGGAGGTCATCACGATGGGGTTGGAGGCTGTGCCTTCTGCATTGATGCGTGCGCCCTGTTCCACCAGGATGTAGTCCACCTGGTCGTCATACTGTGCGATGATGGTCACGCCCGGTTCGATGTTCAGCGTGGCGCCTTCTTTCACTCTGTAGACACCGTTCAGGGTGTAGGTTTGTCCGCTGGCCAGGGTCACGTCTTCTGTGATTTCACCGGTCAGCAGGTTTTCCTGGTTGTTGTTGTCACCGTTGTCGCCGTTGTTGCCGTTTTCATCGTCGCTGCATGCAGCAAAAAGTGTCATGCCTGCCAAAAAGGCCATCGAAAAAAGAGTTCTGTTCATTGTTTTCATAATTCTCAGTTTTTTGATTAAATGAATGGTTATTAGTTAGTATAATTTACAGTTTGTAGCTGAATCCTACCTCGAAGCTGGTCCCCTTGCGGTATCTCTCCACTTCCACGGTTTCGCCGGTTTGGGGCACATCCTGTTTGAACAGGACATCGCGGTTCAGCAGGTCGTTGACCTGCAGCTTCAGGGCGAAATGCCTGTTCAGGTCGAAACTGGCGTTGAAGTTGAGCGTGTGTACGGCCTGTTGCATGATGTCGCCCAGTTGCGATACTCCCACGGCATGTATGCGTTTGCCTTGCAAGTTGTAGAGCAGTGCCAGATTCAGGGCACGTTCTTCGCCGAAGCGGGGCGAATAAGTGATGTCTGCGTTGAGCAATATGGGCGAAGCGCCTTGCAGGGAACGTTCCTTGTTAGTGTAGGCACCGCTTTCGGGCAGCTTCACGTTGGTGTACATGTAAGATACGTTGGCGCCTAAGCGGAAATCCTTGAACAGGAGTTTCCTGAATTCTGCCTCAATGCCGGCTGCCATGCCCTGGTCGGCATTCTGGAACGAGTGCAGGGTGGCGCCGCCCTGCAGGCGCTGGATGCGCTCGATGGGCTTGTCCAAGTGCTTGTAGTAGCCGGTGATGGAGAACATGTCTCCGTTCTCGCCGAAGCGTTCGTAGCGCAGGTCAAAGTTATAGTTGTAACTGTTCTGCAAGTCTTCGTTACCGCGGATTTGCGCCGAGCCATAGGATTCCTGGTAGAGGAACGGAGCCATTTCGATGAACGACGGGCGGGTGATGGTGCGCGAGAGCGAGAAGCGCAGGTTGTTCCGTTCGTTGAAGCTGTACTTCAGGTTCACGGTGGGGAAGAGGTCGTGCTTGTTCAGGTCGCGTCGGCGCTGGTACTTGCTTTCGCCCTCTATGGCATATTCCACCCACTGCTTGGCATACTCGTAGCGCAGGCCCACATTGACCAGGAGGGAAGGCAGCGGGTAGAAGTCGGTCTGCGCATAGGCGGCATAGATGTTCATGCCGGCGCGGTAGGTGTCGTGGGGCTGCATGCGCCGTTCCACCACGATGTTGCCGTTGGCAATGTTCTCCTGGTTGAGGTAGCCGCTGGTCTGGTAGATGTCGTCGATGACGGGGTTCAGCCGGTTCACGTTGTAGTAGAAGCGGGTACCCATATAGTCGCGGTTCTTGTCCTTGTAGCTGAATCCGATGCGGGCATTGTTCTGTTCGCTCCACTTGTATTTCAGGGCGAGGTTGCCCACCCATTCGTCTTCGTTCAGTTCGCCGTAGTAGCGCATGGTTTCCTGCCGGTTCAGTTTGAAGAGGCTGAGTGAACCGTCGTCGGCTTTCTGGAACATCACCTGGCGGCGGTCGGGTTCCTCACTGCCGGTTTTGCCGTAGGAGCCTCCCCAGGCCAGTTCCCACTGCGTGCCGAAGTGGTGCATCCCGTTCAGCTGGTGGTTCTGCAGGGTATAGATGTGTGTGATGTCGTTGCTGCCGATGAGCCGGTGGTCTTCGGCGTCCACGCCTTCGCGGCGCTGGTAGGAGTCGCTGGCGTTGCGTGCATAGAAGAAGGTATAGCCGATGCGGTCTTCCTTGCGCAGGGTGATGCCTGCCGAGGCGAGTGCCGCTATCTTCAGCGTGGCGGTGTATTCGTCGTAATCGAAGTCATTCTGTATGTTGCCTGTGGCCTCCATCGTTTTATAGAAAGCATCGTTCAGGATTTCCGTTTCGTTGCTGAGGCTGAACGAGCCCAGCAGGCTGAGTGTCTGGTTGCCGATGGCGATGTTGCGCCCGACGCCGATGTTTCCGCCAAATTCGGGCAGGGCAGTCTTGCGTTCCACGTCGAAAGTGGTGTGGAAGATGTTGTTCTGCAGCACGTAGTCTTCAAAATCTCCTAAGCTCATGTTGTAGATGCTCTGGTCCATGGAGGGTGTCTTGAAGAGCGAGCCGCGGTCCATCTGGTAGAAGTCCTTGCCCAGGGCATTGAAGTGTCCGCCTGCATTGAAGCTGACGTTGAAGAAGTTGTCTGTGGTATTCTCTTTGGTGCTGATGTCGATGTGGGCACCGCTGTAGTCGGCAAAGGTGGCGGCATCGTACACCTTGCTGACGGTGATGTTCTGTACGGTGCTCGAAGGGAAGAGGTCGAGGGGGATAAGCTTGTTGTCCGGGTTGGGTGACGCGATGGGCAGTCCGTTCAGCGTGGTGGTGCTGTAGCGGTCGCCCAGTCCGCGTACGATGAGCTGTCCGGCATCGGCAATGGAGATACCGGTGATCTGCTTCACACCTTCCTGCACGCTGCTGATGCCTTTCAGGCTCATCTCCTTGGCGCCTAAGTTCTCGATGGCCAGGGTTGCTTTCCGGCGTTCCATCTGCAGGGCGCGTTCGCCCTCCAGGTTCTTGCGTGCCACCACCTGTACTTCGCCCAGTACCTCGGCGTCCGGGGCCAGTTCGAAGTTCATGACCATGTCCGTATCGCCTATCCGGAGGTTTTCCACCGTTTCGGTCTTATATCCTATGTACGACACTTGCAGGGAATACGTTCCCGGCTTCAGATTCAGCTGGTAATTGCCGTCCAGGTCGGTTATGGCGCCCTGGGTGGTTCCAGTCACTTGCACCGTGGCGCCGGTCAGCGGTTCACGGGTCTCTTTGTCAATGATGTTGCCTTTGAGATTTCCTGCCATGACAGCCATGCAGGAAAGGGAGAGCAGTAAAATAAGGAAGAGAATCCTTCCCAAATCAAGTCTTGTACTCATCTTTTTTGCTTGTTTCTTTTTCCGTTGCAAAGATGAGGCTTTCGTGTTACATCGTGGCTACAAAGGAGGTACGTTCGTTTTGCAGGTGTGTTAAGAATGTGTTGCAAGTTTGTGGGTCGTGTGAACGGAAAGAGCTAAAAAAAAGATGCCAAGACGCTTACGCGTCCTGGCATCCAAGTTGTCCATAATATTAATTGCCATTTACAGGCCAAAACTAAATTGGTCGATGCTGTCGTACACTACGCTTGCGATGCTCAACACAATGATGCCTGCCGTGCAGATGAGCAGGCTGGCCCGTGTGTAGTTATCGCTGCGGAAGGCAGCAATCGGTTCGTCGCTCTTGTTGATGTACATGGATTTCACCACGCGCAGGTAGTAGTAGAGCGAGAGTACCGTGTTGACCAAGGCGATGAACACCAGCAGGTGGAAGCCGCTGTGGAAGGCTGCCGCGAAGATGAAGAACTTCGAGAAGAAGCCTGCGAACGGAGGGATACCTGCCAGTGAGAACAGGGCCAGCGTCATCAGGAAAGCCAGACGCGGGTTGGTGGTGTACAGACCGTTGTAGTCGGTCAGCGTCACCTTGCCCGAACGCTGCATGACAATGTTGATGACAGTGAAGACACCTAAATTGGCGAACAGGTAAATCAGTACGTAGTAAATCAGCGAAGTCATACCCATCGGCGTGCCGGCAATGACACCCAGCATGATGTAGCCTGCCTGTGAGATGCTGGAGAATGCCATCAGGCGCTGCAGGTTCTGCTGGCGCAGGGCAAACAGGTTGGCCAAGGTGATGGACAGGATGATAATCCAGTAGAGCACCGTCTGCCATTCTGTCACCATCGGGGCAAACACCTTGATGAGGACAATCATCAGCACGAAGGCTGCCGAGCCTTTGGAGATGACGCTCAGATAAGCCGTCACGGTGCTGGGCGAACCTTCATAAACGTCGGCTGTCCACAAGTGGAACGGAACCAGCGAAATCTTGAAGCCCATGCCCGAGAAGAAGAACACGAAAGCCATCACCTGCAGGGCATTGCCGTCGAGGGCGGCGGGTATGTCCTCAAAATACAGCGTTCCTGTCGTGCCGTATATCAGCGAGAGGCCGAAGAGCAGCAGGGCACTGGAGAACATGGCGGTCAGGATGTACTTGGCACCAGCCTCGGCCGACTGTTGGCGGTATTTGTCGAAAGCTACCAGGGCAGCCATCGGGATGCTGGCCGTTTCCAGTCCGATGAAGAACATCAGGAAGTGACCGGCGGAAATCATGAAATACATACCCAGCAGCGTGGAGAGCGTCAGCACGTAGAACTCACCCTGTTTGATGTGGTTCTCCTCGCGGCGCATCCATACATGGGCCATCAGGAAGACGATGAGCGTGCCCACACTGAGAATGGACTTCACGATGCTCTGCACCGGCGAGTTGATGTACATGCCGCCGAAAGCCGAAACTTCCGGACCCGGCACGATGGTAATGATGGTATGTATGAGGAGCAGGGCGATGGGAAGGAAGGTGTTGAGCACCGGTTTCCCGTCGCGCTTGTGGTTGTCAGGACTCATAAAGAGGTCTGCGATGAAGAGAATGACGATGACGGCAATCAGCGAAAGCTCATCTCTCATCAGTAGGAATTGACTGTAATCCATATTTGTACAATTAGTTGGGGTTAATGGTTATTGAACTACTGCCAGATGATTGATTATCGGCAATACGCTGTCGCCAATCATATTGCTGATCCACCACGGTGCCAGACCGAGAGCAGCTACACAGGCAATGAGGATGATGACTGCCGTGCGTTCGTCCCACGTGGCATCTGTCAGGGCCAGGTGGTGCTTGTTGGTGCAGGTACCATACAGAATCTTGCCTACTACACGCAGGATGTAGACGGCAGTGATAACGATGGATGTCGTGGCCAGGATGGTCCAGACACGGTGGAAGGTGTCAGCATGCTGGAACGAACCGGTAAAGATGGTCATTTCGGCCACAAATCCGCTCAGACCCGGCAGACCCAAGTTGGCCAGACCGGCAATGACGTAGCACACCGACAGGAAAGGCATGATTTTCATCAGGCCGTTCAACTCGCGGATGTCACGGGTATGGGTGCGTCCGTAAATCATACCGATGAGGGCGAAGAACAAGGCCGTCATCAGTCCGTGTGACAGCATCTGGAGCACGGCACCCGTGCTGGCCGTCGTGTTCATCATCAGGATGGCGAAAAGCACCAGGCCGCAGTGCGACACCGAAGAGTAGGCGTTGATGTACTTCAGGTCGGTCTGTACGCAAGCCGAGAAGGCACCGTAAACCACCGAGATACCAGTCAGGATGAGGAATATCCAAGACAGTTCGTTGGCTGCTTCAGGCATCAGGAACATGGCGATACGGAAGCAACCGTAGCCTCCTAATTTCATCAGCACGCCGGCGTGCAGCATAGATACGGCCGTAGGCGCCGAGGCATGACCGTCGGGGCTCCATGTATGGAACGGGAACAAGGCACCCAATACGCCGAAACCGATGAAGGTCAGCGGGAACCAGATGCGCTGTTGTTCGATGGGGATGTTGTGCAGGCCGGCAATCTCCAGCAGGTTCATCGTCGTGGCACCCGAACCGAAGTAGATGCCCAGGATACCGATGAGCAGGAAAGCCGAACCGCCCATCAGCATCAGCGTCAGCTTCATGGCGGAGTATTCCTTGTGTCCGGAACCCCATACACCAATCAGCAGGTACATCGGAATCAGGGCAACCTCGTAGAACATGAACATGGTGAACAAGTCGATCGAGATGAAGAAACCGAATACACCCAGCGAAAGGAAGGTGAACCAGAGGAAGTATTCTTTCGTGAGCGGCTGCAGACGCCAGGAGGCGAACGTGCCGGTAAATACGATGATGGCAGAAAGCAGCAGCATCACGACGGAGATGCCGTCTACACCCACCGAATAATGTATGTTAAGTGCCGGATACCAGACCATGTCGGCGCAGAACAGCATTTCGTCTGTGGCGCCTCCCTGACGTGCCTGGAGGTACATCACGGTCAGCGCGACGGACAATACCAGCAACGCCGAGGCTCCGGTCACCATCACCGTGCGTATCTGTGAGATGTTGCGGCTCAACCAGAGACCCAGCAACATCAGCAGGGGAATGAGAACAAATAATGATAAGAAATTCATCTTATGTGGTATTTAATATTTAGACTTCATTGTTAATTAATAGCTTTCTGCTTTACAGCAACAGTATAAGTATCAGGGCCAGCACACCCAGCAGGAACACCAGCGCATATTGCTGGATGCGTCCGCTCTGCAGGGTACGGATGGAATCGCTGCCTGCATTCGAACTCCATGCCAGGAAGTTGAAGAAGCCGTCAACCACGTGGCGGTCCCACCAGGCAATGGGGGTAGAGATGCGGCGGAAGATAATCCGGTGTGTGATGTACTGATAAATCTCGTCGATGTAGAAGCGGTGGTAAGCGGCTGTCCACAGACCACGGAACCGGCGTGCCAGGGCATCGGCCACAGGCTGTTTCTCCTTGGCATAGATAAATGTGGCCAGGGCGATGGCGATGATGGCGATGACTACGCTGGTAATGGCGATGGTCGGGTCGAGGTGAATGTCATAGGCATGGCCGTTGGAACTGATGAAGTGTCCGAACGGCAGGATGAACTGCCAACCTCCCACTACCGTAACGGCAGCCAGGAACATCAACGGGAAAGTCATGGTCAGCGGACTCTCGTGCGGCGTGTGGGCTGCATGAAGTTCTTTGTTCTCTTTTCCCCAGAAAATGCCATAATACAAACGGAACATGTAGAAAGCGGTCATGGCGGCAATGACAGTCATAATCCATCCCATTACCGGACTGAACTGGAAGCAGGCAGCCAGGATTTCGTCTTTCGAGAAGAATCCGGTGAACGGAGGAATACCGGCAATGGCCAGACAGGCAATGAGGAACGTGATGTGCGTGATGGGCATGTACTTGCGCAGACCTCCCATTGCCGACATCTCGTTGCTGTGTACCGCATGGATGATGCTACCGGCACCCAGGAAGAGCAGGGCTTTGAACATGGCGTGTGTGAACAGGTGATACATACTTGCCATGTAACCCAAACCGCCTTCGTGCGGGTCGCTGGCTGTGCAGACACCCAGGGCTACCATCATGAAACCAATCTGGGAAATGGTAGAGAAGGCAAGCACGCGCTTGATGTCGGTCTGCACGCAGGCGATACTTGCGGCAAAGAAAGCGGTGAATGCGCCTACGTAAGCCACGATGTGCAGCGTGGAAGGAGCATATTCGATAAACAGCGGGAACATGCGGGCTACCAGATAAACACCGGCTACCACCATGGTTGCGGCGTGGATCAGGGCGCTGACAGGTGTCGGGCCTTCCATGGCATCCGGCAACCAGATGTGCAACGGGAACATGGCACTCTTACCGGCACCACCGATAAACATCAGGCCTAATGCCAGCGGCAACATGGCAGCACCGCCTTTGGCCAGAGCCATCTGGTCGGGAGTGAACGTGTAAGTCTCGGCAAAGTAACCGTAAATCAGGATACCAATCAGGAAGCCCAAGTCGGCAAAACGGGTAACGATGAATGCCTTCTTGGAAGCGGCAATGGCCGAAGGCTTGGTGTAGTAAAAGCCAATCAGCAGATAGGAAGATACGCCCACCAACTCCCAGAACAGATACATTTGGAAAATGTTGGTTGCTACCACCAGGCCCAACATGGACATGGTGAACAGCGAAAGGAAGGCGTAATAACGCTGGAATCCTACCTCTCCCTTCATATAGCCGAAAGAGTAAATATGTACCATGAATGATACCGTGCTGATAACGATAAGCATCATGACAGAAATCGGATCGAGCAGGATACCCATGTCAATGCTCAGCTTGTCTGTAAAAGGCAGCCAGGTAAAGTTGTAGGGCATCAGTGTTTCAAAAGTGCCGTCCGCCAGACGGGGACTGCTGAAGTAGATGGCAGCCGTCGCATAGGAAAGCACTGTCACCGCACCCAGCACCACCGTACCGATGAGACCTGCCGTGCGATGTGACATCCATTTGCCTCCCAGCCCGAGAATCAGAAACGAGAGGAACGGAAGCAGCAGAATCAGAATTGTATATTCCATATTAATTTTTCAGTTATTAGTTTTTCACTTCAATCGATATTACCACTTCAACTCCTCCAAGCGGTTCACCTGGATGCTGCGTATGTTCCGGTAGATGTTAATCATGATGGCAATGGCGATGGCTGTTTCGGCTGCCGCAATGGCGATGGCGAACAGGGCGAAGAAGTAGCCTTCCAGCATGTCGGGGAACAAATAGCGGTTGAACACAGCAAAGTTGATGTCCGTAGCATTCAGAATCAACTCAACGGATATAAGCATGGCCAGTGTGTTGCGTCGGGTAAAGAATCCGTAGGCACCGGCAAAAAGCATGATAGTAGAAACTATCAGATAATATTCCAAATGTACCATATCTCTTATCTTTTACGTGCAATTAACAATCCGCCGATGATACATGCCAGCAACAGGATGCTGACTGCTTCGAACGGCAATAAATATCCATATTTGTCACTGCTCAGCATGTGGAAGCCTATCTCTTTGAATCCTGTCTCAACATATTCAATGTCGGCAGGTGCCAGGAACTTATGCTTCAGCAGGACGAACAGTACGATGATGCCTCCCACTAAGGTCGTGCCCAGTGCAGCCAGGAAACGGCTTCGTTTCAGCTTCTGGAATTTTACGCCCTCGCCGCTGGTCAGGAAGATGGAGAATACGTAAAGCACGACCACGCCTCCGGCATATACCATGATTTGTACGGAACCGAGGAATGTATATCCCAGCAGGAAGTAGAAGCCTGCCGTGCCGAACAGTACAAACAGCAGGTAAGTGGCCGCACGCACGATGCGGTCGGTGGTCACCGTCAGGATGGAAAATACGGCAATGAAAGCCGCAAGGAAGTAGAAAACTACTGTTTCGAGTGTTATTTCCATTGTTTATAAGTGCTATTGCTTAATGTTAATCATTCTTTTTTCTTCTCAGCCACGTGACTGCCCGGGTGGTTCAGTGTCATGATCAGCTTAGAACGGTCGAATACGGCATGTTCGAATACTTGGTCGAAGGTGATGGCATTGTGCGGACAAGCGTTGACGCACAATTGGCAGAAAATGCACGATCCCAGGTTGTATTCGTATTTGGCCAGTATCTTTTTCTTTTTCCCGTCCTCTGTCGTAATGGTCTCGCTGGTAACCTTGATGGTTCCGTTGGGGCAGGCCATCTGGCACAGTCCGCAGGCGATGCAGTGGTGCTCGTTGTTCTCGTTGTGAGGCATGGTCAGTGTCCCGCGGAAACGGTCGAACATTTTCAGCTCTTTTCTGTTTTCGGGATACTGTTCCGTAATCTTCTTCGTGAAGAATTCACGCATGGTCGTTTTCAAGCCGATGCCCAAGCTGCGCACCGCCTTGAACAAACCTCCAAAATATGTATCTTTTTCTTCCATAATCGTTGCTAACTATTGGGGTTAAAAGTGTAATCCGAAGGAGGCTACCAATGCCATGAGCAGCAGGTTGACCATCGAAATCGGTACTAAATATTTCCATTCCAGTTTCAGAATCTGGTCAATTCGCAAGCGGGGGAATGTCCAACGCATCCACATCATCAGGAACACAACAAAGAATGCCTTGGCAAAGAACCAGATGACACCGGGAATGTAATCCATCACCATGTTGAATCCGTCCAGGCCCGGAATGTGCAGCGGCATCCATCCTCCCAGGAAGACGGTGGCGGCGATGGCCGAAACGATAAACAGGTTCAGGTATTCTGCCAGGTAGAAGAAACCGAAGTGCATACCACTGTATTCGGTGTGATAACCGGCCGTCAATTCACTCTCTGCTTCGGGCAGGTCGAACGGGCCACGGTTACACTCGGCATTACCGGCAATCAGGTAAATGATGAAAGCAATGATGGCAGGAATGTGCCCTTTGAAAATCAGCCATCCGTCAGCTTGGCCGGCCACGATTTCGGAAATCTGCATGGTGCCGGTCAGTACGACCATCGTCAGGATGCTTAGGCCGACAGACAGTTCATAACTGATGATCTGTGCACCGCTACGCATGGCACCGATGAGGGAATATTTGCTGTCTGAACTCCATCCGGCCAACAGGATACCTACCACGCCGATGCTGGAGGCTGCCAACAGGAAGAATACGCCCACGTTGAAGTCGAGCACTTCCAACCCCTTGTTGATGGGCAGGCAGGCGAATGTCAGGAATGAAGCGAGCAACACCATGTAGGGTGCCAGGTTGTACAGGAACTTATCGACGGTCTTCGGTGTGAAGATTTCCTTGGTCAGCATCTTCAGCACGTCGCTGATAACCTGGATTGTTCCATAAGGACCCACACGGGTCGGACCGAGACGGCACTGGAAGAAACCGCATATCTTGCGCTCCATGTAAATCAAGAGGATGGCAAGGATGGCATACATCAGCACGATGCATACTCCTACTACTACACACTCAATGAAGATGGCCAGCCCTTCGGGCATTACGGACGTCAGCATCTGGTGTATCCAGTTTGTTACAATACTAAAATCGAACATCTTTTAATGTATTAATATGATTAAAGTGCTAATGTATTCATTATCTGTCAATATCGGGGATGATATAGTCCAACGTACCACTAATGGCTATCAGGTCGGCAATCTTTCCTCCGCGGCAAAGCGTGTCCAAGGTGCCTACGAGAGGCAGGCCCGTCGAACGATAGTGCAGGCGGTAGGGATACTTGTCTCCTTTGCTCTCCAGATATACGCCGAACTCACCGCGGCTTCCTTCTACGGCAGCATAATACGAGCCTTCCGGTACGCGGATAATAGGTTTCATCTTTTCCTGGTACGGACCTTCCGGAATGTTGTCTATCAGCTGTTCGATGATGTGGAGGCTTTCCAGAATCTCGTCCATACGTACCATGAGGCGGGCAAAGCAGTCGCCTTCTGTATAGGTGATTTCCTTGAAGTCCACTTTGTCGTACACGCCATAAGGAATACGTTTGCGCACGTCGCAGGCCCAGCCGCAGGCACGTCCCGTACCTCCGGTCGCACCGAAAGCAATGGCATCTTCACGGCTCAGTACACCTACTCCTTTCAGGCGTTGCTGGACAATGACATTGTTGATAAACACGTCGAAATATTCCTGGAGATTGTGCCGCATGTAGGGGATGAATTCTTTCACGCGGTTTACGAAGTTGGGGTGCAGGTCGGCCTGAACACCGCCAATGGTGTTATAATTCAGGATAAGGCGTCCGCCGCAGGTCTCCTCAAAAATGTCGAGGATCTTTTCACGGTCGCGGAAACCGTACAGGAAGGCGGTCGTGGCACCCATGTCCTGGCAAAGGCAGGCAAAGTACAGAATGTGTGAGTCGATACGCTGCAACTCGTCCATGATGGTACGGATGACTTTCACGCGGTCGCTTACTTCCACGCCCATGGCCTGTTCGATACACATACACAGAGCATGGCGGCTCTGCATGGCGCCTAAGTAATCCAGACGGTCGGTCAGTGCCAGTGTTTGCGGGTAGGTCAGGCTTTCGTTCATCTTCTCGATGCCGCGGTGAATGTATCCGCAATTCGCATCTACCTTTTTGATGATTTCACCTTCCAGAGATACGCGTAGGCGCAACACACCATGCGTAGAAGGGTGCTGCGGACCAATGTTCACTACATAGTCTTCGCCGGTGAAGATTTCGTTGGATTTTTCCTTGAGCTGACCGTCTGACGTCTCGTCTACTTCACAAGTCACGTCGATGGTTTCTTCATTGTCCATGCGCAGCGGGTTGTCTTTGGCAGGATCATTGTCCTTGCGCATCGGGTAACCCACCCAGTCGTTGCGCAGGAACAACCGGCGCATGTCGGGATGACCGATGAAGACGATGCCGAAGAAGTCATAAACCTCGCGTTCGGGCAGGTTGGCACCTTTCCAGATGTCCCATACGGTAGGCAACTCGGGATGTTCACGATCCAGCGTGGATGTTTTCACCACCATTCTTTCGCCGGTTGTGGTCGATTCCAGGTGGTAAACCACGCCCAACCCCCGCAGGGTATCCTCTGTATCTTTTTCATCAGGGGTCCCCCAGTCCATGCCGGTCAGGCTTCTCAGAAAATCCATTTGCTTTTCCTTACGCAGACGCAGCATGGTGCTGTGCAGGTCTTCCGGCTTTACATATATCGTATTTTCCATAATTTATTCTTCTGTTTCCTTTTCTTTTCTGTTAACTCCTCCGAAAAACTTCTCGATTTTGACTTTGCGCTGCAATTGCATCATGCCATACAGAAAAGCTTCGGGACGTGGCGGGCAACCGGGCACATATACGTCTACCGGAAGAATCTGGTCTACCCCCTGCACTACATGGTAGGATTTACGGAAAGGACCGCCACTTACGGCACATCCACCCACGGCTACCACATATTTCGGATCGGCCATCTGGTCGTACAGACGTTTCAACACAGGAGCCATCTTGTAGGTAATCGTACCGTTTACCAGGATGACGTCGGCCTGGCGGGGACTGTTACGGGTTACTTCGAAACCGAAACGGGCCATGTCATAGCGTGCAGAAGCCACGGCCATAAATTCGATACCGCAGCAACTGGTGGCGAAAGTCAACGGCCAGAGTGAATTACTGCGTCCCCAGTCGATGAGGTCATCCAATGCGCCGACCAAGACGTTGGCTCCGCCGGCATTCAGTTCCTGTATGAGCTTTTCCAGTGTTTCGTTGTCCTGGAAGTCCTCGTAAGGAATAGACTTGATTTTGGGTCTTTTGGTTATTTCCATTCCAATGCTCCTTTCTTCCAGGCGTATGCAAGACCCAGAACTAAGATAAACAAGAAAAACAATACGCTGCACAATCCGGCAACTCCCAATTCACTGGTAATGACCGCCCACGGAAAGAGGAACACGGTCTCCACCTCGAACATCAGGAACAGGATGGCAAACAAGTAGTAGCCTACGTGGAATTGCATCCAAGTTTTACCACGCGTAGGAATACCACACTCGTAAGGCTCCATCTTTTGCGGGTTGTATGAACGCGGGGCGATGGCGTTGGCAATCACCACCACGAGTCCTACAAAGATAAGAGCCGTCAGCACGACGGTTACTAATAAAGTAAAATTCATAAACCTATCAGATTTTGTACATATATATAATGTGTTATAGATGCATGATTTCAAGTTGCAAAGATACAACTTCTAAATGTCCGTTTGCTATCTCCAGATAACAAAAGGCTTAAATTTTACACTATTTTGTTTTAATTAAAAAACTTTTCTATCTTCTTTATCATCATGCTCAGGCAGAAAACCACTACATGGTCGCCTGGCTGAATCAGTGTGTTACCCATTACGACAACGCCTTCGCCATTGCGTATCAGGCCTCCGATGGTCACTCCTTTGGGGAATCCCAGATCTTTTACGGGGTGTTTTGTGATAAGCGAGCCTTCTTTTACCGTAAATTCTGCCACATCTGCATTGGCGAAGGTCAGACACTTTACGTTGCTTACATCCGCGTCCAGCATCATCTGGTATATGTGGCTGGCTGTTATCATTTTTTTGTTGATGACCGATCCGATGTCTAAGCTTTCGGCCATACCGATGTAGTCAATGTTTTCTACTTCGGCCACAGTTTTGCTCACTCCCATGCGTTTGGCAGCCAGGCAGGCCAGGATGTTGGTTTCCGAGTTGCCGGTCAGGGCTACGAAAGCCTCCGTATTTTTCAGTCCTTCTTCCACCAACAGGTCCATGTCGCGGCCATCGCCGTTGATAATCATGGTTCTGTCGTCCAGCAGTTCTGTCAGGCGGTTGCACCGGTTCAGGTCGTTATCTACTATTTTTACCTGCATATAGTCGGGTACATATTGCGCGGTGCGCACGGCAATGCGGCTTCCTCCCATAATCATGACGTTTCGCACGTCTACGTAATCTTCTTTACCGGTGATTTTACGTACGTAGGGCAGGAATTTGCGGGTGGTGGTAAAATATACGATGTCGTTCAGCCGGATGGCATCATCGCCCCGGGGTATCAGTGTTTCGTTGCCCCGTTTGATGGCTACTACGTGGTAGGGCAAGTTGGGACCTCCCAGTTTGTAGAGCGGCACGTCCAGTATTTCGGCTTTTTCGCGCATTTTGGTACCAATCAGGATAAGTGCGCCCCCATAGAATTCCCACCATTGCCGTACCCAGCTCATGCGGATAGACGATACGATTTCTTTGGCGGCCAGCATCTCCGGATAGATGAGCGAGTCTACGCCCAGTTTGTGGAAAAACTCCTTGTTGCGGGGGAGCAGGTATTCATAATTATCTATGCGTGCCACTGTCTTTTTGGCTCCCAGGTTGCTGGCCAACATACACGCTGTCATGTTACGGCTTTCGTCGGGAGTAACGGCAATGAAGAGGTCGGCGTCTTTGGTGCCTACCTCTTCCAGCCCTTTGATGGAAGTGGGCGAAGCCACTATAGTCATCAGGTCGAAGTTGGAACTGAGCGCGCTGAGTCTCTCCTCGTTGTCGTCCATCAGAGTGATGTTCTGTTTTTCGCGCGACAGCAGCTTTGCCAGATGGGTGCCTACTGCTCCGGCACCTGCGATGATGATTTTCACGTCGTTTTATTCTAATTGTTTCACAATGTCGTCTTCATCCATGTGGCAGATGTGATACAGCTCCTGCACCGTGCCGTGTTCCACGAACATGTCGGGCACTCCGATGCGTTTGACCTGCGGGGTGTATCCGTGGTCTGCCATAAACTCCAGTATGGCACTACCCATACCTCCTTTGCGTACTCCGTCTTCTATGGTGACGATGCGTTGGAAGCGGCGGCCTATTTCGTGCAGCATTTCCTCGTCCAGCGGTTTGAGGAAACGCAAGTCGTAGTGGGCTATGGAAAGTCCTTTTTCGGTCTCGGCCCGGGCAATAGCGAGTGCGGCCGTATTGCCTATGGGACCTATGCTGATGACTGCCAGATCGGTTCCGTCTTTCAGTTTCCGTCCTTTCCCGATAGGAATTTCTTCCAGCGGGCAGCGCCAGTCGGTCAGCACCCCCCGTCCGCGCGGATAGCGGATGACGAAAGGCCCCTTGTCGGGCAATTGTGCCGTGTACATCAGCCGACGCAACTCATGTTCGTTCATGGGCGAGGCGATGGTCAGGTTGGGGATGGGGCGGAAGTAAGCCAAGTCGAACACACCGTGGTGCGTAGGCCCGTCTTCGCCCACCAGTCCTGCCCGGTCTAAGCAGAGCACTACAGGAAGGCGCAGCAGGGCGATGTCGTGTATCACGTTGTCGTAGGCCCGTTGCATGAACGAGGAATAGATGTTGCAGAAAGGTTGCAGGCCTTCCTTGGCCATGCCTCCGGAGAAAGTGGCGGCATGCCCTTCGGCGATGCCTACGTCGAAGGCCCGGTCGGGCATGGTTTCCATCAGCTTGTTCATGGAGCAACCGGTAGGCATGGCAGGAGTTACGCCTACGATACGTGGATTTTGCTGCGCCAGTTCCACCAAGGTTTCGCCGAATACGTCCTGATAGAGTGGGGGAAGTCCGTCGTCGTCAGTCGTATATCGTTCTCCGGTTTCGGGATTGAAGCGTCCGGGCGCATGCCATGTGCCGGGGTCTTTTTCGGCGGGAGCGTAGCCTTTGCCTTTTATGGTATGCAGGTGCAGCAGTTTGGGACCTTCCAAGTCTTTGATGTCGTGCAGCACCCGTGCCAAGTTTTTCACATTGTGTCCGTCGATGGGGCCGAAATAGCGTATATTCATCCCCTCGAAGATGTTCTGTTGCTGGGCTGCCATTGATTTCACGCTGTTGGTAAAGCGGATAAGGGCCTTGCGCCGTTCTTCGTTGAGTATGCCGGTTTTGAAGAGCAGGCGTTCCAGCTTGAACCTCAGCTGGTTGTAGCGGTTGCTGGTGTTGAGGTTGAACAGATATTGGCGCATGCCACCCACGCTGCGGTCGATGGACATGTCGTTATCGTTGAGTATGATGAGCAGGTTGTTGGGGGTGGAAGAAGCGTTGTTGAGCCCTTCAAAGGCCAGTCCTCCGCTCATGCTCCCGTCGCCGATTACTGCCACCACGTGCCGGTCGTTCTCGCCTTTGCGTGCAGCAGCCACAGCCATGCCGAGTGCTGCCGAGATGGAGTTGGAAGCATGTCCGCAGGCAAACGTGTCGTATTCGCTTTCGCAGGGCGAAGGGAAGGGACGTATGCCTTTCAGCTTCCGGTTGGTGCAGAAAGTATCCCGCCGTCCCGTAAGTATTTTGTGCCCGTATGCCTGGTGCCCTACATCCCATACGATGCGGTCGTAAGGGGTATTGAACACATAGTGCAGAGCCACGGTCAGCTCCACCGTGCCCAAGCTGGCAGCAAAGTGCCCGGGGTTGCGCGACACCTCTTCGATGATGTCTTCCCGCAGTTCGCGGCACACCTCAGGCAATTGGTCGGGTGCCAGTTGCCGCAGGTCGGCGGGCGAGTTTATGGTATTCAGCAGGCTGTATTTTGTTGGTTCTATTCCCATGTTTTTTATTCCTTAACAGAGCGCAAAAATAGCAAAAAGAAATAGGATGCGCGCCCATTAGACCAAAAAAATGACCGCAGGACCTCTCTTTCTTGGGTAATGAGGAAGAAGAGTGGAGAAGCAGAATGCGCTATGTATCTCTTAGAGAAAGAGTTGTCTCGTATATAGATGAAGTCTGCTGCTAAAGTATAAGGAATCTGCTGCTAAAGTATAAGGAATCTGCCTCCAAAGTATAGGCAAGGATTCTGTGGGCTTGTCTGTAAAAAAGGATAACCTGCCGTCTTGAACAGATTCCTGTACTCTGCATCGTCTGTATCTGAATAGTTTCCGTTTACACTTTGCCGGTTGATGGCAGCATTTATGTTTCATTCTTCTTTTTTCCATTCTTTATTTTTCCTTTTTGCGTATCTTTGCATCCCGTTAGAACTTGTGTACATTATGCTCAAACTCACCACTTCTGTCGAACGTCCTGCCCATTGCCCGTGCATCGACTACCGTCATACCCTCTTGCTTCTCGGGTCCTGTTTTGCCACCCACATCGGTGAGCGGTTGGAAGAAGCCAAGTTCCGGTGCGATGTCAATCCTTACGGCGTGCTCTACAACCCCTTGTCCATAGCTACTGCCCTGCGCGAGATGGTGGCCCGAAAAGTCTATACTGAAGCCGACCTCTACGAACACCAGGGGCTCTGGCACAGCCCCATGCACCACGGCGACTTCTCGGCGCCCACCCATGGCGAAGCATTGGCGCGCATCAATGGCAGGCTTGCCCAAGCGTCGGACGAACTGGACCGGTTGGATTTCCTGCTGCTAACGTGGGGCACAGCCTGGGTGTATGAAGACTGCAAGACGGGGCGTGTGGCAGGCAATTGCCACAAGCTGCCCGAATCGTGCTTCCGGCGAAGACGCCTGTCGGTCGACGAGATTGTTGCCGATGCCGTATCGCTGCTCTCAGGATTGGTAGCACGCAGCAACGGACGCCTGAGGGTGGTGCTCACAATCAGCCCCATCCGTCATGTGCGCGATGGCCTGCATGCCAACCAACTTAGCAAGGCCACCCTGCTGCTGGCGGCAGAGCAAGTGGCAGAAGCATTTCCGGACCATGTGTTTTATTTCCCTGCCTACGAGTTGCTGATTGATGAATTGCGTGACTACCGTTTCTTTGCCGACGACCTGGTGCATCCCTCACTCTTGGCCGTGCAATACGTCTGGGAACGTTTTGCCGATTGGTGTCTTGCTCCCGAAACTGCCTCTGTCCGACAAGAATGTGAAGAAATACGTAAGGCGCTGTCACATAGACCGCTACGACCCGAATCGGAACAGTATAAGCGTTTTTTAGGACAAATAGTGTTAAAAATAGAGCGACTTAACGGAAAATATCCGTACTTAGACTTCAAAAACGAAAAAGAAACATGTCATATTCTATTGAACAAATCAGCGAAATCATAGGTGCGCAGCGTGTGGGAGACGCGCCTGCTACCATCGACTGGCTGCTTACCGACAGCCGCTCACTCAGTTTTCCCGAAGCCACTCTTTTCTTTGCCTTGTCTTCCAAGCGCAATGACGGGGCACGCTATATACCGGACCTCTACATCCGTGAGGTGCGCAATTTTGTCATCAGTCGCGAAACTTATAGCCTGATGGAAGAAGAAGGCGCATTCGGTGGCATTCATCCCGATGCCAACTACCTGGTGGTGCCTCATCCGCTGAAGGCATTGCAGAAAATTGCCGAACAACACCGCTCCCGTTTCCAGATTCCCGTCATCGGCATTACGGGCAGCAACGGCAAGACAGTGGTGAAAGAATGGCTCTACCAATTGCTGGGACCGGACAGGCCCACCGTGCGCTCCCCCCGCAGCTACAACTCGCAGATAGGTGTCCCCCTTTCCGTGTGGCGTCTCGATGAAGGAGCCGAACTGGCTATCTTTGAGGCTGGAATCTCCGAACCGGGAGAGATGAAGGCGTTGGAGAGCATCATTAAGCCTACTATCGGCATACTGACCAATATCGGTGGGGCGCACCAGGAAAACTTCTTTTCTTTGCAGGACAAATGTCAGGAGAAGTTGTCGCTCTTCAGAGACTGCGACGTGCTGATATATAACGGCGATGACGAGTTTATCAGCAGTTGTGTGGCAAGGTCTCTGCTTTCTGCCCGTGAGATAGCCTGGAGCAGGAAAGATGTGGATAAGCCGCTTTTCATCAGCAAGGTGGAGAAGAAAGAAGACTGTACCCTGATTAATTACCGCTATCTGGATATGGACCATTCATATACCCTGCCGTTTATTGATGATGCTTCTATCGAAAACTCGCTCAACTGCCTGGCAGCGTGCCTCTATCTGATGCTGCCCCCCGAACGCATCAGCGAGCGTATGGCACACCTGGAACCGGTGGGGATGCGTCTGGAGGTGAAGGAAGGCAGGAACGGTTGCCTGCTGATTAACGACAGCTACAACTCGGACCTCGTGTCGCTGGACATTGCCCTTGACTTTCTCTACCGCCGCTCGCTGACAACCAGCCTGAAGCGTACGCTGATTCTTTCTGATATTCTCGAAACCGGGCAGAATGCGGCGATGCTTTACCGTCAGGTGGCACAATTGTTGGAGAGCCGCCATGTGGAACGCATCATCGGGGTAGGGAAGGAATTGTGCGAACATGCCGGACGTTTTGGTATAGAGAAAGCTTTTTATGCAGATACCGATGCTCTGCTGCGTGCTTTGCAGAAGGGAGAACTGAGTCTGGAAAACGAGATTGTCCTGATAAAGGGGGCACGCAGGTTCGGTTTCGATGACCTGGCCGAGGTGTTGGAGAAGAAGGTGCATGAAACTATTCTGGAAGTCAATTTAGGTGCGATGGTAGAGAACCTCAACTGGTATCGTTCCCTTCTGAATCCCGGTGTGAAGATGACGTGCATGGTGAAGGCTTCGGCTTATGGGGCTGGTTCTTATGAAATAGCAAAGACCCTGCAGGAACACCGGGTGGACTATCTGGCAGTGGCTGTGGCCGACGAAGGTTCGGAGTTGCGTAAGGCGGGTATCACTACCAACATTCTTATCATGAATCCGGAGATGACGGCTTTCAAAACCATGTTCGATTACCATTTGGAACCGGAAGTATACAGTTTCGGGCTGCTCGATGCGCTGGTGCGTGAGGCCGAGAAGCAGGGTATCACCAATTATCCCATTCACATCAAGATAGACACAGGTATGCACCGCCTGGGCTTTTTGCCCGAAGAAATTCCTGCTCTGACAGAGTGTCTCAAAGGACAGGATGCGGTGATAGTCCGTTCTGTCTTTTCTCATTTGGTTGGAAGCGATTCGGTGCAGTTCGACGATTTCACCCGGCAGCAGATAGCCATATTCGAGGATGCCTCTGCCCGGTTGCAGGCTGCATTTCCTCATAAGATATTGCGTCATATTTGCAACTCCGCAGGCATCGAGCGTTTTCCCGAAGCACAGTTCGATATGGTGCGCCTGGGCATCGGTCTCTATGGCATTAATCCCATTACCAATGCCGTCATGCACAATGTCAGTTCGCTCTACACCACTATTTTGCAGATACATGAGGTGCCGCAGGTGGATACGGTGGGGTATAGCCGCCGAGGACGTCTGACAAGGCCTTCACGCATTGCTGCCCTGCCTATCGGATATGCCGACGGCTTAAACCGCCACTTGGGCAACGGTCATGCCTATTGCCTGGTGAATGGTAAAAAGGCCCCTTATGTGGGCAACATCTGTATGGATGTCTGCATGATAGATGTGACCGACATTGACTGCAAGGAAGGAGACAGGGTGGAAATCTTCGGCGACCACTTGCCGGTGACCATACTTTCCGATGCCCTGGATACTATTCCCTACGAGGTGCTGACCAGTGTTTCCACGCGGGTAAAGCGCGTATATTATCAGGATTAGGCGATTTTTTTGTACCTTTGCATCTGTTACAGTTGCAGCAGACGAACTGCTGGTTGCAGAGAATAGGCTGTAGCTCGTTTTTCAGGGTGTCTTGCCTGTAAATTCATAGCTAATGATGTTATATTAAAAAACTGTTGTGTGATTATGTCTGAGTTATTGTTAATGAATTTATTGCCCAGTGGTTCCGAGTGGCTTATCATTCTGGTAGTTTTTCTGCTGCTTTTCGGCGGTAAGAAGATTCCCGAACTGATGCGCGGGCTGGGCAAGGGAGTGAAAAGCTTCAAGGAAGGAGTAAATGAGGCCAAGGAGGAAATAGAAAAGGCCAAGGATGAGGTAAACGAACCGTCGGACAAAAAGTGAACAGACGGACGTGGCAGACAAGGATTTGACATTTTGGGACCACTTGGATGTGTTGCGGCATGCGCTGATTCGCATCCTGGTGGTGTGGTTCATCCTGGCGGTGGGCTATTTTGCAGCTATGCCTTATCTGTTCGATAAGGTAGTGATGGCACCTTGCACGGACGACTTCGTATTTTATGAACTGCTACGCCGGATAGGAGAGACGTTGCATTTGCATGGCGACTTCTTTACGGAAGAGTTTCGCGTCAGGTTGGTGAATATCAATTTGGCTGCGCCTTTTTTTATCCACATGTCTACGGCTTTCTGGATGTCGGTGGTCACGGCTGCGCCCTACCTGTTTTACGAAGTCTGGCGTTTCGTCAGCCCGGCACTCTATCCGGGTGAGATGCGGGGCGTGCGCAAAGCCTTGTGCGTGGGTACGGTAATGTTTTTTGTTGGTGTGTTGTTAGGCTATTTTATGGTTTGGCCGCTCACGTTGCGTTTCCTCTCCACTTATCAGCTGAGCACGTTGATAGAAAACCAGATATCTCTTAATTCCTACATAGACAACTTTATGATGCTGGTTCTGTGTATGGGATTGGCGTTTGAGTTGCCTTTGGTTACTTGGCTGCTCTCTTTGTTGGGGCTGGTCAACCGGGCTTTCCTACGCAGATACCGTCGCCATGCGGCTGTTGTCATCGTAATATTGGCAGCCGTTATTACCCCTACGGGAGACCCTTTCACGCTTTCGGTCGTGGCCATTCCCCTGTACTTGCTTTATGAACTGAGTATCCTGATGGTAAAAGACAAGCTCCAAGACACGGAAGAAAGGAGAGAGAATGCAGATAGATGAGGCGGTAGAAGCCCGTGAATGCTATGACCTGTTGACAGCAGTGTGTAGCGAAGGCGTGTTGCCTCTGGCAGCTGCTTACCGCCGTATGCGCGAGTTGTTGGAGCATTTGTGTCAGGCAAAGGCCCAAGACGGTTCTTTTTTGCAGATGACCGACTTGGCTGCCCGTATCAACTACGTGTCAGCTCAACTGAGCCTTTCCGTGGTGGAGCAAAACCGTTTGCACACTTTCCGCTTGGCATCCAACGACATCCTGAACCGTCGTGCCGAGCCTACAAAGGAACATCTGTTGCGTGATGCCAAGACACTGGCTTTTTTTGTCAGGCGCTTGACAGGGCAGGCTATTCCCGAAAGCTTGTACCGGCTTCTTCCCCAGGCAGATGCTACCTACATCGTTTCTCCTCCCGCCAAGGGACACCGAAAACGATTGCGGGTTACTTATCAATATGCCCAAGGAGGTTTTCTCTATGTGCTTCCTTCCGATGTGCCGGTCGACGGACCGTTGCGTGTGCGTTGTCATGTGCCCCAGGTGAATGATGAATTCGATGAAACCTGCCGTTGCCTCTGGCAGGGGGCACAACTCAACTTGTTGGATGTCAACGTGGATGAGTCTGGTGTACTGACTCCTTCTTTTCTTATTCTGGAACCCGATTATCTGATTGACATCAGTACACTGGCCGAATGCTTTAAAGATTATGGACATCATCCGGCCAATTATCTCTTGATGCGTCTCCAACCGGTAGGGAATGCCCGGCCTTTGCTGTTGGGTAACATTGTGAACCTTTTTCTAGATGAATGGATTCATGCGCAGGACGAACCCGATTACTTGGCGTGTATGAAAAAGGCTTTCCGTCGATACCCCATAGAATTGGCTGCTTGTACCGATTTGCGCGACAGAGATGTGGAGCGTACCTTTTTCGATGATTGTAAGAAGCATTTTGAGCATCTCCGTACGATTGTGCGCGAAACTATTCTGGCATCCGGCTATGAGTTAGACCGTACGGATGCTGTCTTGGAACCTTCGTACATCTGTGAGGCATTAGGGCTACAGGGACGGCTGGATTATATGCAGCGCGACTTGAGTTCGTTTATTGAGATGAAGTCGGGCAAAGCGGATGAGTATAAAATCAGCGGCAAAATAACTCCGAAGGAGAATAATCTGGTGCAGATGCTGCTCTATCAGGCAGTGCTGGAGTATTCTTTGGGGAAAGACCACCGACAAGTAAGGCCTTATCTGCTTTATACGCGTTATCCGTTGCTTTATCCTGCACGGGCATCGTGGGCCATGTTGCGCCGGGTGATGGATGTGCGTAACCGCATTGTGGCTACCGAATATGGCATACAGTTGCATAATGATCCTCGTTACACTGCCGACCGGTTGAAGGATATCAATTCGGGAACACTGAACCAGGGTGCTTTGGACGGAGTATTGTGGAAACGTTACCTGGCTCCGGGCATTGATGCTATCAGAAAGCGGCTGGATGACTTGTCGCCATTGGAAGCCGATTATTTTTATTCTCTCTACAATTTCATTACCAAAGAACTTTATACCTCTAAATCGGGCGATGTGGAGTATGAAGGGCGTACGGGTGCCTCTTCACTTTGGCAGTCTACATTGGCAGAGAAGATAGAAGGGGGTGAAATACTCTACAATCTCAGCATTTGCAGGAATCATGCGGCCGATGCCCATAAGCCATACTTGTGTCTGAAGCGTGAAAGTGGTTCTGGAATGGGCGAGGCGCCCTTGCCAAACTTCCGGCAAGGAGATGCTGTCGTGTTGTATGAGCGCAATGAAGATGCCGATGATGTGACCAACAGGTTAGTTTTCAAAGGTAATATTGAGCAAATATCCGATACGGAGGTCCGTATGCGCCTGCGGGCCACTCAGCAGAATGCAGGTGTTTTGCCGGCAGGTAGCCTGTATGCCATGGAGCATGATTACATGGATACTTCTTTCCGTAGCATGTATAACGGTTTGGCCACTTTCCTGACGGCTACCCGGTGTCGGCGCGATTTGTTGCTAGGACAACGTATGCCTGAGTTTGATACGGTTTATGATGAGGCCATAGCTGCGGCTGAGGATGTTTTTCAGCGTATCGTGCTAAAGGTACGTGCTGCCCGCGACTATTTCTTGCTGATAGGTCCTCCCGGTACAGGTAAAACCTCCCGCGCATTGCGGGGCATGGTCGAGTCCTTTCATGCTGAGGGCAGGCAGATTTTGCTATTGTCTTATACCAACCGGGCTGTGGATGAGATGTGTAAAATGTTGACCTCCATCCAGCCAGCCATCGATTTCATACGCATTGGAAGTGAGTTGTCGTGTGAGGAACTTTACAGACCCTATCTGATAGAAAATGTGTTGGCAGATTGTCCGAATCGTCGGACCGTGCAAGAGTGCATTGCCCGTTGTCGTATATTTGTAGGCACGGTGGCTACGCTCTCTTCCAAGACAGAACTATTTCGACTGAAAACTTTTGATGTTGCTTTGGTGGATGAGGCTACTCAGATTCTGGAGCCGCAGTTGCTGGGACTGTTGTGTTTGCGCAATGAGGAGGGGACCGATGCCATCGGCAAATTTGTTCTGATAGGAGACCATAAACAGTTGCCAGCCGTGGTGTTGCAGTCGTCTGCCCAGTCGGAGATACACTCGGAAAGGCTGCGTGCCATCGGACTGACGAATTGGAAGGACTCGTTGTTTGAGCGGCTCTACCGAACCGTATCGCAGACTGATAGCGAGAAACGTTCGTACGATATGTTGTGTAGGCAGGGGCGTATGAATGAAGAAGTAGCTATGTTTCCTAATCAGGCATTTTATGGAGGCTTGCTGCAGACCTGCGGTCTGTCGCATCAGAGTGGCACGTTGACACTGGCTCCTCAACTGGCTGGCAGCGAATATGCCAGCCTGATAACCCGGCGTGTTGCTTTTCTGCCTTCTTGTGCAGAGCCGATAGCCCAATCAGCCAAGGTAAATCATTCGGAAGCCCGCTTGGTGGCGCGGTTATCTGCTGCAGTTTATGCACAATATGCAGGAACAGAGGGATTCGATTCTCTGAAAACCTTAGGCATTATTACTCCTTATCGCAGTCAGATAGCTTTGATAAAGAAAGAACTGGCAGCTTTGCATATTCCGGCTTTGGAAGATGTGCTGATTGATACGGTAGAGCGCTTTCAGGGAAGCGAGCGTGATGTTATTATCTATTCTTTTTGTGTCAATCGTCCTTCACAGCTCAAATTCTTAGCCAATCTGACCGAGGACAATGGTGTGCTTATCGACCGTAAGCTGAATGTGGCACTGACCCGTGCCCGCAAGCAGATGTTTATGACCGGAGTGCCCGAATTGTTGAATTTGAATCCGATTTATAGGCAGTTGCTGCAAGCTTGTGGCTGCTAAGAATGAGAAAATGGGTTAATTTTAGCAAATATTAAGTCACTGTTTCATCTTTATAACATTGCAATATCGCTTATCCCAATGAGAATGTGTACTTTTGTACACGTTTTTTTCATAGAGATTTAGATTTAAGGTTAGAAAAATTGTGGAAGTCGGGAGACTTCCACTTTTTTATGTCCCTCTCTGTCTGATGTTCTTACCGTTCCCTAATCTTTAAATTCCAACCATAATTGTTCCCACACCCCCCGGCGGTCTTCTTCTTCGTGCGGATTGGATACGGAGAGTCCGATGAGGCGGATGGGATGTTCTGCATAATCCACTTCTTTCAAAAGTTGTTTGGCGAGGGGGAGGATGGTATCGAGGGTAGTCAGCTCACGATTTTGCGTCAGGCTGCGGGTAATTTGTCGGAAGTCATGGAATTTGATTTTAAGAGTCAGCGTGTTGCCGCGGAAGTCTTTGTTTTCCAGACGGTGTGCCAGTTCGACTGCTACATGATAAAGCTCGATGATGACCGAAGCGCGGTTGGAGATGTCTTTTTCCAGTGTGCGTTCACAACCGATGGATTTACGGATACGCACCGCCTCGACGAGACGGTTGTCTATGCCGCGGGCAAACTGATAGTAAAGAATACCTGCCTTGCCAAATTCACGGGTGAGGTACTCTTGGGAGCAGGCACGGAGCTGTTGGCCGTTGTGTATGCCGAGAGCATGCATACGTTTGGCTGTCACAGGGCCTACGCCCCAGAAACTTTCAATAGGCAGACGGGCGATAAATTCCAGAGCCTGGTCGGGATGGATGGTGCATAGCCCGTCGGGTTTCCGGTAGTCTGAAGCGATTTTGGCCAGAAACTTGTTGTAGGACACACCGGCGGAGGCAACCAAGTGGAGACGTTCGCGGATTTTCTGTTTGATTTCCTTTGCGATGTCCACGGCAAGAGCGATACCCGGCTTGTTTTCGGTGACATCGAGAAAGGCCTCATCCAGCGAAATAGGTTCGATGAGGTCGGTATATTCATGGAAGATGTCGTGTATCTGGCGTGATACCTCCTTGTAAACTTCCATCCGTCCATGCACGAAAATAAGTGAAGGACAAAGACGCTTGGCTTTCTGCGACGACATGGCGGAGCGCACGCCATAGCGTCGGGCTTCGTAGCTGGCAGCTGCTACCACCCCTCGCTCTTCGGCATGTCCCACAGCGATAGGCTTTCCTCTCAGTTCGGGATGGTCGCGTTGTTCTACCGAGGCATAGAAGGCGTCCATGTCGATGTGGATGATTTTCCGTTCTGTCAGCAGCCGGTCTTCCATCAGCGTCTCACTAATTTGATTTTCTTGTAAACATACAAGAAGGCGGGGATGAGGAAAGCATCAGCAAAAATCCATGCCGTAGAGTCACCGCAACACACAGCCACGTAGCCGAAAGCCGGAACCGCCCATACGCTGACCAGCACACGGGCTATCATCTCGGATACACCGGAAAGCATGGCCAAGTTGGTGAATCCGGCTCCCTGGATGGTATAACGCAGGATGCAGAGCAAGCCCAATACCGGAAAGAAGGAAACCGAAATATGCAGGAATAAGGCTGTATCTTTCAATATCTCCGTTTCTGAAGCATCGACAAAGAGCAGAGCCAGTTCGCGGGAGCCGAACATCAGCACGCAGAAGGTGAAAACCCAGTAGACCAGAGCCATTGCCGCAGCTGCCTTGACGCCCTGCATGATGCGTTCGGGACGTCCGGCACCGTAGTTCTGTCCGGCAAAGGTGGCCATGGCGATGCCCAGGCTTTCGAAGGTACACATGAAGAACATCTTGATGCGCATGGCGGCGGTGAAGGCTGCCACGCAAGCTGTTCCCAGGGCATTGTTGGCACTCTGTAACATGATGCTGCCGATGGCGGTGATGGAAAACTGCAATCCCATCGGGACGCCTATACCCAGCAGGGTGCGTGCGATGGGACGGCTGAAGCGCCGTTCGTCGGGTGTGGTACGAAGGATGTCGAAACGGCGCATCATATAAAGGTAACACAACAAGGCAGAAACGCCCTGCGAGAAAACGGTTGCAATGGAAGCACCGGCCACGCCCCAGCCGAGCACCAGAATGCAGAACAGGTCGAGCACGATGTTGAGTACGGCTGCCAGCAGGAGAAACCAAAAAGGCGTCTTGCTGTCGCCCAGCGCACGGATGATGCTGGACAGCAGATTGTAGAAGAAAGTACAGGGGATGCCGATGAAGGTGATAAGCAGGTAGGCGTATGCTTCGTCGAAGATGTTTTCGGGCGTACGCATCAGCCGCAGGATGTCGTCGCACCAGATTCCTGTGATAAGCGCAAGCACCACAGACATGACTGCCGCCAGTTGTAGGCTGACTATCACGCAGCGGCGCATCGTGCTGTAGTCGCGGGCACCGAACTTCTGCGCTACCGGGATGCCGAAACCTCCGCAGCAGCCGTTGCAGAACCCCAGTATCAGAAATACTACCGATGAACTGGCTCCCACCGCAGCCAGCGAATTAATGCCCAGAAACTTGCCGACAATGGCGGCATCTACCAGCGAATAGGTCTGCTGCAACAGGTTTCCCATCAACAGGGGCAGCGTGAAATAGAATATCTGCGGAAATATCCGTCCTTCGGTCATTTCCTTTATGACAGCCATGTGTTATCCTCCTTGTTTATAAAAACTGCGCAAAAGTAAGAAAAAAACATGAATGCCCGCAACATGCCTGCCGAAAGATTAGTTACGTTTGGGTACACCGGAAGATATTCTTCATCAGCATCCCTGCTGCCTCCCAAGCTATAAGGGGGAAATCTCCAAGCTATAAGAAGCAGCCTTTTAAGCTATATGGAGCGGATTTCCAAGGTATAAGAGGCAAAAGCGTGGCTATCAGTGAGATATGGGGCGGGTTGTGTCGGTAGAATGTCTGCGGGGAAGGGGGTGAAGCACTTCTTTATGCCAATCTCATATTTTTCTTGTCTGCAACAGATTCATATTTCATTAATTAACCGTATCTTTGACCCAGCATTGGCATGTTGGAGCAGATGAACGCATGTACGGCGTTAGGGGGCATGCTGGATTCAGACAGGGAAAGACGGAGGATAGGGCATTGGTCTGGAGACAGACAGAAAGTCGCGCTCTTACCGCCACTGACAGTGGCTCTCCTTCTTCCTCTCAAGGCAGTTCCCTTGTTGGAGAAAGATGAATGATTTCTATGCTTGGTGCTTGACATGTGCTCGGTGCAGATAGAATTTGTCAGATGATTTAATTAACAAAGATACATTAGTAATATTATGAAGAATTTTACTTGCGTGCAGGACATTGGCAACCTGAAGACTGCACTGGACGAAGCTTTTGAAATAAAGAAAGACCGTTTCAAATACGTTGACCTGGGGCGTAACAAGACGCTCCTGATGATATTTTTCAATTCCAGCTTGCGTACACGGCTCAGCACCCAGAAAGCCGCCATTAACTTAGGCATGAATGTCATCGTGCTCGACATCAATCAGGGAGCCTGGAAATTGGAAACTGAGCGCGGTGTTATTATGGACGGCGACAAACCAGAACATTTGCTGGAGGCCATCCCGGTGATGGGATGCTATTGCGACATTATCGGTGTACGTTCGTTTGCCCGTTTCGAAAATCGGGAGTATGACTATAATGAAGTCATCCTCAACCAGTTTATCAAGTACTCTGGTCGTCCGGTCTTTTCGATGGAGGCTGCTACACGCCATCCGTTGCAAAGCTTTGCCGACCTTATCACCATCGAGGAGTATAAGAAGAAACCCCGGCCCAAAGTGGTCATGTCGTGGGCGCCGCATCCTCGTCCACTGCCACAAGCTGTGCCCAATTCATTTGCCGAATGGATGAATGCCACAGATTATGAGTTTGTCATCACCCATCCCGAAGGGTATGAGCTCGACCCTCAGTTCGTGGGACATGCCCGCGTGGAATATGACCAGATGAGAGCTTTTGAAGGGGCTGACTTTGTTTATGCCAAGAGCTGGGCTGCCTATACGGGCGATAACTACGGACAAGTGCTCAGCAAAGACCGCTCGTGGACAGTAAGCGACCGTCAGATGGCGGTTACCAACAATGCCTATTTTATGCACTGTCTGCCGGTACGGCGCAACATGATTGTGACGGATGATGTGATAGAAAGCCCTCAATCTATTGTCATTCCCGAAGCAGCTAACCGTGAGATTTCGGCTACGGTCGTATTGAAACGGATGCTGGAAGATTTATAAGGAAGTATGTAATCTGTTTTTCTCTGTTTTTCAATAACGTAAGGGTATGCCGACGTACATGGTGGTTTGTTGGCATGCCCTTTTTGTTTTTGCCCGCCTGCCTCATTTGTGTGGAGACTTCTCGGAAAACGCGAAAATGATGAAACTTCACAGGAAATTCTTGGTGGAAAACCTTTAAATATCGGAAATGATTATTATTTTTGCGAATCAGAAAACACAATTTATTAATCTTAAAAACTAAGTTACATGTCAACAATTACACTCGCAATCATTATTGTGTTCGTGATAGGATACATGTGTATTGCTTTGGAAACATTAACAAAGGTCAACAAAGCTGCCATTGCTTTGCTGATGCTGGTTGCCTGCTGGACACTTTATATGTTCGACCCTGGCAATTTCCCTGCAGGAATTACTTCATCCGGCATTGCTTCGGTGGCAGGTGGAGTCATTGAAGGGCATCTGGGCAGTACTGCCACCACGCTGTTTTTCCTGATGGGCGCCATGACCATTGTAGAAACCGTAGACCAGTACGGTGGATTCAATTTTGTGCGCAACATGCTGAAGACCCAAAGTAAACGGGGACTCTTGTGGCGTATTACCATTATGACTTTCTTCCTTTCGGCCATTCTGGACAACATGACTACCGCTATTGTGATGGTCATGATTCTGCGCAAGTTGGTGTCCGACCACAAAGACCGGCTGATTTATGCTTCGCTGGTTATCATCGCAGCCAATTCCGGTGGTGCGTTTTCTCCTATTGGCGATGTGACAACCATCATGCTTTGGAATAAGAGCCTTGTTACGGCAGCAGGAGTCATCAAGGAACTGTTCATCCCCTCGCTCGTTTCGATTGCCATACCGGCCTATATCCTGTCTTTGTCGCTCAAGGGAAACTTGGCGGCAGATACCGGTGAAAGCACAGAAATAGTTAACAATGGGCTGACGGAAAGCCAGCGCAAGATTGTATTCTGGGTAGGTGTAGGCGGACTTATCTTTGTGCCTATTTTTAAGTCTATCACGCATGTGCCTCCTTTTGTAGGCATTTTGTTGGTATTGGGAGCCTTGTGGCTGGTGACAGAACTATTTTACCGTAGCCAGGGCGAACATGCCGAAGGCAGCAGCACACAGAAAAGAATCAGCAATATCATCTCACGCATCGACATGAGTACCATTCTTTTCTTCTTAGGTATTCTGATGGCTGTTTCCTGCCTGCAGGAGATAGGTGTGCTGGCTACGTTGGGCGAAGGCTTGAATGACATCTTCGACGGCAATCATTACCTTATTACAGGCATTATCGGTGTATTGTCCAGTATTATTGACAATGTTCCTCTGGTAGCCGGCTGTATGGGTATGTATCCGTTGGCCGAGGTAGGTGACATGGCACAAGACGGCATTTTCTGGCAGTTATTGGCTTATTGTGCTGGTGTGGGCGGCTCTATGCTCATCATTGGTTCGGCAGCAGGCGTAGTAGTCATGGGACTGGAGAAAATCACTTTCGGCTGGTACATGAAGCGCATTACTTGGATTGCTTTCGTCGGCTACGTGGCTGGTATATTGGTTTACTGGGTAGAGAAGTCTGTTCTGGGACTGTAAAGTGCCCTTGATGAATAAAGCGGGAAATCCCTGGGGATGTAGATAATCATCCCTGGGGATTTCTCTATTTAACCCTTTCGGGCCGCACATTCCGGACAGATACCCTTTAATACGTAATTAATGCTTTCGATGGTGAATCCCTCTGGCAGTTTGACCATTGGAGCCGGAAGATTGGTGAAACAGAATGTGCGGTTACAGCATTCGCAGTGAAAATGCGTATGCAGGTCGGCTACATCGCACGAGCAGGTATCACCACAGACTGCATATTTAAATGAGCCGGTACCATCGTCAATGCTGTGAATTAGATGATGTCCCAGAAAAAGAGTCAATGTACGGTAGATTGTCGATTTGTCTACCGTGTCGAGCATATTGTCCAAGTCGGCTAATGACACAGACTGCTTGGCCTGCATCATGGCATCCAACACCAGCAGACGGATAGCCGTGGGCGGTATGTCGCGTCGGGCCAGCATATCCAAGTATTTTTTTTCATCTTTCATAAGCGCTATTTTATGATTCTTTGCAGCCGTATGGCGTTCAGAATAGCCAGTACAGCCACTCCTACGTCAGCAAATACAGCTTCCCACAAAGTAGCCATGCCGCAAGCTCCCAGCAAGAGTACCGCCAGTTTGATGCCCAGTGCCATTGCGATGTTTTGCCAGATGATGCGCCGTGTCAGTCGTCCGGCGCGAATGGCAGTGGCAATTTTCGATGGCTGGTCGGTCTGTAAGACTACGTCGGCCGTTTCAATGGCAGCGTCACTGCCCAGTCCTCCCATGGCTATGCCCACATGACTTAGAGCCAGCGAAGGCGCATCGTTGATACCATCGCCTACAAAGGCAATGCAGCGTGACGGGTCTTTTTTCAATTCTTCGAGGTGCTGCATTTTGCCATCGGGCAACAGGTCACCGTAGGCTTGCGTGATGCCCAATCGGGCAGCAAAGTTACTCACAATTTCCTGTTTGTCGCCCGAAAGTATCTGAATATTTTGAATGTCCAGTGCTTTCAAGGCAGTAATGGCTTGCGGGGCATCTGCTTTCAGTGTGTCTGCCAACAGTAGCGTGCCCGCATATTGCCCGTTGACAGCACAAACTACCCGTGTGCCCATGTCTGTCTGAAGGGAAGAAGGGCAGGGTATGTGGTATTTTTCCAGCAGCCGTTGATTGCCAACCAGTATGTGTTGTCCGTTGATGTCTGCTTCCAGTCCGTAGCCGGCGGTTTCTTTTACCTCGCTTAGGGGATAAGGAGTAATGCCGCACTGTGCGGTGTAAGTCGTCACGGCTTTGGCTATGGGGTGCGTGCTGTTTTGTTCCATACTGGCCACCAGTTTCAGCAGTTGCTTTTCATCCATGCCTTCGGCTGGTTCGCACCGTTGCACATCGAAGGTGCCTCGCGTCAGCGTACCGGTTTTGTCGAATACTACGGTGTTGATGTGTGTAATGGCATCCAGGTAATTACCTCCCTTGAAGAGAATGCCCAACCTGGAAGCTGCTCCAATGCCGCTGAAGTATCCCAACGGAATGCTGACCACCAGCGCACAGGGGCAGGAGATGACGAGGAATACCAGTCCCCGGTACAGCCAGTCACTGAAGATATAGGAAAAGGAGGGATGTATGAACGACCAGAGATAAGGCAGCAATACAATAAGTATAGCCAGTCCCGTTACGGCCGGTGTATAGATGCGGGCAAAACGGCGGATAAAGAGTTCGGCAGGTGCCTTGCGTTCGCTGGCATCCTGCACCATTTTTAGAATGCGCGATAGGGCGCTTTGCTCGAAAGGCCTGGTCACTACAAGTTTCACTACGCGGTCGGTTGCTATCATGCCAGCCAGTACCTCTCCGTCTTGGTGGATATTGCGGGGCAAGCTTTCTCCGGTCAGTGCCGAAGTGTTGAAAGCAGCCGTTTCGTTCAGCAGGATACCGTCCAAAGGAACGCGTTCGCCTGTTTTTACTTCAATCACTTCTCCCGTTTGTACTTCTCGCGGATTGACTTTGCTTTCTTTCCCGTTGCGGATGACAGTTGCTGTTTCGGGCCGCACGTCCAGCAATGCACGAATGTTGTGCTTAGCTTGATGGACAGCCTTATCCTGGAACCATTCTCCCAATGAATAGAACAGCATGACTGCCACTCCTTCGGGATATTCCCCGATGTAGAATGCGCCGATGGTGGCAAGTGTCATCAGCGTAAATTCGTTGAATACACTTCCTTTCTTCAGATTCTCCCATACTTCTTTCATTACCGGCAGCCCCACGGGCAGGTAGGCAGCCAGATACCATAGTAAGCGGATGTGCAGGTTTTGAAAGAAAGTCGTGTCGGCTCCTCCCAATCCGATGCCCGTGAAGAGCAATAAGGCAGAAATTCCCATGCGGAAATAGGCCCGACGGTTTGCTGCCTCCTCGCCGTGGCTGTGTTCTTGGCATTCCGAAGAGGTCTCATCATGATTGCAACAACAATGTGCCATATCTTTTTGATTGTTTATTGTTTTTTCCTGGGGCAAAGATACGGCATATCGGTTGCAACCTGGTTGCAAAGCACGCGGGTATATGTATATATGTCTGGAAAAAGAGCCAGCTTTGTTTGTATGATGCATGTTTTCAGTATGTTACGTCTAATATATAACAAGCCGGCTTCTGATATACAACGAGCCGGCTGCTAATATATACGCACTTCGTTCTTCATATATTAGCAGCCGGTCCGTTGTATGCAGATAGCAAAAGGGGGAATGATTTCTATATTTCCAGCAGTCTTTTTTCTTTCTCCAAGTCGTGTTCATTCAGTTGAGGCGAAGGCACAGTACACGTCTTGATGCAGTCTTCTGGCTGACAGGTATAGTTGTAATAGGGCAGCAGTTCTTCTGTCAGTTCTTCTTGAGGCACCAACCGTCCCTTCATTTCCAGGAAATCTTCCATCGAACAACTGTCCGAATGCTTGATGAAGACGATGCGGCGGGCTATGGGATTGCGGTTGTAATCCAGGCTGAGATATAGCCCTTTCAGCAAATGTGGAAAGTCATACATGGGCAGTTGCAAGTAGATGGTAAACAAGGCCATTTGCGGCATTTCGCGTTCGTTGAACATCAGGTAGGCCGTCTGGTGGTTGTTGAAGAGAGCGATGCCTGTATGGGTTGTGTTGTAAGCGCTCATGTGAATCACTTTCACATAATCGTTCTTTTCGGAAGCCGTGATGAGGTAAGGTTCTACTTTCAGGGTGTTGGAAGACGAAGAGAGGCTATAACTGATGTAGATGCCATTGTAGTTATAGGCTTCTTGGGCTGAGCGTGGCATCTCTTCGTTCAGCATGTTCAGGAGGGGATTGTCCTTCAGGTCGACAGCAGGAACGGGCTCCAGCTCGAACAATTTTTTTTTCAGTTCGCTCAGCGAACCCAGCAGCCGTTTTTTCGATACGTTGTTCACTTGAGCGAGGGCATAATCCAGGGCCTCTTCCCGGTTGCTCCCTTTTTTCAGGCTGCTGATGTAGTTGGGCAACACGTTGGAATATAAAGATGAAAGTACGCTGGCTGCCATGTTGGTGTAGTCGGCCATTTCTTTCATTTTCACACCGTTGTTGCGTAAGTATTCAATGCGTCTGTAAATTTCCAGTAAATCTTCCATACTATTCGATTGCTTCTTTTCTTGAAATTCCAAAGAAACAGCCTTTTTGTTGCATCGTCATCGCATTAATATTTCATTAATGTTACATTATAAAAGTCTATCCCCAAAAAGGCTTATTAATAATGGAAATTCATTTTTCCAGTCGTGGCATGGCCTTATCTTTGCCACCAGAAATCAGAAACACAATATACAATAGAAGAATCAATGAAAAAGATTGAATGTATCATTATGGATTGGGCGGGCACCGCGGTAGATTATGGCTGTTTTGCTCCCGTGGCCGCCTTTGTAGAGAGCTTTAAGGCAGCCGGTGTCGAAGTTACGCCGGCCGAGACGCGCACTTATATGGGACTCACCAAGATTGAGGAGGTGCGTGCCTTGTTTGAGATTCCCCGTGTCAAAGAAGAATTCCGTGCCCGTTATGGACGCGACTATAACGATGCTGATGTGCAGGCACGCTATGCCGAATTCCAGCGTGTACTCTTTGCTACGCTGGAAGACTATGCCGCTCCCATTCCCGGTGTGCCCGAAGTTATTGCCCGGTTGCGTGCCCAGGGCATCAAGGTGGGCTCCACCACGGGTTATACCCGCGAGATGATGGACGTCGTGATTCCTGCTGCCGAACGCATGGGCTATAAGATTGATGCTTGTGTGACCTCAGATTGCTTGCCCGCCGGTCGTCCTTATCCTTATATGATATATCAGAATATGATAGAATTGGCCATTCCTTCGGTGGATTGCGTAGTGAAGTACGGTGATACGATAGCCGATATAAAGGAAGGTGTCAATGCCAAAGTCTGGACGGTAGGTGTCATTCTGGGCAGCAATGAACTGGGGCTGACGGAAGAAGAAACTGCAGCTTTGCCTGCCGAGGAACTGGAGAAACGTAAGGCTGACGTGCGTCGTCGTATGCTGGAGGCTGGTGCGCATTATGTGGTAGACAGCATCGAGCAGTTGCCTGAAGTCATTGAAGATATTAACCAAAAATTAGCTAACGCATAAATTCAATTCATCATGAGACCTTATTTGTTACTTACCCCCGGTCCTTTGACTACGACAGACACAGTAAAACAAGCCATGCTGATGGACTGGTGCACTTGGGATGAAGATTATAACGTACACATTGTGCAGGAAATACGTCGCCAACTCGTAGAACTGGCTACGCAGCATCCTGACGAATATACCTCTATCCTGCTGCAAGGAAGCGGTACGTATTGTGTAGAGTCTGTTATCGGCTGTGCCATCAAGCCGACCGATAAGCTCCTTATACTTAGCAATGGCGCTTATGGCGACCGCATGGGGCATATTGCCGAATACTACCACCTCAACTACGATATATTGTCTTTTGACGAGACGGAGCAGGTGTCTTTGAGTTATGTAGATGATTACTTGGCCCATAATGCTGACATTACTCACGTGGCCATTGTGCATTGCGAAACTACAACCGGCATTCTCAACCCGTTGAAAGATGTCGCTCATTTGGTAAAGATGTACGGCAAACGTCTCATTGTCGATGCCATGAGTAGCTTCGGTGGCATTCCGCTGGATGTGTACGACTTGGGCGTTGACTTCCTTATCAGCAGTGCTAATAAATGTATTCAAGGGGTTCCTGGTTTCGGCTTTATTATTGCCCGCCGTTCCGAACTGATGCGTTGCAAAGGTGTGGCACGTTCCCTCTCTTTGGATATCTACGACCAGTGGGAAACAATGGAAAAGGGACATGGCAAATGGCGTTTTACTTCGCCCACACATGTGGTACGTGCTTTTAAACAAGCATTGGAGGAGTTGGATGCCGAAGGAGGCGTTGAAGCTCGTCACGCGCGCTACTGCAAGAACCACGATACGCTGGTGTCTGGCATGCGTTCGCTGGGTTTCCAAACCCTGTTGCCAGATGACGTACAGTCGCCTATCATTACTTCCTTCCTTTATCCGGAAGAAGGCTTCAATTTCAAAGACTTCTACGGAAAGCTGAAAGAACGCGGCTTTGTCATCTATCCGGGTAAAATCTCACAGGCTGATACTTTCCGTATCGGTAACATCGGCGATGTTCATCCGCAGGATTTCGAAAAGCTGATTGAGGCAGTGCGGGAAATCCGCTGAAGATAGAGCATGCAGTCAAGCTGTTGATAGATAAAGGGTGCAGTTAAGATCCCAGATGTTTCTCTTGGTTTTATATTATAATGTGTGATTTTTACGTCTGAGTATGCTTGTCTGCACCCTTGTCATGGAGCATTATCTTTCATCGTTTATATAGTCCTCCAGATGATACTGCCCTTTTCCCTTTGTTCCTTTACCGTAGCATATAGCATGAGTGGGGCAGCCATGCAGGCAAGCCATGCAATGAATGCAGGCATTGTTCCATGTCGGATGCCCGTTTACCAGCCGGATGGCAGAGACAGGACAATGTTGCTTACAGCGTCCGCAGGAAATGCATGTATCATCGGCTTGGAAGGCTTTGATACTGATGCAGAAGTTCTTAAAAAGAGGATAGACCACGTAAGTTTTGCACCACGGCCAGCTTCCTTCATGCACCTCCCACACATGTTCTTTGTGTTTCACAGCCGAAGCAATACGGGGTAATTGTTGTTGGGCAGTCTCCACCTTTTGCTGGGCTAAAGCAGGTGGATCGAGTTTAAACATCGGTACATAGGTATTGGGCATCTGTATCGACCAGGCAGCGTCTAACGGGAAATGACGAGAAAGACGGGATAAACCTTTGCCTACATCGTCACCACAAGTGCAGATAGCATAGCGATAGGCAGAAGCAGGAATTGCAAGTTGGGAAAGAAACTGCAAGACGGGAGCCGGGACATACCAAGAGTGGATGGGAAATACAAAGCCCACCCGTGCAGTACCAGTCGGTAAGGCAGGCACAGACTTGTTCTTTATAAAGTCTGTGATGGAGCACACTTCATCGCCCGTCAACGAAGCTAATTGCAAAGCTATCCACTGGGAATTGCCCGTTGCACTGAAATAGAATAGCATAGTTATCTTTCTGTCTTCTGTTATTGGGCGACAAAGATAGTGAATTTATTGTCATTTCAGCAACTGTTCGATATAGCTGCTACGGAATTCACGCGTAGAGTCAACCATGGCATCGCCCATATAGAGAATGAACAGAATGGCTATCACCAGCATTACAATGCCTATGACGGCGTTATGCAAGTTCTGATTGTTATACTGAATGGAAAACATACCTACCTCCTCTTTTTAAATTGATGAACAAATGTAGCGGTGTATGGTTACATTCCCTTTACATCGGCGTTACAAATATAACAAAAAAGGAAACACAATGGTTTCCTTTTAAAAGTATTTTTCAGAAAATCTTTACCAATTAACGCGTAAGAGCCGTTATTACCTCTTCGGGAGTAAGTAAATGCTGTTCGCCAGTGTTCATATCTTTCAGTGTCACCTTGCCTTCGCTCAGTTCGTTGTCGCCCACCAAGGCCACATAGGGTACTTTTTTAGCATTGGCGTAGCTCATCTGTTTCTTCATCTTGCAGCAGTCGGGATAAAGCTCGGCGCGGATGCCTGCGGCACGAACTTTGGAGAGTACTTGCATGGAGAAGGCTGCTTCTTGTTCGCCGAAGTTGATGAAAAGCAGTTGTGTGCCCTTCACCGCTTCCTTGGGGTAAAGGTCGAGTTGGTTGAGCACATCGAAGATACGGTCGGCACCGAAAGAGATGCCTACCCCGCTCAGCCCCGGCATACCGAACACGCCTGTCAGGTTGTCATAGCGTCCGCCTCCTGTGATGCTGCCTATCTGCACGTCCAATGCCTTTACTTCGAAGATGGCGCCGGTGTAATAGTTCAGTCCTCGGGCCAAAGTGAGGTCAAGCTCCACTTCGTTTTTCAGCCCCAGACTTTCAAGGGTATTGAGGATGAAAGCTGTTTCTTCTACGCCTTTCAGGCCTGTCTCGCTCGTGGCAAGTACTTGGCGGAGAGTGGCCAATTTATCAGTGTTGGTGCCGTTCAGCAGAATAATGGGTTGCAGTTTGACTATGGCTTCCTCGGAGATGCCTTTGTCGCGTAGTTCGGCGTTTACATTGTCCAGACCTATCTTGTCCAGTTTGTCGATGGCCACGGTGATGTCTACAATCTTGTCGGCCTCGCCAATGATTTCGGCCATACCGGTCAGTATCTTGCGGTTGTTTATCTTGATGCAGACACGGATGCCGAAACGGGAAAATACGGTGTCGACAATCTGCATCAGTTCGACTTCGTTCAGCAGGGAATCGCTGCCCACCACGTCGGCATCACACTGGTAGAACTCGCGATAACGGCCCTTCTGCGGACGGTCGGCACGCCACACGGGTTGTATCTGGTAGCGCTTGAAGGGGAAGGTCAGCTCGTCGCGGTGCATCACCACGTAGCGGGCAAAGGGCACAGTGAGGTCGTAGCGCAGACCTTTTTCGCAGAACTTGCAGGCTAATCGAGTTGCGTTGCGGCTCAGGAGTTCCTCGTCGGTGAGACCAGAAAAGTAGTCGCCGGAGTTCTGAATCTTGAAGAGAAGCTTGTCGCCCTCCTCGCCATACTTGCCCATCAGGGTAGAAAGCATCTCCATGGCTGGCGTCTCAATCTGCTGGAAACCATAGAGGTGATAGACACTGCGGATGGTGTCGAATATGTAGTTGCGCTTCGCCATCTCTGTGGGCGAGAAGTCGCGCGTTCCTTTCGGAATACAGGGTTTTGCTGCCATAATCTTATTATATCTTATTTTTGCGGGGCAAAGGTACAGAATTTATTCGGGTTAAGGAAGAAGCAGTGAGATAAAGACTGCAAAGACTTGTGTGTGGCAGGCTGTTTTTGCAACTCTTCGTACCACTCGCTCTTGGGTGTCCGGATTTATCATCACTCCTTGCTCAATGTTGCGGGAGGAAAAGGAGTGCGCGTTAAAAGAAAAGAGGGCATGCTTTTTTTGACTGCATGCCCTCTCGATTTATGAGAAATGATGAAGAGAGTCCGATATTCTACATGAGTTGGTTCTTTACTTCAGTTTGTTGTATTCCTCATCACTCACAGCTTCCAGCCATTCGTTAGAAGTATTTTCGCCGGGGATTTCAAAGGCCAGATGGGCAAACCAACTGTCGGCAGCGGCACCATGCCAGTGCTTTACGTTGGCGGGGATGTGTATGACATCGCCCGGTAACATCTGAACGGCGGGTTTCCCTTCTTCCTGATACCAGCCTCGACCGGCTACGCATACGAGCATCTGACCACCTCCCTTGGTAGCGTGGTGGATATGCCAGTTATTGCGGCAACGTGGTTCGAAGGTGACATTGCTGAAAGCCACTTGTTCGCGGGAGATGGGAGCCAGGTAGCTGTTTCCGATGAAGTACTTGGCGTATGCCGTGTTGGGTTCGCCGATGGGGAAAATCATCTCACGTTGGAAAGCGGCTTTGCCGTTGTCGGCTGTGGAATCATCTGCCCAGACGTCCTTGGCAAGGCGGAAGGCACCCCAGGCATTGGGCCATCCGGCATAAAACGCAATGTGAGTCAGTATTTCCGAAATTTCGGTGCGTGTCACTCCGTTTTGTTTGGCAAATTGCAGGTGGTGGGTTAGCGAAGAGTCAATGATACCTTTGCCCACCAGCGTGGCAATGGTGATCATACTGCGGTCGTGCGGGCTGAGTCCCGGCCGGTTCCATACTTCTCCAAACAATACATCGTCATTTACTTTTGCAAATTCGGGAGCAAACTCGCCCAGTTGCGTGCGACCGGCTGTTTGCGTGATTTTTTCTTGTGCCATAATCTGTTGAATATTTACAATGAACAAAATCAGTGATACAAATAATACTTTTTTCATACTCGGAATGTTTTGAGGGTTACAGATATTGTTTCCGATGCAAAAATAGCCTTTCGCGGGTATAATGGCACTACCCGAATTGCAGGTTATTGTATCATTTTTACAGATTGACTACGCTAATACGACCGTTTGTAGACAATGTGTTTGTGCAGTAGTCTTCAAACTTTTCTCTGTTCTTTAAACCGCTATGAATAAATGAAATATCATCGGCTGTCCTGCCTGTATGTACCGTTTGCACTTTGGTATTCTTGTAGCCGTGCCTGGCCGGAACTGTACGTTATACTTAAGCAGAAACCGGCTTGTATATTAGAAGCCGGAAGCAAAAGGCTTTGAAGCGTGCTTCATCTATAGATGAAATGCAGGGGGATGGTCAGTGGTTGAAGGCAAATAAAACTTCAGGCGCAGATTGCGCAAGGCTTCCGGCATGTTGGTCCGTAAATCTTGTACAATCTGCGCCCGAAATATTGGGGTGCAACGTGGCTCCCTTCCGCTGTTCTTATTTTACTTGCGGTAGGCGGCCAAGTCGTCTGCGTTGAACTTGGTGATGAAAGCATTGTGCTTCTCTACCTCTGCTTCGGCATAGTTTACATATACTTTGGCAGACTGGACGAACAGTTCCGGTGCACGGGTAGCGTCCTGGATGATGAGGTGAGACATGACACATACGGCTGCCATTTCGTAGAGGCGGCGTGCCATCAGGTCGTGCAATTCCTGGTTGCCGGTTTCCTTTACCAAATTGGTGCACGCCTCGAACTTGTCGGTCATGACTTTTACGCGCTCCAGCAGTGGCTTCATCTCTTCTGAGCAGGTCACTTGTTCATAGTCGCGCAGTGTAGACAGGTACGAACCGTTGGTGACGTAGCGGATGGCAGCTACTACCTGCAACTGTGTTGTTCCTTCGTAAATGCTGGTGATACGGGCATCACGGTAGATACGCTGGCAGGCATATTCCAACATGAAACCACTGCCACCGTGCACCTGGATGCAGTCGTAGGCGTTCTGGTTGGCATATTCGGAGTTCATGCCCTTAGCCAACGGCGTGAACGAGTCGGCCAGTTTGGCGTATTTCTTCTGCTCCTGGCGCTCTTCGGGAGTCAGTTTGCGTTCGCGGGCAATATCGTCCAGAGCTTTGTAGATGTCTACGTAGCGTGCTGTCTGATAGAGCAAGGCACGTCCGGCATCCAACTTAGCTTTGATGGTGCTGAGCATGTCGGCTACGGCAGGGAATTCGATGATGGCCTTGCCGAACTGTTTGCGGTCTTTGGCATAGGCCAGTGCTTCGTTGTAGGAGGCCTGGCTGAGTCCGACAGATTGGGCGGCAATGCCCAGGCGGGCACCGTTCATCAGAGCCATCACATACTTAATCAAGCCCAGCTTGCGGTCGCCGCAAAGTTCGGCGCGGGCGTTTTTATACACCAGTTCGCACGTGGGCGATCCGTGGATACCCAGTTTATTCTCAATGCGGCGTACGTTCACACCGCCGTCTCTCTTGTCGTAGATGAACATGGAGAGACCGCGTCCGTCACGTGTACCCTCTTCAGAACGGGCCAATACCAAGTGCAGGTCGGCATCGCCGTTGGTGATGAAGCGTTTTACGCCGTTCAGCCGCCAGCAGTTGTTGGCTTCATCGTAAGTGGCCTTCAACATCACGCTTTGCAGGTCAGAACCGGCATCGGGCTCTGTCAGGTCCATGGACATGGTTTCTCCGGCACAGATGCGGGGGATGAAACGGCTGTGCTGGTCTTCGTTGCCAAATTCGTAGAGTGTTTCAATGCAATCCTGCAGCGACCAGATGTTGCCGAAACCGGCATCGGCGGCAGCTACAATTTCGGCGCACATGGTGTAGGGCGTGATGGGGAAGTTCAGTCCGCCGAAACGGCGCGGCATGGTCATGCCGTTCAGTCCGGCCTTTACCATGGCATCAAGGTTCTGTTTCGTGCCACTGGCATATTCCACACGTCCGTTGGCGCAGTGAGGACCTTCTTCGTCCACGCCTTCTGCATTGGCGGCAATGACTTCACCGGTGATTTCGCCGGTTATCTCCAGTACCTTGTCGTAAGAGTCTATGGCATCGGCATAATCTTGCGGCGCATAGTCGAACTCGTCTTTATCTCTATAGTTCCGTTCTTTTAGTTCGCAGATGCGCTCCATCATCGGATTATTCAGATGATAGCGCAACTCGGGATGTTCTGTATAAAAGTTTGGCATAATTTTTCTTTTTAAGGGTTTATCTTGAAATAAGCACACACTTGACATCTTTGATGCAAAGGAGCGATTCAACAGGCCTTCCATCTATCAGACAGGGAGTGAAAACCTTCCCTTGGAGAGCTGTCAGTACCTGTCGGAAACATTCGTCGGAGAACAAGGGGGAATCAGTGCGGCGTATAGTCAGGCTCTTTGTTTCGCCGAGTGCGTTGATTCGCAGACAAATGTCAGCACTTACTTGTTCCTTGCCGTTTTCCATCAAGTTGTTCAGCAGCTCGTTTGTCAGGATGATGTTTTGGTTGATGATTTTCATCAGGGCTTCCTCTCCGGCCTTGAAAGCAACTTTTTGGTAGAACGGAATAAAATCGAGCGAAGTACTGTCGGTAGACAGATAGAATCCACCTTGTGATACATCTTTCTTGTAGGTTTCTTTCCGCTTGACTGCACCGTTTTCATAATATTGTGTCAGTGGTCCGTCCAGCATGTCATCTTTGTACTGTCCGCGGGCCATGACGGTTCCGCTCGGATAATAAAAGATAACTTCTCCGTTGCGTCGATTACGGGTGTAATGCACCATCAGGCTGTCCTGTTCACTCTGCTGGAATTTGTAGCGGGTAATGCCATTCAATGTGCGTTGAGAGACTTTCCTCTTGAATTGACTGTATTCGCAGCTTCGTGTCAATTTGCCATCAAGTGTATAGAAACAGATTTCAAACTGCTTTTTACCTCTTTTGTGTATTATTGCATATTCTGTAGCGCTGGCTTTATCATCTACTACATTAGCGTTAATATCTAAGTAGACAGTGTCCTGCTGTGCTTGTACGGTAGACCCTGTCATGAGAACAAACACAAGCAAAGAAAGTAGAATCTGTTTCATGGCTTCAAGTATAAAGAGTTATTTACTATGTGATTTATAATACTTGATCATCTTCGGAATCACTTCTTCTACCGTGCCGTTGATGACATAATCGGCAATGGTGTTGATTGGTGCATTCGGGTCGCTGTTGATAGAGATGATAATGCCGCTTTCCTGCATACCTGCGATGTGCTGAATTTGTCCGCTAATGCCACACGCAATGTAGAGTTTGGGGCGTACAGTCACTCCGGTCTGGCCAATCTGGCGGTCGTGGTCGGCAAATCCTGCATCTACGGCGGCACGGCTGGCACCTACCTCAGCGTGCAGTTCCTTGGCCAGTTCAAACAACTGGTCGAATCCTTCTTTTGATCCCATGCCGTAGCCACCGGCAACAACAATAGAAGCTCCTTTCAGGTTGTGTTTGGCTTTCTCCACGTGGCGGTCGATGACCTTTACTACATAGTCTGTATCGGGTACATACTTGGCTACGTCGTGGTTAATGACTTCACCTTGGTAGTTCTCGTCCAGAATTTCTTTTTTCATCACTCCTTCGCGGACAGTAGCCATTTGCGGGCGATGTTCGGGGTTGACGATGGTGGCTACGATGTTGCCGCCGAAGGCGGGACGTATCTGGTAGAGCAGGTTCTCATATACTTTGCCTTCTTTCTTGTCTTCGTGATTGCCGATTTCCAGAGCTGTGCAGTCGGCAGTCAGACCGCTGGTCAGTGCTGATGATACACGCGGACCCAGGTCGCGGCCGATGACAGTAGCACCCATCAGGCAGATTTGCGGCTTTTCTTCTTTGAACAGATTGATGAGGACAGACGAGTGGGGGAGCGACGTGTAAGGGAACAATCCCGGTGCGTCGAACACATGTAACTTATCCACGCCGTAGGGCATCACTTGCTTTTCGATGCCTGCCAGGCCCGAGCCTGCGGCGATGGCTTCCAGTTGGCAGCCCAGTTGGTTGGCCAGTTTGCGGCCTTTTGTCAGCAGTTCCAGGCTGACATCGGCAACCGTAGTGCCTTCTATTTCGAGATATACGAATACGTTGTTCATTGTTCTTTAGTTAAGAGCTACGGACTACGAGCTACGGGTGATAGTTGTTAAGACGGTCCTATAGCTTGTAGCTGTTAACCTGTAGCTGGATTATCCGATGGTATGGTTTTCTAACAGTTCGACAATCAGGTTTTCTACGTCATTGTCGCTGCCAGTCATTGTCTTGCTTTCCTTGGCCTGGAACGAAATGTTCTGAATGGTTTTCACCTTGGTGGGCGAACCGCTGAGGCCGCATTGTGCCAAGTCGGCATTCACGTCGGCAGTGCTCCATTCCGTGATGTTCAGGTAGGGTCGTTGTTCATATTGTTCTGCATAAGGCAGAGCGGCGCCTTCTTTTGTAATGGCAGCTTTTTCTTGTGCACCTAAAGCACGTTTGTACTTCTGCACTAGTTTGGCATTGCGGGGGCGGCAAGGGGCTGCGCTTCCGTTGACAGTGATAACTAAGGGCAGGGGAGCTTCTACGGTTTCTACACCGCCGTCGATGTGGCGCTTGATGGTTACCTTTTTGTTTTGCTCATCTACGTTCAGGATTTCCTCGGCATACGTCACCTGAGCCAGTCCCAGTTTTTCGGCCACCTGCGGACCTACCTGTGCTGTATCGCCGTCGATAGCCTGTCGTCCTCCGATGATGAGGTCGTACTCGCCTATCTTGCGGATGGCAGTGGCCAGGGCATACGAGGTAGCCAGCGTGTCGGCGCCGGCAAAGGCGCGGTCGGTCAGCAAGTAGCCGCCGTCGGCACCGCGATACAGTCCTTCACGAATGATTTCTGCCGCACGTCCCGGTCCCATAGTCAGAAGGGTCACGGTAGAACCCGGGTGCATTTCTTTCAGGCGGAGAGCCTGTTCCAGTGCATTGAGATCCTCCGGGTTGAAGATGGCGGGGAGAGCCGCACGGTTGATGGTTCCGTCGGCTTTCATGGCATCCTTCCCGACGTTGCGCGTGTCGGGAACCTGTTTTGCCAATACTACGATTTTCAAACTCATGTTGTTACTTTTATATTAGTATTAGGATTGTTATCTGTCTTTTTCGCAGGGATAATCCCTATGTCATGCAGAGAAAAAGGCAAGCGGACTCTCGGTATCGCCTGGAGGGTATCTTGCATTTATTTCTGTTACATATCGGTGTGCAAATTTACGGAAAGTGTTTGTATTGGCAAGAAAACGAGGAAGAAAATGCACAAATACAAGCATTTTGCGCAAAGGAGGAGATTGGAGGCTGCGGGGTTTTGCAGCGGGCTGTTACTTTCTTTATGATAGAGTTCCAAGGCAAATCATGTAAAATACATCCATAGGTGGAAAACATTATTCGTGATATTTTCCTGATTTGCGGCAAAAAGAAAGAGGATATATCCATTTGATATACCCTCTTTCCTGAACAAAAGCAACTAAAGATTATTTTAATCCGAGTTTTTTCTTGATGTCTTTAGGCAGTGCATCCTTGTGAACCAGGATGTTCATGGTTTTATAGGCAACGAAAGCTTTCGAGGCATACCATATACCGTTGTATTTACCGCTCAGCCCCCAAGAGTTTTTCACCATAAAGTATTCCTTGCCGCTCTGGTCTTTGGCAATACCATAGATAACCATGCCATGATCGTCAGTTGTCTCCCAGTTGTCGAAAGCTGTCTGACGCATTTCCTGCGTGATTTCCATTTCGGGCAGAGGTTTGTTTGTCAGTTCCTTGCGCTTGTCGGCAGCAGTCAGGCCAGTCCAACGGGCCATGTCGCTTCCTGTCAGTTCGGCTCCGCGGGTAGCATCGGGCATAACGGCGATACCATCGCGCGTGAAACCTTGTTCGCTTACGTCACTGCCCCAAGCGAAGGTGTAGCCGGTTTTGATGGCATTGTCCATTACAGCCATCAACTCATCGATGGGCAGGTTGTAAGAAAGTGCGTTGCGCCAGTTGTCCTGAATTTCGATGGCAAACTGGGTGTAGAAAGGATGGTGTGTGTATGAAGTGAGAGATACATAGTCGTCCGGATTGATGCCCAGCGATTCGGCAAAGCTCTTCGGTGTGTATTCCTTGCCTTCATAGGTGAATGTTTCGGGGCATTTGCCCAGATAGGTGTCGTAGATAGCACTGATGCCGTTTTTCCATACGGGAGTCAGTTTGCCGAAGTTGCCCTTGCCGATGGCACGTACATAGGCACCGGCTACAGCGTCCAGTTCGTTGTGTACAGGCAGTGAGTCGCCATACATGATGCCCGGCATGGCAGTTTGGGGCACCAGACCGTAATTTTTCATGCAATACATGATGTCGTAGAAGCTGCCGCCCGGTGAGAAAGAAGCATCTCCGTGATAGCGAACATAGTTGACTGCACGGTCTACCATAGTGTGATGAACGACAAACATTTCAGAGAGGTCGTACGTCCCCTTGCCCAAACGGAGCAATTCGGCTTCCAGGAAACCAAGGCTGGAGAAACTCCAACAAGTGCTGGAACGATGTTGGTCTTTGACACTGGTAATAGGATTCTCTTTCACAGTAGTGAAAACAAAGCCCTCTTCTTTCGGGGCATCTTGCGCGGCTGCTTGCAGAGTCATCAGACCCAAAGCGGCGATGAGTACGGATTTCTTCATCATAAATATGAATATAGCTTTAATAAAAATGTTTTTTGTTACAATGGGGGCAAAGGTAATAAAAAAAGTAAGAGAATGGTACTTTTAGGTAAAAAAGCATTCTCTTTTTTGTCTTATAACGCAGATTTCTGTAGTAACAGTCTGAGTTGCCAGGATTTCTTCTTCATAATCCAGAGCCGCCGGATTGTGGAGCGCTTTTGTGGTAAGTGTCTGTCTTGCTGTAAGATGTGGCGTATCCAGATGCGATATGTCTATTTGTCGGCGGGTTGTGCACATGCGAAGCTTCCCACAATCCTTAATCTTAATATGTATCAAATTCGCAATAAAATTGATATTTGTTATTGTCACATAGTAATTTACTCCTTATTTTTGTTCTCGGTAATGGAAACAATTCCAGCTTTCCGTCCCGCATAAGGATGTCCGGGAGGTTGAGGGTGTCGGCAGGCTCTTTCGGAGAGGTTTCCTTTTAAGGTATAAGAAGCGGATTCCTAAGCGATAGGGAGCTTGCTGCCAAGCGCTACGAACTGAGCTTATTATAAGTGGAAGTTGAATACTTATATAAATATGTTATGAACCAAATCGTAGTAGGAATGGGCGAAGTACTGTGGGATGTGCTGCCCGAAGGTAGAAAATTGGGCGGTGCGCCCGCAAACTTTGCTTTTCATGTGTCGCAGTTTGGCCTGGACAGCCGTGTGGTCAGTGCTGTGGGTGCGGATGAACTCGGCTCTGAGATTGTGGAGAATTTCCGCGAAAAAGGCCTGAACGCCATGTTAGAGATTGTGCCTTATCCGACAGGCACCGTTCAGATTGTATTGGACAACCTAGGTGTACCGTGCTACGAAATTAAAGAAGGCGTAGCCTGGGATAATATTCCTTACACCGCTGCACTGGACATTCTGGCCCGTCAGACTCGTGCCGTATGTTTTGGTTCGCTGGCCCAGCGCAGTGCAGTGTCGCGTGCAACGGTTAACCGTTTTCTCGACACCATGCCCGACGGCGAAGGTCAGTGGAAGATATTCGATATTAACTTGCGTCAGAACTTTTATACCAGGGAGGTGTTGTCTGCTTCAATGCAAAAGTGCAATGTCTTGAAGATTAATGATGAGGAGTTGGACACCGTCGGCCGTATGTTGGGATGTTCGGACATCAGTCTGCAAGACAAGTGCCGGATGCTGTTGGAGAAATATGACCTGAAGATACTTATTCTTACCTGTGGGGTGAACGGCAGCTATGTCTTTACTCCCGGCCAGGTGTATTTCCAAGAAACTCCCAAGGTGGAAGTGGCCGATACAGTGGGGGCAGGCGACTCGTTTACTGCCGCTTTTGTTTCAGCTGTTTTGAAAGGCATGCCTGTTGAAGATGCCCATCGGCTGGCTGTGCGTACCTCTGCTTATGTGTGCACACAGAATGGAGCCATGCCGATGTTGCCGGCAGAACTGACAAATATCTGACAGGGGCGGGCAGGGCATCTGTTTTTATCTTTCCCGTCTCCTTAGCCTCTTCCGGAAGTCTTCCACTATTTGCTGGCCCATCGTTACAATAGTGCTGTCTACCTTGTGTATTTCTACGGGTGTGACAGCATTTTTGTATTTGGCTTTACCTATGCTGAATTTCATGTCATCCAGATTGCCCCGTATGTTCAGACCAAACTTGATGGGGATAGGCGACTTCAGGATGGAGATGTGGTAATCGAAGTTCATGTTCAGGTCTTGTGTGCCTCCTACTGCAGCCCGGTAGCGGTCCATCTGCACAACAAAAGGATAGACGGTGACGTTGCCGTCTTTTACACTGATGTTGACGGCAATACTGTCTATCATGTTTTTCTCTTTGTTTTTAAAGAAGAACTTTTTCGATATTTCCGCGAAAGTCTCGCCGTCCATCAATACCAGACTGTCGCCTTTTAATTGGATGGCTGAACGTAGGGAAGGAATCTGCAGGTTGAGGCATGAGTCAAGGTCGCTTTCGGCTGCCACGTTAAAGTCTACTACCCCTTCGAATGAACGCAGCATGGGTACGATACTGTCCAGCGAGGGTATGAAGTCCACCAGCCGTCCAATGTTTACCCTGTGCAGTTTGAAATCAAAACCTGCATAGCCCCGTTCGGGACGGCTGGCTCGGTAGAGCAAGGTAGTGTTCATGGTAGCTCCCAGTCCCGTCATGCTCAGTTCCTGCAAGTGTACGGTCTGGTTGCGTATGTCTATTGCACCATGTACGTTCTCGAACAACATTTTTCCGTAGCGCACCCGCTTTAGGTTTGTCTGCAGTTGGAAATCGATGTTCTTGGGAATAACAAACAGTTTTAAATCGGTAGCTGTTGTATCTGTTTCAGCCTCCAAGGTATCTTGTGGAAACGATATGGAGCGGATCAGTTGGTTACAGTTCAGATTCCTTGAAGTAAGAGACAGTTCCGCCCGGAGTGTCTTGTGGTGTTTCATGGCCCCGTAGAGGTCGTGTACCGAACCGCTGGCTGTCAGGTCTGAACGTCCGATACGCATGGTGGCATTACGCAATGTAATGGCTCGGTTGCCCACTGTGAGCGAAGTCTTCTGCATCCGGACAGGTAGGGCGAACAAAGGTGTGCGTACCGACATCCGGTTGAATCCGACAATGCCTTTGGGTATCCATAGTGAGTCGCGTATTTTTTCGGCTGTAACCCCGATACCGGCCTTATCCATGCCCATCCGTGTGTCGCCCATTCGGCAGAACAGCGTGTCTGCCTGCAAACTTAATCCTATTTGCGGCTTCTCCGGATTGTGTTCGCCGGGTTGTAGTTTTACGGTTGCAGTGCTCTTTCCGCAGAACACGTTTATTGAGTCAGACATCGATGCCTTCAGCCGTTGCATATTCAGTTTGCATTCCATGTGTGCAATGCGGGTGGTGTCTTGTGGGTTGGTAGTTTTCACAGTAGCAGTCAGGCTTTGCAGGTCGGAGTTGATCCGGCGTGAATGCAATGCCATGTTTTTGATTTCGGCTTTTGCTCCCAGAATGTCGTTGCCGGCAAAGGCCAATGAGGCATCTGCACTAAAGTCGAATTTTTTGTTTGTATCATGCAGGAAAAGTCTGGTCATGGTCAGTTTTCCTCCGGCTCTGATGCGTCCAATGTCTTTTTTCTTCAAGGCAGAGAGCCGTGTATGTACCTTCAGTTTTGCCTCCAGATTTCCGCCCATGCTTACTCCTTCCTGCAGTGGGAAGGTCTGCGCCAAAGCAGTGAGGTCGGCTGTCGTTTCTGTGTGAAAGTCGATGACGGGATCGCCCAGCAAGTCGGTGACTTTGGCATCGGCCAGAATATCGGTATGGGCACCTTTGAATTGCAGAATCTTCAGTTCAGCGTATGACGGATGTTGTTTCATCAGGTCTATTTGGCTGTAAAAGTCTGCTTTAAAGTTATCTACTCCATACGGAAGCCGGTTGTATTGGGCTGTTACATTATTTATTTGTATTTTGAGTGTGGCCATTGGCATTTTCTTTTTCCCATAAAGCCCTTTTAGGGTTCCTTCCATCCGTATTTCGCCGTCGGCCTTTACCTTTTCTTTTTTTAATATGCTTTCTGGAATCATGTGCAATAGAGTTTCAACGGATGGAGCATGGAGGGCATAATCCAAATCCACTTGCAGGGCACGTGCAACGGAGTCACGCTGTAACCTGCCTTTCAGGTCCAGTTCTACTCCGTTAACATCCAACCGGGCATCTTTCAGTGCAAAAGTATGGGTGGCACGGTTCAGTTCAATGTCGGTGCGCAGCCGGGTAGTTATGCGGTTGGCAAGCAATTCACCGTCTTGCCAGAACAACACATTCTTATTATACCAGTCCAGTGCCAGCAGGGAATGACCTTTGCGTAGGTTGGCTTTCAGTCCCAGGTTAACATCCCACAGATTAGCGAAGACTTTTGTCTCGCGGTCATCGAAAGTCAGTGAGGCATGGCGCAGCACAATCCGTCGGACATCTATTTCGCGGATGGTGAGTGCTGTGTCTGTAGCGGTTGTGTCGGTCCTGATTTTTGTCGTATCAGTCGGGACTATATCCCAGTTGGCTCGTCCGTCGTCGTGTTTATAAGCATAAATCTTGGCACTGTCCAACGCCAGGCGATAGATGGTGACCTTTTGTTTTTTCAGATAATCTATAGGATTGATGACAAGCACAGCCTTGTGGAAGGAGGCCAATGTGTCAGACCGCTGCCAAAGTGTGTCCCGGATGGCGTTTGATACCAGCGTGCCGTCGGTTAGCTTCAGGCCGAAGCGTGGGAAAGTAGAGAAAAAAGTTAGTTCAACACTGCCCATGTCCAGTTTGGCATTCAGGTTCCGGTTGGCAGCTTCCACTACCACAGGCGTCAACTTTTCGGGAGTAAATATAAAATGGATAGCCAGACCAATGGCTGCTGACAGCAGAGCAATCAGCGAACCAAGTACAAGGCTGCTGATACAAAGTGTTTTTTTTACGTTTCTTTTCATAAGCCATGAAGAATATACTCGGCAAAAATAGCGATTCTTTTTTAGAAAAGCAGGGTATGGTTGTAATCTTTTAGGGTGCTTCGATGGAGGCGAGATAGAATCATCACGAAAAAAATCTTTTTTTCTGCATTATTTTTTGCTTATTGGTGGTTTTATTAATTTTAATCCTTACATTTGTAGCGTGTTTTAAGCGAGAAAGGACTGAATTTCTTAGTTCTTTGGATATTTTAAACACCGGAATTTCTTATAAAACACATAGATATGAAAGATAGAATATTGGTAACAGGAGGTACGGGCTATATAGGTTCGCACACTGTAGTAGAACTTCAGAATGCAGGTTATGAAGTTGTCATTGTGGATAACCTCTCCAATTCGAGTGCTGATGTAGTTGATAATATTGAGGCGGTATCAGGCATTCGTCCGGCTTTTGAAAAACTGGATTGTTTGGATTTTGCCGGATTGGACGGTGTATTTGCAAAATATCCGGGCATAAAGGCTATTATTCACTTTGCAGCCAGCAAGGCGGTGGGTGAATCTGTTCAAAAGCCTTTGCTCTATTATCGCAATAACCTGGTTTCTTTGATCAACCTCCTTGAGCTGATGCCCAAATATAATGTGCAAGGTATAGTGTTCTCTTCTTCCTGCACAGTTTACGGTCAGCCCGATAAGTTGCCCGTTACCGAAGAGGCTCCTATCAAGAAAGCTGAATCGCCTTATGGTAACACAAAGCAGATTAACGAGGAAATCATCCGTGATACAGTAGCTTCGGGTGCTCCTGTAAGTGCTATCCTTTTGCGCTATTTCAATCCTATTGGAGCTCATCCGTCTGCTTTGTTGGGCGAACTTCCGAATGGCGTCCCTCAGAATCTGGTGCCCTACATCGTTCAGACAGCTATTGGCATCCGCGAGAAATTAAGTATCTTCGGCGATGATTACAATACGCCTGATGGTACATGTATCCGCGACTACATCAATGTGGTCGATTTGGCCAAAGCGCACGTGGTGGCTATTGCTCGCATATTGGAGAAAAAGCAGAAAGAAAAAGTAGAAGTCTTCAATATTGGTACTGGTCATGGGCTTTCCGTACTCCAGTTGGTACATGCGTTTGAGAAGGCTACAGGAGTTAAACTGAACTATCAGATTGCTCCACGTCGTGCAGGCGATATTGAACAAGTATGGGCTGATCCGGCTTTGGCTAATAAGGAGCTGGGTTGGAAAGCTGAAACGAATATAGAAGACACGCTCCGTTCAGCCTGGAATTGGCAATTGAAGTTGCGTGAAAGAGGCATACAGTAAAGAAATTTCCCCTTTTTAGGGAAAACCGTGAACAAATGCTCTCTGCATTTGTTTGTTTGAATGCAAGCCTGAAGGTAGAAGTTTTAGTATGTGAATATTCTGACTTCTGCGTCTGTAATTAGTTCAGACAGGCTTATGCATAGTAGTTTTGTCGTGTTTTATTTTGTGTTTGTGTTGTGGATAAGCTTTGTCGGGAGACAAGGCTTATTTTTTTGTATGCTCGGTATGAGTATTAGCTAACGGGTGCAAGTCCCCAATAAGCCCTAATAGCGGGAATCATACAGCCAATAGCAAGGATGTCCATCGCGAGTTGGAATCTGAAACCAGGGAAAGCGAAGCAGGCAACTGCACCGACGTATGCACGTGGTCTTGTGTGGTTCGACCCCTTCGGTCGCCGAGCGTGCGAAGCTAAAAAGACTCAGACGGGCGAGGTTCAACCTCTATGAGATTGTCAGCGCAAGCAAAAATGTGGCGATATGCACAATTCTAACCCACACAAAGTAAAGAAGAGAAAAATTCAAACAGAAACTAAATAGAAAATAAAAACAGAGAGGGCTTTGAAGAGATAAAAAACACTCCCTCTCTTCGTAGGAGATGTACCGCGGTGCAAAGTTAGGCAAAATATTGATTAGACCCCACCCTGCGCCGTCTGTGCGCAGCATACGACCGCATGGGAAAGGACTCGCTCATCGTGGACTTCCGCC
>DGYFI06202__coassemble_365_pt1 | contig 55424 bp, 35 predicted proteins | sample DGYFI06202__metabat2_high_PE_032 | metagenome-assembled genome bin DGYFI06202 | reverse complement strand
TCTCAAAGTAGGATTATATTCATGCAAAACAGAACAATATTCAAGTAATCCCAAAGTCCTTCCAGGATTCAATATTATTATTTGACCATCTCTTAAATAAGGAGACATTAAACGTGCCAGCTCTCTATGAGCAGAAGCCGTTGTAGCAATCATTATGACATCAGCAAAAGATACTGCCTTCTCTATATTATCAGTTAACAAATCCAAATTGCCCATCATCTTGATAGCACCCATTAGATGGATATGCCCTGCTATTGAAGATAAACGTTCCCACCTATGGTTATATAAGCATACAGAGGCTCCCATTGCCGCACAAAATCCAGCAATAGCCTGTCCTCCATTCCCTGCACCTATAACTGATATTTTCATTGTATTAAATTCACATTTATTGCCAACCATGAAGCATCATGTCATTCCCAAATTCATCCAAAATTCGAACATGAGAATCAATATAGGCAATCTTTCGTTGAAGTTCCATCTCATCAGATGCAGTAACTAAATAACCTGCGATTCGGTCACTGCTAATTTCGGCTTTGGTAATAGCCATGCCCGGAGTCTTATACATGAAATAGCTATGGATATAAGAAGTATCCTTCAACTCTTGTAAGCCACACAGTTCATGAAAAATACCGGGTTTGCTATAAAGATAAACCATTGCAGCATAATTAACCTGAGGCTGAGGGCATATTAATGGTTTTCCTCCTAATACCAAATCTACATAAGCCGACATGATATTCACCCCTGACAAAACTTCTATGAGTTTATACTTGGACCCACCTCCCATACGGGCACTGAATTCCACTACATTAAAAGTATCTCCTTGTTGAATCAACTGTACCAGCAAAGGAGTATTTCGCAGAGAAAATGCAGCTGCAATTTGACAGGCAATTTTCAACAGAGTTTCTTCTTGTTCAAATGTTATTACAGGATAATAACTTCCTATAATGGTAAATGAATCAACATGTTGTTTTTTTACAGATTTCGTTGCACATAGAAGTTTCACATCATATTCATCTACATAAAAATCTGCCGAAATCTCCTCACCAGCCTTGAACTCTTCCACAATCGCTGTATGTGTACGACTAAGCCCAATTGCAGAATTTAAAGATGAAACCAACTCTGCCCTATCATGAACTTTTCGAACTCCTTTAGAAGAATTACAATCCACAGGTTTTACAACCAAAGGATACTGAAATTCACTTAAGGCTGATTCATTAAAACTATCTAGAATTACGTATCTTGCTGTCGGTATGCCATTTCTAGACATTACTTCTTTCATATAAGACTTATTAGTCACATTAAGTGCTGTCTCATACGAAATATAGCAAGGCAAAGATAAATCTTCCGACACTTTAGCCATTGTCAACAAGGCCTGATCTGTACAAGCTGTACAAATCAAATCAGCTTTTTCACTTAAGGTAATATCACGGACAGCTTCCACATCCAGCGTACTAGCCACTATATGCCTATCTGCATAGTTTTTTGCAGGTGGATTTTGAAAATAATCAACCAAAACTACTTCATGCCCTCTAAGTTTTAACTCTTGTATAAGGGCTATCTGGTCAGAACCTCCAGCTAGAACTATTATTTTCATTCTATTATTTGAGCTATAATTCTATCTACATCTTCTACCGTCAAGTTATGATACATCGGCAGACAAATCACACTATCCGCAATCTTCGTAGCTACCGGCAGATTCTCCGGACATGCCGACTCTAGTCCTCTGTAAGTAGAAAACTCGCTGATCAGCGGATAGAAATAACGGCGGCCTAACACGCCGTTCTCCTTCATTTTGAAATAAAGCTCGTCGCGCGTCATGCCGTATGCTTCCGCATCAATGAATATCGGGAAGTAGGAATAGTTGTGGCGCACGCCCGGCATGTCTTCCATCACGCGGATACCTTTCACGCCGCGCAATGTCTCCCGGTACTTGATGGCGACCTGACGGCGTGCCTCAATGGCTGTATCTACCTGCTTCAGGTTCAACAAGCCGTATGCACTGCGGACTTCATCCATCTTGCCATTGATGCCGGGGGCTATCACGGTCGTCTCACCTGCAAAGCCGAAGTTCTTCAGGTAGTCGATGCGCTTCTTCGTCTGCTCGTCGTGACATACCAGTGCGCCGCCCTCCACCGTGTTGTACACTTTGGTGGCGTGAAAGCTTAACGTGGACATATCACCGGCTTCCAGAATAGACTTGCCGTTTACCTCTACTCCAAAGGCATGGGCGGCATCGTAGATGACTTTCAGGCCGTATTTGTCGGCAATCTCCTGGATGCGTTCCGTATCGCAGGGCTTGCCATAGACGTGTACGGGCATGATGGCCGTGGTCTTAGGTGTGATGGCTGCCTCTATCTTATCCGGGTCCAAATTACAGGTTTCCGAATCAATATCCACAAACACCGGCTTGATGCCGTTCCACCACAAGGAATGGGTGGTAGCCACGAAGCTGTAAGGGGTGGTAATGACTTCGCCTGTTATGCGCAGGGCCTGCAAGGCACACATCAAAGGCAAGGTACCGTTAGTAAACAGGCTGATGTAAGGCACTTTCAGATACTCGCACAAAGCCTTCTCCAACTCCTGGTGGTAATAACCATTATTGGTCAGCCATTTACGCTCCCAGATATCCTGCAGGTAGGGCATGAAATCGTCCAGTGAAGGAAGCAGGGGAGAAGTAACCGTGATTACTTTCTTTTCCATATTCGATATTTTAAGGAAAGGACACACTGATAAGGCGGATGATGAAGAACATACCAGACTCTGGTTTACCTATTCAGATAGCAACCACAATCAGCGTAAACACGTCTAATCCGCGTAATCCGTATGTAATGAATTAATGTTTTCTTTTCAGAAAGGAGAAAGCCATCTGTCTGGCCTCCAAATATTCAGGAAGCTGTAGCCGTTCATAAATCAACACGGACAGACCGATGCCCAGCAAACACTGTAAAGGTAAAATAAGCCAATAGGACAGAGGTAGGAAAGTCAGACCCCACATGGCGGCAGCTGTTACAAAAGAGACCAGAAAAGTAGGCAGAATATCCTTTATCTGCGCTTTGGTCGAGTAGTCAATCAGGTCGGCAGAATAGTAACTATTCAAAAAATAAGCTATCAATGAGGTACAGACACTGCCCCATAACATATATTCGATACTAGACAGTATACCTAAAACCAGCGGACCGGCAGCTATGATCTTTTTGATAACCTCCAAACGGAGAAACAAATCCGAACGGCCTTTCACCTGCAGAATATTCAGGTTGATGGCATGAAGTGGATACAACATTCCGGAGAAACAAATAATCTGCAGAAATCCTACCGCAGGCAACCATTTCTCACCAATTAACAGCACAATCAGAGGTTCGGCTACGGCGGCCAATCCCAACATGCAGGCGAAACTGACAAGCATGGTGTTTTTAATAACCTTACGGTAGGCTTCCCGCAGGCGTTCCGGTTCATCTTGGATACTGCTCAGCACCGGATAACTCACCCGTTGGATAACTGTAGTCAGGTTACTGGAGAATATCTGGTTAAACTGGTTGGCACGTGTGTATTGCCCCAATTGAGCAGAGGTGTAGCAACGACCGATGACCAATGAATAAATCTCTTTGAAAACGGTATCAAGCAATCCCGACAGCAGAAGTTTCGAACCGAACCCGAATAGTTCCTTGAAGCTCTGTACTGAAAACTCCCACATGGGACGCCACTTGCAATAAATCCACAGGAATAGTGTATTCAACAACTGGCGGGACAACTGCTGTCCGACCAAGCTCCAGACGCCCATACCGGCCAATGCCATGCCGATGCCGACAACACCGCTACTGATAGAGGCGATTAGAGAAACCTTGGTCTGTGTCTTAAAATTGATCTCCTTGACAAACAGAGTGCGGGGAATGATAGCCAGCGCATTGATGACCAATACCCAGCCGATAACCCGCATGACTTCCACCAGTAACGGTTCTTTAAAAAACACACTGATGGCGGGAGCCGCCCAATAAAGGAGAACATAAAGGATTACACTGACTGCCAGATTGAAAAAGAAAACTGTATTATAATCAATCCGTCCGGCATCCGTTTTCCGAATCAGTGCATTAGAAAAACCGCTGTCAATAATCGAGTTGGATACGGCAATGAATATCGTGAGGATAGCCATGATACCGTATTCCGATGGAGTCAGCAGGCGGGCCAGTACCAGTCCCACCAAAAAGGTGATTCCTGAACTGGAAAGATTATCTATGAAGCTCCAACCGACACCTTTAACGGTCTTGTTTTTCAAGGATTCAACCAAAACGGAAGATTTTACAAATTATTGCTAATGATGTTTCTCCAAGAAACATCAATATAACGGAAAGGCATAATTTTTCTGGAGATATTCCAGAATTGAATACCTCTACAGCTAACAAGTGGATACGAAAGAGGGTATGCCGCACTCACGCGCACCTTATATATGACTGTTGAAGAACACAAGTTCCCCTCCTATCTATCTGACAAGTCAATACGCCATTTGGGGGCAATTACAAATCCCCCTCCCCAAACAATCTTACTCCCCCGAAGGATTAAAACATTTCGAATAGCCGTCGCCCACTTGCTGGATCTTCACTTCGTTATCGCACTCAGACCATATAGGGGCATCCAAATTCCAATACAATACGTGATAATGCTTGCCGGTAGTCACCCCGATTTCCTCGTGATCTTCTCCCCGACAGGTATATATACGTACGCGTTCGCCAGGAGAAAGTGGTATTTCGTCAAACGTCAGAAAATGGGAGCGGGCATAATCCGGCAGGGAATCTTCGCCATAGACCATCTGAAAAAGGACATAATCACTAAGATAGCATTCTTCTCCGGCAATTAATACCAAATTCTCCCGTTCGTAATCCCCGGCATGATAAATACGGAATATCTTCAACGGGACATGAAACAACTCATGAAATAATTCGTCTTCGTTCATAATCTAATTTATAATTGAGTTATCTCATCCACAGTCAAACCAGTAGCCTTTACAATGTCTGATATAGGGAGCCCCATATTTTTCAACTTCGCAGCAGCAGAGAGTTTTGCCTCATGCGCACCTTCAGCACGACCTTCTACACGTCCTTCAGCACGACCTTCTTCCAAGCCTGCTGCATGGCCAGCCGCATGCCCTTTCATTTCAGCCGTCTTCATCACGCTGTACCAGTCACGATAGTTCTTCAAGCTCTCTTCGTAGGCGTAGCGGTCTTTAGGGTCGAATTTGGCAAGCTCGGCTGCTTCAAACAAATGCTGGAAGACCTTCTCTTGCAAGGCACGGGGACGATCCATCAACGAAGCCAGGTTACGAATCGCATAAAGCCACTTGTCAAGCAAGGTTTCTAACTCGCTTTCTGTCTTCGTAAACTTGGGCATCTCCAGGTAAATGAAGGTCACCTTGTCATAAAACACCTCCTCGGTGGCAGTATCCATCAACTTCACTTCGTGATAATAGGAAGGATCCTGCGAATGAAAACAGAAATTCAAAATACCAATCGTATAGATGCCTTTCAAGTCGTAATCCCAATTGCCACGGGGAGCCTGTTCGCGGATAGCAAAGGAAGAATAATAAAGGCTGCGGTCCTTAAAGAATTGCTGTTCGCCTTTCTGCATCTCCACCAGAAAATATTCTCCCTGCTCGTTCGTGCAATATACATCAAATACAGCCCGACGGTCGTACTCCTGGGTACCCAGATGCTCCGTGTTGAGATAAGAAATGTCTTTAATCTCTTCACGCCCCTGTAGCAACGCATTCAGGAAACTGATGAGCAAGTCTTTGTTAATCTCCGTACCGAACAGTTTCTTGAACGCAAAATCGGTATAAAAATTGATGTATCTTTCGTAAATGCCTTCCGAGCACATATCCTTTTGACTATTTTGAGATGTTACAAAGGACAAAGATAGGGAAATCAAGCATCAAACCCAATATTCCATCGAAAAAAAATAATCAAACGAACAAACGATTCCTTACCTTCAAGCATCAACTGTCTAACACCCGACAATACCAACGGGAAATGCGGAGCATTACGCCCACTCCTACCAAAGTCTTAATGAAATAGAAGCTGTTCTTCACCCGATGCAGTTTACCGGTCATCCCGGCAAAAGGTCCGTGTATGACTTCCACTAACTTGCCGGGCTTGGCGTCGGCCTCCTCGCTGGTCATAAAAAGGGTATCTTTGAAATCGGGGTCGCACAACGCACGGAATTCCAGCATCTGACGGTCGGGAATCTCATACCACTCACCCGTCCCTTCCTTGCGGAAGACATTCATGGGTAGGTTGCATTCCGTAAGCAGGCGCATCAGGTGCTTCTGAGGTTCATCCTTGCGGAGGAACAGCAGATTGTGTACTACAGGTACCAGCACACGCTTGGTCTGCCCCATGCGATTACGCCTCTCGGCATAAGTCATGGGGATGAAGAAATCCTTGCCTTTTTCTGTCAGGAATTCTCCCAACCGGAGTTCCTGGCAATTGAAAGTGCGAATGGCATACCAAGAGGATTTTTGTTCAGTTGCGTCCATACGAATCGAAGAGAGTGGAAAACGTGAACAGGCAATCTTTGGAGAAAGAATCCCCTTTCCCAAGCCGACAGACAACCGGGATATGAATCTCTCCAGAAAGATACAGCCTGCCGTTATCTCCACCGTACAAGAGCCGAAGCTCACGAGAAAAACAGATATGACCTGCTATAACGCTGCAAAAGTACGACGAAAGAAAGATATATGCAAGAAGAAAAACATTTTTATACCCTCTTTCAGGATTGTACCGCCACCTCTGCTCCGTTCTTTTTATCCAGTGCCTCGAAGCAGGAATTCTTGCTGATAAACTCGGGAACGATGTCTTTCATTGCTGCCACAATCTTCATCTGGTCATAGGTATAGCTGACATCAATCAGTCCCTGGATACGTTCTTTTACCTCGTCGTAGTCATACTCGCGCACCGTGGCAATCATGATTTTATCGTGATACGTGGGTTTGGTCAGTTCCTTCACGTTCAGCAGTTCTTCGTAAAGTTTCTCGCCATGACGCAAGCCGGTAAATTCGATTTTCACATCCGTGCGACCGGACAGGCTTATCATACGGCGAGCCAAGTCGACAATCTTCACCGGTTTGCCCATATCGAAGATGTATATCTCTCCGCCGTTGCCCATGCTACCGGCTTCCAACACCAACCTGCAGGCTTCGGGGATGGTCATGAAGTAACGGATAATGTCCGGATGGGTGACAGTGACAGGACCACCCCGTTGTATCTGGTCGCGGAAACGGGGAATGACCGAACCGTTGGAACCCAAGACATTGCCAAAACGGGTGGTAATGAACTGCGTGCAGGGTTTCCCTTCTTTCTGCAGCTTCTTGGCCAGCGACTGCACATAGATTTCACAGATGCGTTTGGAGCAGCCCATCACGTTAGTAGGATTCACCGCCTTGTCAGTGGAAATCATTACGAACTTCTCGGCTCCGTATTTCACAGCCAGGTCGGCCACCGTACGTGTGCCATAAACATTGGTCTGGATGGACTCGGACACGTTGTCTTCCATCATGGGTACATGCTTGTAGGCAGCAGCATGGAAGATGTATTGCGGACGGAATTCTGCAAAAATGCCTTCCATGCGAGTGGCATTGGCAATATCGGCCACCAGGGTCACGGCACCGATGTCACGCCAATGGTCCTGCAACTCCAGGCGGATGTCGTGCAACGGTGTTTCTGCCTGGTCTACCAGAATCAGTTTATAGGGATTAAAGGACGCCACCTGCCTCATGATTTCGCTGCCGATAGAACCTGCAGCACCAGTAATCATCACCCGCTTGCCTTCCAGGTGGGAAGCTACTTTGCGAATATCTATCTGGATGGGGTCGCGAGGAAGCAGGTCTTCAATCTGAATATCTTTCAACTGGTCGCGCTTCAGCACCGGACTGTTCCACTCGCTCAAAGGAGGAGCGGTCATCAGTCTGATATTCAATGCCAGCAGTCGGTCGACCATATCCGTGTTCTTCAGCTCGTCCATCTTGGCCGGAGAAACAATGACCACCTCAATGCGGTGGCGACGAAGGTTTTCTGCCAGCATCTCATCATTGGGATAGACACGTACCCCCATGATTTCCTTGTTAATCAGTTCAGGTTCGTCGGCTATGAAACCGCGCAGACGGTAGCGGTTGTTCAGACTGACGCGAATGGCTTTAGCGATATTCACGCCCGCCTCACGTGCCCCATAAATAAAAACATTGTGACTGTTGCTCCGGTCCAGATTCAGCGTATCAAACAGAACCTTTACCACAATGCGGGAGCAGGCCATCAGGGCAAAGCTGCTGACATACGATATGACCAACACACTGAACGGCAGAAACGCCGGATGCAGACGATGCGCCAAAACAACAGCAAAAACCGCCAACAGGGCATAAGACACTGTGAGCGCAACGAAGATGCGCATGACATCTACAAAAGAAGAGAAGCGCAATACGTTGGAATAGGTGCGGAAAACATGGAAAAAGACCAGATTGACCACTACCACAGCCAAAATACTCTTCTCCACCATAGCAGAATAGAGCCAGATGGACTGCCAGTCAAACCTCAGCAAAAAAGCACCGAATACAGAAATAGCCACGAGCAACGTGTCTATCAGCAGAATGCTCCATACCGGCAATACTTTAGTAGAAAGATAACGGCGGAAATAACGTCCGCGAATGGATAGTTTTGACATATCGGAAAGATAAGTAACTGTTAAGTAACTAATCAGATTTTAGCTTGCATCAGACACAGAAGACACAGGGATACAAAATTGCCGTATCCCCAAGTCTGCCAATCGCGCCACTGGTAACCGCAACCGGCATGTAAAAAGAAGCCACTAATGAAGATTGAAATAATGCTGTCTGAAATCTGTCATTCTTCGTTCAGTACTGTTCCAAATGCTTGTTTTCAAAGGAATTCAGGGAAAGGGAGGCAGGCAGATAAGAGAAAGGCCTATATATAAAGACTCCTTCCTCTGTCCGAATTATCCGGACAAAGGAGCTCGGAAAGTTCATAAGGATATAGGCTGCCCACTCTTTCACCGTACAAGAGCCTAAGCTCACGAGAATACAGAATGACTTTCTATAACGCTGCAAATATACGGCAAAAAAGAATATTCCACAAATAATGCAACCGTCTTTGACGGATATGCAGCTTTTCCGGCGGCAAATCAAACATCCTTCCTGCCCGATGTTCAAGAGGGCTCAACCTCTTTCTTCAGGGTCTGGCGAAAAGAGTGTAAGTATAAGTTCATCTCGTTCTACAGATACTTCTGGCGGTCGGTCACTGTGCAAGACAATTTTCCGGTTTATATCCACATGGACATATCGGTTCTAACCTTACGTTATTATATATAACCGACCTACTTCTACGCTATTAGGAGCATGCTCCCTATAGCTTAAAAGCATGCTTCTTATATATAAGGACCGGCGCGCCTCCCTACACAGCCTTCGCATACGACGGACACCGGTTGCAGAATCCGATTGTTTTCCTTACATTTGCCCGCATAAAAAGGATTTACCCGTGTTTATGGAAACAACATTCATCTCCCTGATAGCTGCGGCCGTGGGCGTGGCAGAAAAACAAGTGGGGCCCACCATAGCCCTGCTGGACGAGGGGGCCACCATCCCCTTCATCAGTCGCTACCGCAAGGAACGGACGGGCGGACTGGACGAGGTACAGATAGAAGCCATTCAAACGCAATATGAAAAGCTGAAGGAAACGGCTAAACGAAAAGAAACCATCCTGAATACCATCGAGGGAGAGGGAAAGCTGACGCCGGAATTGAGGAAACGCATCGAAGAGACATGGGACAATACGGTGCTGGAAGACATCTACCTGCCTTACAAACCGAAACGGAAAACCCGCGCCGAGGCAGCCAGGCAGAAGGGACTGGAACCGCTGGCTACCCTGCTGATGCAGCAACGCGAAGAGCATCCGGAAAAGTGTGCAGCCCGCTACGTGAAGGGGGAGGTAAAAAACGTGGAAGAAGCACTGAAAGGTGCATGCGACATCTTGGCAGAATACATCAGCGAAGATGAAAAAGCCCGAAACACCGTGCGTAATGCCTTTGCCCGCCAAGGAATACTGACCGCCCAGGTCGTGAAAGGAAAAGAAGAGGAAGCGGCAAAATACAGGGATTACTTCGACTTCGAGCAGCTCTTGAAGCGCTGTGGTTCACACCGTCTGCTGGCCATACGCCGGGCAGAAACGGAGGGACTGCTGAAGGTGTCTATCAATCCTGACAACGAAGCATGTCTGGAGAGGCTGGAACGAAGATTTGTGCGTAGTCAGAACGGCAGCGGACAACGGGTGGCAGAGGCTGTGAAGGATGCCTACAAACGTCTGCTACGCCCTTCGATAGAAACAGAATTTGCCAACCTGAGCAAAGAACAGGCCGACGACGAGGCTATCCGCGTTTTTGCCGCCAACCTGAGACAACTGTTGCTGGCTCCACCGCTGGGCAGAAAACGGGTGATGGGCATAGACCCCGGATTCAGAACGGGATGTAAAGTGGTATGCCTGGACGAACAAGGTAACTTGCTGCACAACGAAAATATTTACCCGCACCCGCCGGTCAACAAGTCCAAAGAGGCTTTTGCCAAGGTACAGGCCATGATAGAGACTTATAAAATAGATGCCATTGCCATCGGCAACGGGACGGCAAGCCGCGAAACAGAAGATTTCCTGAAACGGCAGACTTTCCGCAGAGACGTACAGGTGTTTGTGGTGAGTGAACAGGGAGCATCGGTCTACTCGGCTTCGAAGATAGCTCGCGATGAGTTTCCGGACTATGACGTGACGGTGCGTGGGGCTGTATCTATCGGCCGCCGCTTGATGGACCCGCTGGCAGAATTGGTGAAGATTGACCCGAAATCCATCGGTGTAGGACAATATCAGCATGACGTGGACCAGGGGAAACTGAAAAAGGCATTGGACCAGACAGTGATAAGCTGCGTGAACTCTGTGGGGATAAATGTCAATACAGCAGGCGTTCCGCTACTGACCTATATATCCGGCGTGGGACCTCAGTTGGCACAGAACATCGTAGACTACCGCACGGAAAACGGGGCTTTCACTTCCAGAAAGGAACTGCTGAAGGTGCCGCGCATGGGCGCCAAGGCTTTTGAGCAGTGTGCCGGTTTCCTCCGCATCCCACAAGCCGCCAATCCATTGGACAACACAGCCGTGCATCCGGAAAGCTATTCTGTAGTGGAACAGATGGCACACGACCTGCAATGCAGCATCGCCGAACTGATTGCCGACAGGAAACTGCGCCAGCAGATTGACCTGAAACGCTATGTGACGAAGACAATCGGCATGCCTACCCTGCAAGACATCCTGCAAGAGCTGGACAAACCGGGACGAGACCCGCGAGGACCTATCGAATGCTTTGAGTTCGACCCGAACATACACAGCATCGACGACCTGCGCGAAGGTATGGAATTGCCGGGCATTGTCAACAATATCACCAACTTCGGTGCCTTTGTAGACATTGGCATTAAAGAAAACGGGCTGATTCATCGTTCGCAACTGGCCGACCGTTACGTAGCCGACCCGAACGAGGTTGTTTCCATCCACCAGCACATACGGGTGCAGATACTGGGCATTGACAGGGAGCGTAAACGGATTCAACTGAAGAAAATCAGCAACTGATGGACGGGTAGAGATCATTCAAAGAGAAGTCAACGGGATGCAGGAAACTGATACTCAGTCTGTACAATATTTACCTCGCCGACTTCTCTTCTCACACACTTTGCCTTAATCTTGCGCCATTTTCATTTCATCCGCCGTACATAATATAATAACAAGCCACCTACAGCCAATGCCAGCAGAATTGTGCAGAGCAGTGACCCTTCAAAGCCGAAACTTCCGCCATGCAGCCAACCGGATTCTGAAAAAGACAGAGAGAAAAGGCTTTCTCCGGACTCATTCCCGCTGACACGATACCCTAAAACTGGTCCCTGAATCCAATTCCAAAACCAATGAAACCCTATAGGAAAGCTAAGATTACGGGTATAGACAAAAGGAATTCCCAACAACAGACCGGCCAGCAGAATATTAAGGAAAGCCAGCCAGGAAAAATCGGGATTGAAGAAATGCATCACCGCAAACAACAAGGAAGAAAGAAAAAGTGCCCACCAGCGATTCATACCGCCATCGAGCATACGACCCAATAAAAAACCACGCACCAACAGCTCTTCAGTAATAGCTACCAACAGGAACAGTAACAACATGGGCCATAATACAGAAACATGCCAGACCGCTTCTTCCACCTGCACCGCACCGGCGGCAAGCACCAGGCCCCACCCCAACGAATGTAACAGCAGAGCCAGAAACAGTCCGCACAAAATTCCTTTCCACCGGAATGCCAGTCCCAGGCAAGACAACGGCATGCCACGACGGTGCAACACACCCCAGGCAGACAAAACAACACTGCACAACAGACAAGCCTCATCACACAACAGCATCCAAGGAGATTGAACAGCCAGTTCACTTGAACCCGAGGTGCTCAAGACACGACACAAGACAGCCAACAACACATATACTCCGAAACAGATGAGCAGAAACATCAGTATATCAAGCCACAAGGCAGCCCAACGATGCCACTGTTTTTTGCGAACCTCATCCTTACCGCTTACATTTTCTTCCATCAGACAAAACTTTTTTCATTAACAACCGACAAAAATAGTCATAAAAAGGAAAAATGAAGCGCAAGTTACCTAATTCTTCTTATCTTTGAAAGTGATTATTAAAAAACGAATCCCATGAAATTGAACAGACTATTCCTGATATTCACCATCTTTTGCGCAACACTGAACGCATACGGCCAGAAAAGAAGCAAGACGATATATGTGCCTAAACCGGGTACGATGATGGAAATGCTCACAGAAGAAGAAGCCAACCAAATTACCTACCTGCGCCTTCAAGGACGACTGAATGCCATCGACTTCCGTAACTTGCGCGACGGATTCAAGCAACTACGGACCTTAGACCTCTCAGAAGCCAGCATCAGCCTGTATACCGGTAAAAACGGGACCAGCAAAGGTTTACGCATCTATCCGGCCAATACCTTGCCTGCATTAGCTTTCTGCCAGGAAAACAACGACAGCACTTTCCACGGAAAGGAATCCTTGCGGCGGGTTATCCTGCCACCCGGTCTGAAAACTATAGACTACGGTGCCTTCAAGGGATGCAAGAACCTGGCCATCTGCCAAATACGCAGTAGGAAAGCTCCTCATTTAAAAGAAGATGCCTTAGCCGACAGCCTGACTGCCATCTTTGTACCCCTTGGATATGGAGACAGTTACCGCAGCCAGGAAGAATGGAAAAACTTTGCTTTCGTAGAAGGAGAACCTACCGGAGCCCACGTACAAATAAGCCGCATGGGCAGTCTGGCCAGCGAATTGCTACAGAAAGGCAAACAACCCAACGAAGTCAACTTCCTGACCATAGAAGGCAAATTGGATGAAGCTGACTTTGCTCTGATACGGGATTATATGCCCAACTTAGTGAAAGTAGATATGGAAAATACCAATGCCACAAGCATACCCGAATATACATTCACCCAAAAGAAATTTCTTTTGAAGCTAACCCTGCCCAAAGGTTTAAAGACCATCGGGCAAAGAGCTTTCAGCGGTTGCACCCGTCTGTGTGGTACATTGTTTCTCCCCCCTACCCTGACAGCCATTGAGTTTGGGGCCTTTATGGGATGCGACAACCTGCGCCGCGTAGTAGCCACCGGCAATCAAATCACGACATTGGGCGACAAACTGTTTGGAGAAGAGCCCAGCAAACTGATATGGATGGATAAGAAGAAATAAAAAAAGAGATACAACCGAAAACAAGTACGGATAACCGCCTGCTTTCGGTTGTATCTCTTCTGCTTGCCGATGAGCCAACCGACACTTCTACAAATCAGTTCTGATACATCTTCTCTCTCAACGCTTTGATATGGTCGGACAAAATGTAATCATCGTATTCCATGATTTTATCGATAATGCCGTTGGGAGTCAGTTCAATAATACGATTGGCCACGGTTTGTATGAACTCATGGTCGTGTGAAGCGAAAAGAATATTCCCTTTATAAATCTTCAGATTATTGTTAAAAGCCTGTATGGATTCCAAATCGAGGTGGTTGGTCGGTGTATCCAGAATCAGGCAATTGGCGTTGCGCAACTGCATGCGGGCAATCATACAACGCATTTTCTCGCCTCCCGACAGCACGCTCGCTTTCTTCAGCACTTCCTCGCCAGAAAAGAGCATGCGGCCTAAGAAGCTCTTCATATACACCTCGTTGCCTTCGCCAAACTGGCTAAGCCAGTCCACCAGATTGAGGTCTGTATTGAAGAAATCTGTATTGTCCAACGGCAGATAGGCCGTGGTAATGGTAACGCCCCAATTATAATGCCCGCTATCCGGCTTCATGTTTCCGTTGATGATTTCGAAGAGAGCTGTCATGGCACGCGGGTCGTGCGAAAGAAAGACAATCTTATCGCCTTTTTCGACGTTGAAATTGACATCACGAAACAGCACGGTGCCATCATCCAGCGTTTTAGTCAGTCCGGACACTTCCAATATCTGATTGCCCGGCTCACGCTCCGGAGTAAAGATAATACCGGGATATTTGCGCGATGAAGGTTTGATTTCGTCCACAGTAAGCTTTTCCAGCATCTTCTTGCGGCTGGTCGTCTGCTTGCTCTTGGCTACATTGGCACTGAAACGACGGATAAACTCTTCCAACTCCTTGCGCTTTTCTTCTACCTTGGCCTTCTGGTTCTGCTGCTGACGCAAAGCCAACTGGCTGGACTCATACCAGAAACTATAGTTGCCGGCAAAAAGATTAATCTTGCCATAATCAATATCCACCGTATGCGTACACACCGAATCGAGGAAGTGACGGTCGTGGCTCACTACCAGCACCGTGTGTTCAAAGTTAGCCAGGTATTCTTCCAGCCAAGTGACGGTATCCATATCAAGGTCGTTGGTAGGCTCGTCCAGCAACAGGTTGTCGGGATTGCCGAAAAGGGCCTGCGCCAACATAACACGCACCTTTTCTTTGTTATTCAAATCAGACATCAACATATAATGCTTGTCCTCCGTGATACCCAAGCCACTCAGCAGAGCCGCTGCATCGCTTTCTGCATTCCAGCCGTCCAGTTCAGCAAACTTCTCTTCCAGCTCCGAAACCTTCATGCCGTCTTCATCCGTGAAATCTTCTTTGGCATACAAAGCCTCACGCTGCTTCATGATGTCCCACAATACGGTATGCCCCATCAGGACAGTATCCATCACCGTAAAAGCATCCCACTTGAAGTGATCCTGACTCAAAACAGACAAACGTTCTCCCGGTCCCAGTGTAATACTGCCGGTCGTAGGCTCCAACTCACCGGATATAGTTTTCAGGAAAGTAGACTTGCCCGCGCCGTTAGCGCCGATGATGCCATAACAATTACCGCTGGTAAATTTCAAATTTACCTCATTGAACAATACTCTTTTACCAAACTGTACCGAAACGTTAGAAACTGTAATCATATTTACTAAAGAATAAATTAGAAGCCTCTCCTTGCTCTTCCCCACAGAAAAGAGATTCAGAAATAAGGATGCACACCTAAACGTCCTCCAACGGAAGAGATTGACGGAGGCTCCACACCATTTTTATTTTGAGCGTGCAAAGGTAGGAAAATTCCCCGAAATAGAGAAGCAATTTAAGCTTTCCCGCCCATAGAAATGGCGTTATCTATATCCTGCTGATAATCAGCGGTCCGTTTCTAACATATAACGAGCCTGCTGCTTAGCGCCCGGCAGTACGCTGGTTAGCGCCTGGCAGTACGGTGCTTATTGCCTGACAACTTTGTATGAAGGGCCTGTCAGCAAAACCCGCCCGGCAAACGGACATCTGCGTTGAAAATAAGAAGTTTAAGAGTCTGCTTAATTTTTGTTTCCGAGGATATTTTTCCGGTGCACGGAGGAGCGGAGCAGGCTACGTGACGAAGTATGCCGGGAAAAGAGACCGGAAAGAAGCTCAAAGGAAGCTGAATATAAAGCTTAAAATAGGAAAATTTAAACGGCTCTAAATCACTTCGATGATAAAACCGCTGCCAATGTGGCATAAAAACATTACCTTTGCGCCGTTTTTCGGAACAGTGTCCATTTGGCAAACTTTTTGTAGGGACATCAATAATTCATTTTGCACAATAAAAAATCACAACTATATGGATAAACAAGAAAAAACAACCCAACAGGAAGAGGAAGTAAAGATTCAAAACGGGAATGACGAAGCACAGTCTTCTGAAAGTAAGGCCGAGGAACAAGAAGCGACTCCCCGAACTGAAGAGGAAAAGCTGAAAGAAGAATTAGACAAAGCCAACGAAGTGATAGCCGAACAAAAAGACAAATACCTGCGCTTGTCTGCCGAGTTCGACAACTACCGCAAACGGACGATGAAAGAGAAAGCCGAACTGATTCTGAACGGCGGCGAGAAAAGCATCAGCAGCATCTTGCCGGTGGTAGACGACTTGGAACGTGCGCTGAAAACAATGGAGAATGCTTCGGATGTAAAGGCTGTAAAGGAAGGCGTTGAGCTGATTTACAACAAATTTATGACGGTATTGGGACAAAACGGCGTGAAAGTGATTGAAACGCAAGACCAGCCGCTCAACACAGACTTCCACGAAGCAATTGCCGTGATTCCGGCACCGGAAGAAGAGAAGAAAGGAAAAATCCTGGACTGCGTACAGACGGGATATACCCTGAACGATAAAGTCATCCGTCATGCCAAAGTCGTAGTGGGTGAATAAATCTGATAAACATAGGTATGGAAAAGAGAGATTACTATGAGGTTTTAGGCGTTGAGAAAAACGCATCGGCAGACGAAATCAAGAAGGCATATCGCAAAAAGGCCATTCAATATCATCCGGACCGCAATCCTGGCGACAAAGAGGCAGAAGAAAAATTCAAAGAAGCTGCCGAAGCCTACGAAGTGTTGAGCAATCCGGACAAGCGTGCCCGTTACGACCAGTTCGGCCATGCAGGTGTAAGTGGAGCAGCCGGCAACGGAGGCCCGTTCGGAGGATTCAGCGGAGGCATGTCCATGGACGATATATTCTCGATGTTCGGCGATATCTTTGGTGGACACGGCGGATTCGGTGGCTTTGGCGGATTCGGGGGAGGAAGCAGCTCGCAACAGCGTCGCTACAGAGGCTCGGACCTTCGCGTAAAAGTAAAACTGACATTAAAAGAGATTTCGACTGGCGTAGAGAAGAAATTCAAACTGAAAAAATACGTTCCGTGTCCGCATTGCCATGGAAGCGGCGCAGAGGGAACTGGCGGCGTAGAAACCTGCCCTACCTGTAAGGGAACAGGCTCGGTCATCCGCAACCAACAGACCATATTGGGAACGATGCAGACACGCACCACATGTCCCACATGCGGCGGCGAAGGTCATATCATCAAAAACAAGTGCAAGGAATGCGGTGGCGAAGGCATCGTTTACGGCGAAGAAGTAGTAACGGTAAAAATCCCTAAGGGAGTGGCAGAGGGCATGCAGCTGTCAATGAGCGGCAAAGGAAATGCCGGCAAACACAACGGCGTAGCGGGCGATTTGCTGATTCTGATAGAAGAAGAACCGGACAAAGAACTGATTCGCGATGAAAACGACCTGATATACAATCTTCTGTTGAACTTCCCCACTGCCGCATTAGGCGGAACGGTAGAAATACCTACCATAGACGGCAGAGTGAAAGTGAAAATAGAACCGGGCACACAACCGGGTAAGGTGCTGCGCCTGCGCAACAAAGGTCTGCCCAGCGTAAACGGCTATGGCACAGGCGACTTACTGGTCAATGTCAGCATCTATGTCCCGGAAACATTGAGCAAAGAAGAAAAGAAAATGTTGGAAGAACTGGACGCGTCCGACAATTTCAAACCCAATACCTCCATTAAAGAAAAAATCTTCAAGAAATTCAAAACTTTGTTTGAATAATCCTACCTGAACCTTATTGTTATCTTTCATGTATGAAAACTGCCGGAGAAACGGAAAACATTTCTCCGGCAGTTTTTTATTGCATAGCCAAGAAGCGTAAGCGTGCTGCGTTATCCTCCAGACAACAGGCCAACAGCCGCTTCCTTCCAGCAGAGTCTATTGCAGATAGTCCGTTATCTTTCCGCTGATTTGCAACAGAGAGATTTCGCAGATCTTCGTGTCGTATTCGGCAGAGAGGATGCGCTCTTCGGCATCGAGCAGATTTTTTTGTGCCTCACGCATTTCAATACCTGCCAGGTCGCCCAACAGGTAGCGGTCGCGCGAGATGTCATAGTTGTCTTTGGCCACAATAAGGTTCTGGCGTTCCAACTTCAACAGCTCCAAGTTATTGCGATAAGCCTGCCACAAATTGCTGAGGTCCGCGCGCAGCGTCTGTTCCAACTGTTCCCGCTCCAGTCTGGCATTCTCGACAGCCAGACTGGCATTGCGCCGTTCACGGCGGCGGTTACCATCGAAGAGGTTGAAGCCTACGGTGACACCGAAGTTCAGCCCCAAGTTGCTCCGTCGGCTGTTGGCAGCCAGTTCATATCGGTTCAGCGTATAGCCATAGCCTCCGTTCAGGCGGATGTAAGGATAATCGCGTGCGCATACTTTCTTATAATCCAGTCGGGCAATGGTCTGATTCTGGTCGGCACGCAACAACGAAGCATTGATAGCCAGTGTTCCTTGCCAGAGCTCTTCGAAATCGAGAATCTGGTTTATGTCGATGAGACTGTCCCGGATGATAAAGAACTCGTCCACATCCTCATTGGCCATCAGTTCGTTCAGTTCGATGCGCGAAGTGTGCAAGGCTTCTTGTTGTTTGATATACTGGGCACTGTCGGCATTGAAGTCCACTTTGGCTTGCAGATAATCTATACCGGCAGCATTTCCCACGTTCATGTGCAACTCAGCGACACGCAACCGTTCGCGCGAAAGAGACATGGCGTAATGAAAGTTCTTCAGGCGGATTTTCTGCTGCACAAAGTTATAATACTCTGCCGCAATGTTGGCAATAAGGTCCTCGATGGCAATGCGTGTTTCTGTCTTGCCCTGCCTCTCCAGTTCTTTCAATTGCTGGTAAGTAGCCGTAATGTTAAAACCATCAAATACGGTCCACTCCAAGTTGATTCCAGCGTCGATGGTCTGATCCAAAGCGTTTTTCTCCTTGCTGACAGTTTGTGTTGAGCGGAGCTTGGTTTCCGTATCGCTCAACGAGCCGCTGTAGCCAGCCGTAAGGTCCAGAGTCGGCAAGGCACCGGCATTGGCCAGCGTAGCATTGTTCTCGCTGATACGTTCCTGGTTACGGGTGATACGCAGCGAATAGTTATTGAGCAGTCCTTCTTCCAGACAATCCTTCAGGGTATAAACTGGAGGTTGTGCGAGAACTGAGGTTGCCGCACAAACGGCTATCAGTAAAAGTATAAATTGTTTCATCATATTTCTTTCAGTTTACTGCGGTTGGTAGAAATGTAACTGTAGATGGCAGGCACGATATACATGGTGAGCAGTGTGGACACAATCATCCCTCCCACCACTGCAGTACCCATGGCAATACGCTGGTTGGCTCCTTCACCCGAAGCAAAGGCCAAAGGCAACAAGCCCAGCACAGTAGCAAAGCTGGTCATCAGGATGGGACGCAAGCGTTGCAGGGCTGCATCCTGCACTGCCCGCATCTTATCTTCGCCGTGATCTTGCTTGTGGTTGGCAAATTCCACGATAAGAATACCGTTTTTGGCCACCAGACCGATAAGCATAATGATACCAATCTGGCTAAAGATGTTCATCGTGATATCGCCGAAGTACATAAACACAAGTGCTCCCGCAATAGCCAGCGGCACGGTAAGCATAATGACCAGCGGATCTTTGAAGCTCTCGAACTGTGCAGCCAGGATAAGGTAGATAAGTCCAATGGCTAATATGAAGGCAAACATCAGACTGGAAGCACTTTCGCTATAATCTTTTGAGTCACCCGACAAAGCTGTGCGGAAACTGTCATCCAGCACTTCGGCTGCTATTTTGTCCATTTCCTCAATGCCTTGCCCGATGGTCTTCCCTTCAGCCAGACCCGTTGATACGGTAGCCGACACAAAACGATTGTAACGGTAAAGCTTGGGCGGCGCCGTACCGTAGATAATCTTTACCAGATTGTCCAGCTGCACCATTTCGCCGTTATCGCTGCGGATGTAAAGCCCCACAAGGTCCGAAGGCTTGTTACGCTGCTGACGGTTGATTTCGCCCAATATCTCATACTGCTTGCCGTTCATGTAGAAGTAACCCATACGCTGGCCGCTCAAACCATATTGCAAGGTCTGGGCAATGTTTCGTGTACTGATGCCCATTGTTCCCGCCTTGTCTCGGTCTATCTGTATCCGGGCTTCAGGGTCACTGAACTTCAGGTCTACATCCGCCATTTGGAAAGTCGGATTCTCGTAGACACGCTCCATGAACTTAGGCAGCACTTCCTGCAGCTTTTCGATATTGGTGGCTTGCAGCACATACTGCACCGGCATGCTGCTGCGTCGTCCGCCAAACGAAGATTGTTGCTGCACGAAAGCACGCGCTTTGGTTTCCTTCTGCACAGCTTTCGATAGCTTTTCTGCCACTTCCATTTGCGTATAGTCGCGCTCGCGAAGGTCTTTCAGCGTAATGCGGATATTACCGCTTCCACTCGACACACGGGCCGTAACAGCCTCAGCATCGGGAATGATAGAGTCTACCACATCGTTGATGCGTTCCGTATAGTCGCGGATGTATTCATAGCTCACACCCTCAGCACCACTGGTGTTGATAGTTATCTGCGAACGGTCTTCCAGCGGAGCCATTTCGGCAGGAATGTGATTCCAAAGGAACAGAATGATACCGAAAGTGACAAGCGTGAAAGCCAATGCTATCCACCGTTTCCTCAAGAAAGCAGCCAGCGAACGACTGTATAAGCGGTTCATCCCCTCAAAGAAGGGTTCGGTAATACGGTAAAACCAGTTTTTCTTCTTCTCCTGCTTCAGCAACTTGGTAGCCAGCATGGGCGTGAAAGTCAAGGCTGCAAAGGCAGAAATGAGAATGGAACCCGATATGACGAAGCTGAACTCGCGGAAAAGACGCCCTGTAGTACCTTCCATAAAGACGATAGGAAAGAATACGGCTACCAGCGTGATGGTGGTGGAGATAACGGCAAAGAATATCTCTTTTGCTCCCTCAATGCCCGCCTGCTTAGGCGGCATACCCTGTTCGATACGTACATAGATGTTTTCAGTCATCACAATGGCGTCATCCACCACCAATCCAACGGCAAGCACCACGGCTAGCATGGTGAGCACGTTGATGGAGAACCCAGCCACATACATCACAAAGAAGGCACCAATGAGCGACACGGGGATAACAATACACGGTACCAGCGTTACACGCCAATCGCGCAAGAAAAGGAAAATAATGATAATAACCAGTACAAAAGCCTCGTACACCGTATGTTCCACCTCACTGATGGAGGCACGGATGAAGCGTGTATTATCGAAGCCGTAGGTATAGCTCACATCTTCGGGCAGGTCTTTTTTCATGCGCTCCATACGGTCATAGACAGCATCAGCAATCTCGATATGGTTGGCACCAGGCTGTGGAATAACTACCACACCCACCATAGGCACGCCGTTCATCTTCATGTAGCTTTTCAAGTCGGCAGCTCCCAGTTCGGCACGCCCGATGTCGCTGAAACGGATAATGCGGTTGCCATCAGCTTTGATGATGAGGTTGTTGAACTCTTCAGGTGTGTGCATCAGACCCAGCGTACGGATGGTCAGCTCGGTAGTGTTACCTTCGATGCTTCCCGAAGGCAATTCGATATTCTCGCGGTCGATGGCTTCCTTTACATCGACAGGCGTGATGCCGTAGCCCGACATCTTGGTAGGGTCGAGCCAAAGTCGCATGGAGTATTTCTTTTCACCCCAGATGCTGACACTACTCACGTCGGAAATAGTTTGCAGCTGTTCTTTTACGGTCAGGTCAGCAATCTCGCTCAATTCCAGCAGCGACCGTTTGTTGCTCTGCAAAGCCACCATCAGGATAGGTGTGGCATCGGCATCGGCCTTCGACACGGTAGGCGGGTCGCAGTCATCGGGCAGATAGCGTTGAGCACGTGACACCTTGTCGCGCACGTCATTGGCTGCGGTTTCCAAGTCGACGGACAGTTCAAATTCTACGGTAATGCGGCTTTGTCCCTGTTGGCTGACACTGGTCAACGAACGGATGCCGGGAATGCCGTTGATGTTCTGCTCCAGCGGTTCGGTAATCTGGTTCTCAATGACATCTGCATTAGCTCCCGTGTACGAGCACTGCACGGAGATTATGGGATTGTCTACCGAAGGATATTCGCGCACGCCCAGCGAGGTATAGCCGATGAAGCCGAAGAGCAAGATGATAATGGTCAGCACCGTGGAGAGCACGGGACGGCGTATGCTTAGTTCGGATATGTTCATGGGGCGTATGCTTAATAGATGTTGTCAATTGTCACTGTCATGCCTGTGCGCAACTGCTGTGTACCCGAAATGATGACTGTATCTCCTTCATTCAGTCCGCTCACAGCCTGTACCAGTGCATCGGTTCGAATACCCGTCACGATGTCCACAGGTTCCGCCTTTCCGTTCTTGTAAAGGAACACCTTGTCTTTTCCCATTTCCGGCACGATGGCTTCGGAAGGAATGGCCAGAGCGTTTTCATGCTCTTGCTTGCGCAAGTTGATGGAGGCAAAACGCCCCGGCATGATACCCGACGGATTGGGATAGAGAGCACGAATGGTAAGCGAGTGGGTCACGGGATCAAGGCTTGATTCGCGGGCATAGACACGTGCCTCATACTGATTGAGCGAACCGGTAAGTGAGAATTTCAGCGTAGTACCCACTTTGACATCACGTGCATAGCTTTCCGGCACAGAAAATTCGACCTTCAGGGGAGCTATTTTAGTCAGCTTGGCTACAATCGTGGTAGGAGAAGCGTATGTGCCCACGCTGACCTGTCGCAATCCGATGATACCATCAAAAGGCGCACGCAGTTCAGTCTGTTCAATCTGTGCCTTTATGATTTCTATATCAGCATTCAAGGTAGCCAAGTCTGTTTTCACTTGTTCGTAGGCCTCCTTGCTGACAGCATCGCGCTTCAACAGCGCATCCTGACGGAACACACGGTCTTCGGCCAGTTTCAGCTGGGAAACCAGACGTTGCAATTGGGCTTGCAGTGGGCGGTCGTTTACTTTGGCAAGGAGCTGTCCCTGCTGTACGTGCGTACCTTCCTCAAAATTGATGTCTGTGATTTTGCCAGAAGTTTCGAACGAGAGGTTCACTTCTTCGTCAGGCAACAGACTACCAATGATAGGAATCTCATCCACCAGCATTTGCGGCCTGACAATGGTAGCGTTGACGTTTAATACTTTTTTACTTGGACTGTTGGCCGGCATGATTTTGTCAGCCTCAGCCAGTTCTTCGTTTGTTTTGGGCATTTGTGAGTAGATTCCCCACCCGACAAGCCCGGCGCCTATCACCAAGATGAGGCCCCATTTCAGCTTTTTCTTCATGTAGCGTGTTGTTGTGGTATAAAATTGTTTATATGTTCATTGATAGTGTCCTGTCTGTAAGGTTTAAAGCGTATTATGTTAAAGTTGTGTTAATATTTTCGGTATTTCAGTAAGCTTCCCGGTATTTACTTTCTTCCTTGTCATCCAGCATACTGAGGTAAGAAGCATATCGCGACTGGCTAATGCGGTGTTCTTCCACAGCTTGCAGCACAGCACATCCCGGTTCATGGCGGTGTGTACAATTACTATAACGGCATTCGGCCGAAGCCTTGAATATTTCGGGGAAATAATGTCCGATCTCCTCTGTTTCCATGTCGAAAGTGCCGAATCCTTTAATGCCCGGCGTGTCGATGATATAACCGCCCTCGTTATCCACAGGATACATCTCGGAGAATGTGGTGGTATGCATACCCTTGTTGTGTACAGCGGAGATTTCCCCCGTGCGGGCATCAGTACCCGGTAGCAGTGCGTTGATGAGAGTCGATTTACCCACACCTGAGTTGCCCGAGAAGAGAGTGATGCGTCCGCGAAGTTTTGCCTTCACCTCCTCCATACCTTGACCTTGGATTGCCGAGACTTTAAGGCAGGGATAGCCAATGGTAGTGTAGAGATGGACCAGTCCCTCCAGATAACGCCGGTCATCTTCATCATAGAGGTCTGTCTTGTTGAAGAGAAGCAGGACAGGCACCCGATAAGCTTCTGCCGTAGCCAGGAAGCGGTCGATGAAAGTAGTAGATGTTTCGGGATAGTTGACGGTAACTATCAGCATGCACTGGTCGAGGTTGGCAGCCAGGATATGCGACTGTTTAGACAGGTTGGAGGCGCGCCGGATGATGTAGTTCTTACGGTCTTCTATCTCGGTGATGAAAGCCGTACCTTCGCGGTTTTCAGCAATCTGCACGCGGTCGCCCACGGCCACGGGATTGGTGCTGCGGATGCCTTTCAGGCGGAAGTTTCCTTTCACCTTGCACTCCACATCGCGCCCGTCTCCGGTGCGGACAATATACCAGCTGCCGGTATTCTTGATAACGAGTCCGTTCACTTGTTCTATTGAAAGTCGAAAGTGGGAAACTGAAAATTGAGAAGCAGACTCTTATCTTCAGGAAAGGAACATCTCTGTATTTCACTCTCCAAGAAAAACCGGCTATTTCTCAATTTTCAATCCTCTATTTCCAATTTATTTATACGGTCATTATCTCCTTGTCTTTTGCCGCAAGCATCTCGTCAATCTGCTTGATATACTTGTCGTGAATCTTCTGGAGTTTTTCCTCGCCTCCCTTCTGTGCGTCTTCGGCCAGACCTTCCTTCACGGCTTTCTTCAAGGCATCGATAGCGTCACGGCGGGCGTTGCGCACACTCACTTTAGCAGTTTCGCCCTCGCCCTTGCACTGTTTGGCCAGTTGTTTGCGCCGTTCTTCAGTGAGAGGCGGGATGCCGATACGGATGATTTCACCATTGTTCTCCGGCATGATGCCCAGGTCGGAATCAATGATGGCCTTCTCGATAATGCGGAACATGTTCTTGTCCCAAGGTTTGATGGCGATGCTACGCGCGTCGGGAGTAGTAACGGCAGCAACATTGTTGATAGGCACCATCGAGCCGTAGGAGTCTACGCGGATACCGTCCAGCAGGCGGACATCAGCCTTGCCGGCACGGATATGTGCCAAGGTTTCTTCCAGGTACATAATGGCCATGTCCATCTTTTCTTGGGCTTCGCCCAGGATGTCTTTTACGTCTTTCATATCAGGTTTGTTTTTGATTATTTCAGATAGGGTGCAAATATAATTAAATTCTTCATTCTTCGCTCTTCCTTTTTCATTTAATTGTGCACCAGCGTACCAATCTCTTCCCCTTGCATCACTTTACGCAGGTTACCGGGCGTATCCATATCGAAGACGATGATGGGCAGGTTGTTTTCCTTGCACATGCAGGTAGCGGTAAGGTCCATTACTTTAAGTCCGCGGGCAAGCACCTCATCATAAGTGATGTCAGAGAACTTCGTAGCCGTAGGATCTTTTTCAGGGTCGGCGGTATAGATGCCATCCACACGGGTACCCTTCAGCATGACATCAGCTTCGATTTCAATGCCGCGCAGACTGGAGCCGGTGTCGGTGGTGAAGAAGGGATTACCCGTACCCGCCGACATGATGACCACTTCGCCTGCCTCCATGCATTCGATAGCGCGCCATTTATTGTAGAATTCTCCAATGGGTTCCATGCGCACGGCTGTCAGCACGCGGGCCTTGACACCGACGGAGGTAAGGGCCGAACTGAGGGCCAGACTATTGATGACGGTGGCAAGCATACCCATCTGATCGCCTTTCACACGGTCAAAACCCCTTGAAGCACCGCTAAGTCCGCGGAAGATGTTTCCTCCGCCGATGACGATGCCAATCTGTACACCCATTTCATGTATCTCTTTGATTTGTGCGGCATACTGCGCCAGGCGTTCTTCGTCGATGCCGTACTGCTGCTTGCCCATCAGACTTTCGCCGCTGAGCTTGAGGAGGATTCGCTTGAATTTCGTTTCCATGTTATGATTCGTTATTAATAATGTTTCTGTTTCTTCCTGCGGAAGTCTGGCCATGCCTTCGGTAAGCATGCCTTTGCTTTTCATCTTTCTACTGAGCACGTGTTTGAACCTCTGGTTTGCTTGGTAACCCAGGAATCTCATAACGTCGCCATAGAACGTTTGTACTTGCAAAGATAGGAGTTTCTTCGCGAATATAACGAAGTGATTTAAACTTTTTATGCACAGCGCCGATGTCCCGTGCGTATCAGGCAGTTCTCTGATAAGCGCTTTCCCCAAAATTGCCAAGCCATAAGCAACATGCTGCCACGCGATGAGCAGCGTGCTGCTTATATATCAGAAGTAGAACACTGATTATCAACAGCATGCAAAACAATCCATGTGTAGGTCGGAAAATTTAGAGCACTCCCGCTTTTACAAGCCTTCATTCAACCTGCCCGCTTCCATTTTCTTGTCGCTGATAGAGTTCTGCTACCAAATCACACGCAGTCTGCAATCCCAGACTACCGGTATTAAGCATCAGGTTATAGTGATGCGGTTCTCCCCATTTCTGCCCTGTATAATACTCATAATGAGTCACTCGGTTACGGTTGACGCGGGTCATTTCAGCCTGTGCCCTGTCTGCTGCTATGCCATACTCTTCGGTGCAACGCCGACCGGCACTCTCCGAGTCAGCATAGCAGAACACACTGATGAGCTTCGGGCGATGTTGCAGGACGTAGTCGGCACAGCGTCCCACGATAATGCACGGCCCTTGTGCCGCCAGTTCGCGGATGATGTTGCTTTCTGCCACGAAAAGCACGTCGTCTGGCGAGAGGCTCCATTCACGTGACCTTTCGCTGCCGGCGGCCAGGATGCACTTCAGCCAGAAAGAGGGGATGGACTGTTCGTTGCGACGGATGTAGTCTTCGTCAATACCGCTTTTCTGTGCAGCCAGATGGATAAACTCCTTGTCGTAAAGCCGTATGCCCAGCCGCTTGGAGAGCATCTCACCCAACAGGTGTCCGCCGCTACCAAACTCGCGGGCTATGGTGATAACCGTGTGCAGCTGTTCCGAACCAGCTTCCGACGGTACAGACGGGACTTGTCCTGACGAAATCCAACGGTCGACAAACCTATACCAAGGGCTGACGAAATGCACGATAGGCCCTACGAGCAAGGCTGCTATCACCGTGCCTTCACGCACACCGTACAGTCCTCCCATAAAGCCGAACGACAGCAACACAGCCAGAAGCACCAGCGACCAGTCAAACCCCAGCTTCATGTATCCAAAGTCTCTGCGGAAGCGCTTGGCCAATACCCGTACAAAGTATTCGCCCGCCATCATAGCCACATCGGCCTTTACTTCCAACGCAATGCCCAAGGCCAGGATGACGCAGCCCACCAGCAGGTTTCCTATCTTGCTGAGGTAACTGACGGGCACCAGTCCCTGTATAAGATACATGCACAAGTCAATGCACAGCCCGAAGAAGAAGGTAATGACTATCTGCGAAAGATACATGCGCAAGTCTTCCTTGACCTGCTTGCGTGTCATAAACGGCAGTTCCAGCAAGACGAACAGCAGGTTCAGCACAATGGTCCACTGTCCCATTGTAAGTGGGGTAAACATACTGGCTACGTAAGTGACGCTGGTAATGGGTGAGGTACCCAGCGAGGCTTTGGTGATGTAGGCGATGCCCAGGGCATTGACAAAAAGGGCGAGGGCGAAGAGTAGATAACGTCTAATGATATATTTGTTCTTCATAATGTATATATAGTTATGTGTATCCGCTTGCGCTAAAGCGGGACAAAGATACGGAATTTTCGACGTCCTTGTCACTGGAGAGGGCTGTTACTTATTGCCAAAAATCCCGTAACGGATTATTTTCTCCGTTACGGGATCTTTCTTGACGGCTACTCCGGATAATCCGTCCCCTGGCTACTCACTCGCTCAGCGTGTATTCACCAGCCTCTTCCGTCACCTGTTGCTGCAGTTCGGAGAGCGAATACTCCTTGCCGCTAAAGGTCACTGTGGCCACGGGCGGATCGAGGGTGACGGTGGCGCTGACGCCTTCCAGCTTGTTCAATGCTTTCTCTACATGCATGCGGCAGTGTTGACACATCATGCCGCTAACCTTGAATTGCTTTTCCATTGTCTTTTCTTCTGTTTGGGTTTGACTTATATTGGTAACTTCTTCATCATTCATCATCAATTCCAAAGATAACTTCTTCCGGCGCAACCTCAGGCTGTTGGTCACCACGCTCACACTGCTGAAGGCCATCGCTGCCCCGCCAATCATCGGGTTAAGCAGGAAGCCGTTGATGGGATAAAGCACGCCCGCGGCAATGGGCACACCGATCATATTATATATGAATGCCCAGAAAAGATTCTTGCGAATGGTACGCACGGTAAGCCTTGAGAGTTGCAAAGCTTCGGTTATCTTGGTCAGGTCGGAGGAAATGATAGTCATCTTGGCTACGTCCATAGCAATATCGCTGCCGCTGCCCATAGCGATGCTCAGGTCGGCTTGAGCCAGAGCGGCACTGTCGTTGATGCCATCGCCCACCATTGCCACAACCTTGCCTGCGGCTTGTAGTCCTTGGATGAAAACGGCCTTGTCCTGCGGCAATAGTCCGGCACGGTAATGCGCGATACCTGCCTGACGGGCAATAGCTTGCGCGGTGGCCTCGTTATCGCCTGTCAGCAGATAGACGTCGATGCCTTTAGCCTGCAAGGCGCGGATAGCACAAACGGAAGTAGGCTTAATACGGTCGGTGATGCCAATGACAGCCAAAACTTCTTGCCCGTCGGCAAACCAGATAACCGTCTGTGCTTCCTGCTCCCACTGTGCGGCGGCTTCTTGCAGGGCAGGGACGATGCGTTTGCCCTGCACCAGGCGGCGGTTGCCTACGTAGTAAGTCCTGTCTCCACATACACCTTTCACACCTTGCCCTGTCACACTCTCGAATCCCTCAACAAAGCATTCTGCATCATTCATTCCCAGTTCTTCATTTAAGACTATCGCTTCGGCCAACGGATGTTCGGACTTCCTTTCAAGAGCAAGAAGGATAGGAGCATACTGCCGGGCCTCGTCACTGGTCCAAAGGATGCGCTGCACCGTGGGATGCCCCTCAGTAACGGTGCCGGTCTTGTCAAGCACTACTACATTCACCCGTCGGGCAGTTTCCAAGCTTTCGGCGTCTTTGATGAGAATGCCTCGCTCGGCTCCCTTGCCTATTCCCACCATGATAGCTGTCGGGGTAGCCAGTCCCAGGGCACAAGGACAGGCAATAATAAGCACAGTCACCAACGCCAGCAATCCGTGGGTCAGTCCGTCTGTGCCTCCCAATGCCAGCCAAAGCACCAAGGCGAGCAAGGCGATACCCATGATGACAGGCACAAAGACGGCAGCCACCCGGTCTACCAACTGCTGCACCGGGGCCTTCGAGCCTTGTGCGTCCTGCACCATGCGGATAATCTTAGCCAACAAAGTGTCTGTCCCTACCCGGTCGGCACGGAAGCGGAAACTCCCTTTCTGGTTGATGGTACCGGCATAGACCTTATCGTCCCGCTGCTTGGAAACAGGGACTGGCTCACCGCTCAACATGCTCTCATCCACGTAAGAGGTACCGTCCGTCACCGTGCCGTCCACAGCCACACGTTCACCTGGCTTGACGAGAATGAGATCACCGGGACGTATTTGCTCTATGCGCACTTCCTTCACGGAGGTATTCTGGAAGTTGTCCGCTGATTCCTTTTCCATCCCTTGCTCTTCATTTACTATGAGAGTAACGGTCTTCGGCTGCAACCCCATCAACTTCCGTATGGCTTGTGAGGTATTACTCTTGGCGCGGTCCTCCAACAGGCGCCCCAAGAGGATGAAAGCAATGATAACGGCAGCGGCCTCGAAGTAGACGTGCGGAGTGATGCCTTTCGACAGCCAGAAGTGGGGGAAAAGGAGGTTGAAGAGACTGAACAAATAGGCTACGCCCGTGCTGCACGCCACTAACGTATCCATATTCGCCGAGCCGTGGCGCAACTGTTTCCAGGCATTGCCGAAGAAGCTTCGCCCCAATCCGAAGACCACAGGTGTAGCGAGCAACCAGGTAACCCACCCTGCCCACGGGCGGTCCATGAATCCCATGCCAATGATGGCGATAGGCACAGCTAAGGCAACAGCCCATGCAGTGCGGCGTTTCAAGGACCGATAGTGGCGGGCGTGCACCTCTTCCACTTCATCGACCGTATGCTCGTCGCACCCGATGACAAGGTCGTAGCCCGCTTCCTGTACGGCATGTTGCAACTTCTCGGGTGAAGTCTGTGCGGGGTCGAACTCCACGGTGGCCGTCGAAGCGGCATAGTTCACAGCGGCATGACACACTCCCGGTTGCTTGTTCAGGGTCTTGTCAACACGGGCGGCACAGGCAGCGCAACTCATTCCCAATACGGGAAAGGTTTCTTGACAGCTATTATTCTTTTCCATGATTCCTTATTTTCTTTCCGAATGCAAAGATAAGGAGGTCGCCGGGAAAGGAATTACGGATTTATGGAAAAGAGTTACGGAATTATGGCAGAAGAAAGAAAGCTCAGAAAGCATCCAGAGATTTACGTTCTTTCTCAGCAGACTTTCTGAAGGCACTGGGTGTCAGTCCGGTCACACTTTTAAACTGGGCACTGAGATAGGCAGTACTGGCATAACCCAGACGGTCTGCTATTTCTCCAAGAGTCAGTTCACCGTAGGTCAGCAGTTCCTTGGCACGTTCTATTTTCTGAGCGATGGCATATTTCTCCAATGTGGTACCCGTTTCTTCGGAAAAAAGCTTGCTCAGCGCACTATAATCGCGGTGGAAACGGTGCGCCAGGTAATCGGAGAGATTCACGCGGGGCATTTCTTCCTGATAGTGAACCAAGTCGATAATAGCATCTTTCAAGGCTTCGACCAATTGCATACGTGGATTATCCAGCAGTTCGAAACCTTCTTTCTGCAAGGCTTGGGCTATGCGCGGGCGAAGGGTCTGGTCCGGCTCCTGAGGCAGAATGGCAAAGCCCAGCTGCACGGAGAGCGGATGCAGTCCCAGTTCATTGAGCACAGCAGTCACGGCACGTATGCAGCGTGGACATACCATGTGTTTGATATACAACGTGTACGGTGAAGAAGATGTCATGCTTTCAGCGTATATAGCTATCTGGCAGCAGTTTCTGGAAGAATGATGCCAGATAATGGGTCAGAAGCGATAACCGATGGAGAAATCGGCCTTGAAATTATGTATATGTTCGGAAGGGATGATTATTGTATCCGAAGTGAAATCTTTATTGTCGATATTGGTAAGACCATATTGGACGTTGAATCCAAAATAGACATGTTTCACTTGCCATCCTATACCGAACTGAATGCCGGCATCAAAGCGTTTTAAAGGAGCGTTATCCCCAAACAAGTCCCCTTTATAGGTCTTCTGTTCTACGAGAGCACCGTCCTGGTAGTTGTTTGTGGCGGTGTATTGCCCTCCTACACCGAATGAGATATAAGGACCTACACTGATAATGCTCTTGAAGTTGTTCTTTCCCCAAAGCTTCAGTTCGGCCAAGATGGGAATATCCAGATACAAGGGTTCGATTTTGGTATCTACATACACATAATCTTCATTCTCCCAACGGGCTGTACGCTGGCTTAGGTTGACAGAAGGAGTGATAGACCAATGGTGTGAGATGGCAAAACTGACACCTGCACCTACCGTAAATCCCATTTGGGCGCTGCTGGCATCCGGACCGTCATCGCCTTTAGGGCGACTGGCATTGACCCCAATTTGTACAAAGGGCGTTACGATGCGTTCTTCACGCCGAACATTAATCAGCAGTTCTTCTTCTACGTTTTCGGGTATGCGGACCGTGCGTGTTTCCATGCCTATATAACTGACTCTCAACTTACTTGCGTCAGCAGGCACCTCCAATACGAACTTGCCGTCTACGTCGGTAACGGTTTGGATGTCGGTCCCCTTTACCTTTACTTCGGCACCGATGACCGGCTGACTGTCGGATGCATAAATTACGACACCTTTCACTTCCCTGCTTTGAGCGGCCAGACTGAGACAAGCCGTCAGACATGCAATGAAAATAATTACCCTCTTCATAAAATATCGTTCTTTAGATGATGAAATATGCAACAAATATAGGACTTATTTATGAAATCAGGAATAATCCGGTACAGAAATTATCCTGCCAAATCCCGAATTGGCAAAGGCTGATTTTCCTATATATAAGAAGCCCGCTTCCTATACTTTGGAAATCCGCTTCTTATACCTTGCCATTTTGCTTCTTATACCTCGGAAGTTTATTCCTCCCCATCCAGCCTGGAAAATCATCTGGCCTGACACTTTTAACACGCAATATCACGCCTACACAGCACGTTGATAACAAACACATTTTCAGCAACTTACGATTTATCTTCTACAGTATCCTTTCATTTTATGAAAAAAAACAGAATTTTTCACTAGGGGCAAGCCTTTCTCAAACGCTATTAATATGAAACGCCTCAAAAAACACGTTTATGAACAAGAATCTATTATACCGTTTTTTCGAAGGACACGCTTCCATAGAAGAAATGAAACAAATAAAGGAATGGGCCGAGAGTTCGGAAGAAAACCTCAGAGTCCTGTACCAGGAACGAAAGCTCTTCGACGCCGGACAGATACTTGGCTCCATGCCCATGCAAGCTGCCCCGCGTAAAAGCAAGGCACGGCAGGTAGGTCTCTGGCGCGAATGGCTGAAGATAGCAGCCGTAGTAGCCGTCACCTTCAGCCTGACCACCACTTGGTTTATATTTACAAACCACCGGACAGCCCTGGCCATGCAAACCATCACGGTTCCTTCCGGACAGCGCGTCAACATCCTGCTGCCCGACAGCACGGACGTATGGCTGAACGCCGGTACCACTTTCAGCTATCCGACAACCTTCGGCACGCGGCAACGTGAGGTTGAATTAGACGGCGAAGCCTACTTTGACGTAACACACAACGAAGAAATACCTTTCGTGGTGCATACCAGCCAGATGGACATAGAGGTATTAGGCACTGAATTCAACGTAGAGGCCTATTCGGACACCGAACATTTTGAGACGTCACTGATACAGGGATGCGTAAAAGTGAGCTCCACCTCCGACCCCGAACAGCACGTTACGCTGGCTCCCAGCCAGAAGACAACCATGCTCGATGGCCAATTAGTAGTGGAGAACATTGACGACTACAACGTGTACCGCTGGCGCGAAGGACTGTATTGTTTCCGCTATAAATCGTTTGCCGACATATTAAAAGACCTGGAGAAATACTTTGATATAGAAATAAGACTTGAAAATCCGCGCATTGCAGGCATAGTACTCACTGGAAAATTCCGCATCCCCGAAGGGCTGGATTTCATTCTGAAAGTGCTGCAATTGGATGTAGAATTCAGTTACAGCCGGGATATAGAGCACAATATCGTGTACATTCAATAAAAATAACCCGAATACTAACCATTAAAAACAGAACGAATAATGAGAAAACCTACTTAATCCGACACGTGTTTCCAAACATCCTGAAACAAAACCGGCAAGTGCTGCAACACCTGCCGGCCCAAAAGCAATAACACAATCTTTTCCTAAAAACGTATTAAAACTTTTATTCACAAAGGTATGAAAAACATCCCTCTGTTGGATTTCCATGCACAAAGAAATCCTGGAATTAAACATTTATTTAGATTTGCGAGAACCTCAGCAGTATGCTTCTGTTTCGGAACCTTCGCTGTAATGAGCGAAAATATCTGTGCACAGAACGCCAAAGTTAACATCAACCGCAAAGAAACACCGGTAGAGGTCATCTTAAGCGAAATCGAGAAGCAGACTGACTACCTGTTTGTCTACAACAAAGACATCAATGTAGACAGACTTTGCACTGTCAACATGCAGGGGAAAACCGTAGCAGACATTTTGACCCAAATGTTCGGCCCTGTCGGAGTTACCTGGAAGATGGAAGGCAATAACATCGTACTGACTACCAAAGATGCCCAGCAACAAAAAGGGAACAAGCAGCAGAAACAGACCATCAGCGGTAAAGTGGTTGACAACACCGGACTGCCCATTATCGGAGCTTCCATCCTGGAAGAAGGAACCAACAATGGTATCATAACCGACATCGACGGAAACTTCAAGCTGACTCTCTCGTCGCCCGATGCTACTATCAGCATTTCTTACATTGGATACATTACGCAGAAGTTGAAAGCCGAACCGGGCAAACCTCTGAACATTACACTGAAAGAAGACAACCAGGTGCTGGACGAAGTGGTAGTAGTGGGCTTCGGAACGCAGAAGAAAGTAAACCTCACCGGTTCGGTCAGCGTAGTAACCGCCGAGGAAATTCAGCAGCGCCCCGTAACGAATCTGACCCAGGCCTTGCAGGGTACTGTACCCGGTCTGCGCATCACACAGACCGACGGTAGTCTGGAAGACTCTCCCAGCATCAACGTGCGCGGTACTACAACCATCGGTCAGGGTTCCAGTGGTTCTCCACTTGTGCTGATTGACGGTGTAGAAGGCGACCTGAACTCCATCAACCCGCAAGACGTGGCCAGTATCTCCGTGTTGAAAGACGCTGCAGCTTCCTCCATCTACGGTTCCCGCGCACCGTTTGGTGTTATTCTTATCACCACCAAATCCGGAAACGATGAAGGTAAGATTACTGTCAACTACAACAACAGCTTCCGCTTCGGTACGGCTATCAATATGAACCACTCCATGAATTCCGTAGACTTTGCCAGCTGGATAAACGATACGAATACCAATGGTGGCGCCGGCGTTTACTTTACGCCCGAGCGCATGGATCAAATCGTGGCCTATCACAACGCCAAGCCCTACGGTCCCGGCTCGCGCATTACAGCCAACGGCGAAATCCTTTATTCCATCAGCGACCGCGGCGATGGAAGCGGTTTGTGGCAAGATGGTTATGCGTATGGTATCAATGACGAAGACTACTTCGACCTCGTGTTCAAGGACTGGACATTCTCGCAGGAGCATAACTTCAGCATCAATGGTGGTAACAAGAAGCTCAACTACTATGCTTCGGCCAACTACATGCATCAGAACGGTATGATAAAAATAGGCGAAGACGGTTTGACCCGCTACAACGTGATGCTGAAAGTCAACTCGCAGGTAACAGACTGGCTGCACTTCACCTACTCTACGCGATTCAACCGCCAAGACTACAAACGTCCGGCTGAAATGACTTCCATGCTTTACCACAACATTGTCCGCCAAGGATGGCCCGTACTGCCCAGCTACGACCGCAACGGCTACCTTTACTATTCGCCTTCACCCTTGTTGGGACTGGCAGAAGGCGGTGAGGACCGCTGGCAGAACGACCGTGTCAGCCATCAGGTAAACTTCACCATCGAACCCATCAAGAACTGGGTGACGCATATTGACTTTAACTATAGCACCTACATCAACGACCGCCACTGGGATACTAAGGAACTCTACAATCACGATGTAAACGGCAATCCGGTAGTGGTAGACGATACTTCGGAAGTACACGAAGGCTATTATAAAGACAGCTATTACAATTTCTCGGCATATACAGAATATACCCACCTCTTCAATGATGTACACAATTTCCATATCATGGCAGGTTTCCAGGCCGAGAACCAGAAACAAAGACAATATGGTTTAACACGTGTCGGACTTCTGTTCAACGACAAATCGCAAATCGACATGACTACCGGTCTGGGACCTGATGGAAGCGAAGTCACTCCCGATGTGTACGGTTCGGAAAACGAGTGGGCAACTGCCGGTTTCTTCGGACGTGTAAACTACACGTTCAACGACAAGTACCTGCTTGAAGGTAATATCCGTGCCGACGGTACCTCCCGCTTTCGCTCAGACAACCGCTGGAAAGTATTCCCCTCGGTTTCTGTAGGTTGGAACCTCGCCCGTGAAGCTTTCTTTGAACCCCTGGCAGACAAGGTAGATATGTTGAAGCTGCGTGTTTCGTTTGGTACACTGGGTAACCAGAACACGACTAACTGGTATCAGACTTACCAGACCATGAGTGTAGGAGCCTCTAACGGTTCGTGGCTGATGAACGGTCGCCAACCCAACACGGCTTATGCTCCCGGACTGGTATCGGAAGACTTGACTTGGGAAACCATCCAGACCACCAACATCGGTTTAGACTGGAGCTTACTGAACAACCGCCTGACTGGTTCATTTGAATACTACATCCGCGACACCAAAGACATGGTGGGTTATGCTCCCGAATTGCCCAACATTCTGGGAACATCCGTACCCGTAACCAACAACACCGACTTGCGTACCAAAGGTTGGGAATTGACACTGGGATGGAGAGACCAGTTGAACAACGGACTCAGCTATGGCGTTGCTTTCAACCTGTCGGATGCACGTACCAAAATCACGCGTTACCCCAACAACCCCTCCAACGATATATGGAGCTACATTCCCGGACGTGAAATCGGCGAAATATGGGGTTACACCACTGTAGGACTGGCACGCACCGATGAAGAAATGCAGCAGCATCTCGCTACGCTGCCCAATGGCGGACAAGATGCCCTTGGCTCCGACTGGCGCGCAGGTGATATTATGTATGCCGACCTGAACGGCGATGGATACATCTCTTCCGGTTCGGAAAGACTGGGAGATACGGGCGACTTGAGCGTTATCGGTAACACGACACCGCGCTTCCTCTTCGGTCTTGACCTGAACGCAAGTTGGAAAGGGTTTGACCTCCGCGCATTCTTCCAAGGCGTGATGAAACGCGACATCTGGAATGGAGGCGTGTTCACCTTCGGAGCTACCGGTGGCGGCATGTGGCAGGCAACAGGCATTGAAGCCGTAAGCGACTACTTCCGCAACGAAAATACATGGTCTGTGCAAGAAGGATACATGGATGCCAACACGGATGCTTACCTGCCCCGTCCACTGTATAGCAACAAGAACTTGCAGACACAGACCCGCTACCTGCAAAACGCAGCTTACATCCGTCTGAAAAACTTGCAGATTGGTTATACCATACCCGCAACCATTACTCAACGCTGGGGAATCAGCAACCTGCGTATCTTCTTCTCCGGTGAAAACCTGTGGACAGCATCGGGCGTAGACAAACAATACGACCCGGAAACTCTGACCGGCGGTTATGAAGGAGAAGGCATAGGCTACCCCCTGCAGAAAACTTTATCGTTCGGATTGAATATTACCTTATAAAAAACAGACTGACATTATGAAAACATTTAAAATATTTACGAGCGCATTGCTCCTTTCGGCCGCCCTGGCCTCTTGCGAAGATTTCTTGGATAAAGAACCGCCCTCGTATGCTGTTCCCGAGGACTATTACCGGTCGGAAGACCAGATACAGGCAGCAGCCAACGCTTTCTATTCCGACATTATGCCCAACCTGCAGGGTGCATTCTCGGATGACTACACCGACATTCAGGCCGGACTTTCTGCCAACGGCATGTATGCCGAAGGCCAGTGGCGCGTGGGAATGACCAACGGCAACTGGGACTGGACGCTTGTCCGTAACATCAACTATTCGCTCAACACTTCTTTGGAGCGTTACCGGAACGGTGAAATAACGGGTAGCAGCTACAACATCGAACAATACATCGGCGAGATGTATTTCTTCCGCGCATACCGCTATTGGACCATGTTGCGCAACTGGGGCGACCTGCCTATCGTGACCGAAGCCCTGCCCGACGATGAAGCAGTGCTGGTAGCTGCCAACAAGCGCCGTCCGCGCAACGAAGTGGCCCGTTTCATCATTGCCAACTTAGATACAGCACGCACTTACATGAAGGATGGCTTCGACCCCGTGCGCAACCGCGTATCGAGAGACGTAGCTACACTGGTGAAATCGCGTGTGGCTTTGTTTGAGGCCTCTTGGCTGCAGAACTTCAAGGATACGCCTTTCGTCCCCAACGGTGAGGGATGGCCGGGTAAAGCCAAAGACTATAACGCCAACTACGAATATCCGTCGGGCAGCATCGACAATGAAGTGCGTTATTTCCTGGAAATTGCTGCCGAGAGCGCTGAAGAAGTGGCCGAGAAATACAAGAATTCGCTTACCCGCAACACAGGCATAACTCCTCAAAGCGAGGATGACGTAAACCCCTATTTCTATATGTTCGGCGCTGTTGATATGTCGGGGTATCCGGATATCCTGATGTGGCGCAGCTTCGACAAGAGTATCGTTACCAACGGTACGGAAATAGGCGTGCAATTCGGTAACTGGGGTGTGGGCGTAACCCGCAACGGAGTAGAACGTTTCGTGATGAGCGACGGCAAGCCCTGGTATGCCGAACACGACGGATTCAAGTACGACGACACAACCATTGCCAACGTGCGCCAGAATGCCGACCCGCGTCTGCATATCTTCCTGAAAGAGCCGGGACAGAAGAATGTGTTTATCAACATGGATGCAACCACTACGCACGCCGTGCCCATCGAACCTTATCCCGACCTGATGAACAGCACCATAGACAAGGGCTACAACACCGGTTATGCACTGCGCAAAGGTGGTACCTTCGACAAGGAACTGTGTGAAAACATGCTTGCCTACAACGGAGCCATCTCTTTCCGCGCCACCGAGGCCCTGCTGAACTACATGGAAGCACAGTATCTGCTGACAAACGACATCAACTCCGGTCATATTCTGGAATATTGGAAGGCCGTGCGCACCGCAGCCGGATTCACGGGCAATGCCATCGACCCCACCGTCACCATCGAAGCTACGGACATGGCACAGGAACGCTCCGACTGGGCATCGTACACAGCCGGACAACAGCTGACCGACCGCGTGCTCTATAACATCCGACGCGAACGCTGCTGCGAACTCTTCGGCGAAGGCTACCGCTCCATGGACCTCTCCCGCTGGCGCTCGTACGACCAGATGCTGAAGGAGCCGTATCATATAGAAGGCTTCCACCTGTGGAACACTCCGATGGAAGACTGGTACACCGGTCTGGTAAGCGACGGAAGTTCGTCGGCCAACGTATCTGCGCCTGAACTGAGCGAATACCTCCGTCCTTACGAAAAGAATATGACCAGCGGTAACTTGTATCGCAACGGATACATCTGGAAGATGGCTCACTACCTGCAACCGATGCCTATCCGCCAGCTTATTCTCACAGCCGACGACCATGCTTCGGTAGAACGCTCGCCGCTGTACCAGAATCCTTATTGGCCCGTTCAGGCTGATATGCCTGCTGAACAGTAAGACTGTGCAAGTTTGCCCAAAAACCGTTTACCCGATGGGGTAAACGGTTTATCTGGGCAAAACCACAGCAGAAACAGATGCAAAATACCATCCCGTGCAACGGGGAAAAGCCTCCCGCACATATTCACAGCGGGAGATACTTCACAGAATTTCAAATTATTTCAATACAAATAAAAAGAAATATTTGGAGCAATACCCTTGATAATTTAATTTTGTCATGGGATATTCTCATGCACAAACTCTGTCGGAGAACCCATATTCAAACAGAAAATACTAAAGCAATTTAAACATTTGATGATGCAATCAAAATGTCGGACCGGCTACGGAACCCCTGCAAGCTTTTCCGAACAAACTGCCAAGCTATAAGAAGCAAATGTCCAGGCTATAAGAAGCAGACTTCTGATATATAAGAAGCAGACACGTTATATATAGACAATAAACATCTGTCTGTCAGAAATATATAATCCAACAAAGAGTTCTGCCCTTCCACAAGGTCGCTCCGGCATCAACCAGCATCCAACAAGTTGCCAACAGTTATGAAACAGATTCTATCCATCACCTTCTTTTGCCTGGCCGGTGCCTTCTCCACGTTGTCGGCACAACAGCGACTATTAGACGACGGATGGCAGTTCCAGCGTCTGGAAACAAGTTCCTACACGGGAGAAATCAAGAACCAGGGCAGCGACTGGGCATCTCAGTTCAACGTAGAACACATACAGACAAGCCAACAGCAGAATCTGTCCGTACCTGCCGATACCTTGCGGCTGGAATTCGCCCGCTTAGAACACGGGACGTGGGAGGACGTGACACTGCCCCACACGCCTTTTGTCGAACCGCTCGTAGTGCTGCACCAATGGCAAGGCGTATGCTACTACCGGAAACAGCTCAGCCTGACTCCGGACGAAACAGGGAAAAGACTGTGGCTGGACTTTGAAGGCGCCATGCACCTGGCAGATGTGTGGGTGAACGGACACCACCTGACCCAACACTCGGGCGGCTACACGCCCTTTGCCGTAGACGTGACGGACGTGGTGCGCACCGACCGACCCAACGAAGTGCTGATACGCCTGGACAACCGCAACAATCCGCTCATTCCTCCCGGCAAACCGCTGGAAACGCTCGACTTCTGCTATTACGGCGGCATCTACCGCGATGTGCGGCTCATTGCCAAACCTGCCGTACACATTACCAACCCCGTCATGGCCCGCCATACGGCAGGGGGAGGCATATTTGTAACCTACCCGAAAGCTGACGAACAGGAAGCCGTCATCAATATCGCCACCGAAGTGGCCAACACTACAGCTACGGCACAGACTCCTACCCTACGCCATACACTCTACGAATGGGACCGGCAGACCGGAAAAGGACGCCGCGTGGCCAGCGTACAAGGTAGTCTGGAAATGGTTGCCGGAGACACCGCTACCTGGAATGCTTCTATCCGACTCGCCAATCCGCACTTGTGGCATCCCGAATCGCCTGCGCTCTACCTGCTCGAAACGGAAGTAGACGGCGGCAAGGAAGGCACCGACCTTCAGCAGACGCGCATCGGTATCCGCCGCCTGGAAATGTCGCGCGAAAAAGGATTCCTCATCAACGGAAAGCCCTTAAAACTGGTAGGAACCAACCGGCACATGGAGTATCCGTATGTGGGCAATGCCCTGTCGGACAATGCACAGTATAGAGACGTTTATCAGATGAAGGCCAACGGGTTCAATGTCGTGCGACTGGGACATTATCCGCAAGACCCGTCGGTGCTCGATGCCTGCGATGAACTGGGCCTGCTGGCCATCGAGCCTATCCCCGGCTGGCAGTTCTTCAACAAAGATTCGGCCTTCATCCAACATACATATCAGGACATCCGCGACCTCATCCGACGCGACCGCAACCATCCGTCCATCATCATTTGGGAAACTACCCTCAACGAGTCGTGGCCGCCTAAAGAGTGGAAAGACGGTGCTGTAAAGGTAGCACACGAAGAATATCCCGGCGACCAGTGCTTTACTTCGGGCGACTCCTACGGCTATGACGGCTTTGATGTGTGCTACAACGATTGGGAAGAGGGCTTCAACCGTCCTAACCACACCGGTAAGCCGGGCTTCATCCGCGAATATTATGACTATGAGTTCGGCGGACACTATAGCACCACCCGCATACGCCGCGGCGACGGCGACCGTGCCTTACGGCAGAACGTATGGAATGCCCAGTGGTCGCTCAACCGCTACAGCACTTATTATCCCGCCACGATGGGAGCCGCCGTATGGAGCATGTATGACTATAACCGCGGCTGTTGCGACAACATCTGCTACAGCGGAGTAGCCGACATCTTCCGGCTGCCCAAGTTCAGCCTGCCTTTCTTCCGCACGCAAGTCAGAGCCGGAACCACCCTCCTGCCCGACACGCAGATGCCTTACGAGGTATTCATTGCTTCACACTGGCTGGAAGGCTCCTCAGACACGGTGCAGGTGTTCGGCAATGTAGATGAAGTGGAGCTTCGCCTCAACGGACGCACCATTGCACGCCAACACCCCGACAACGGCCCGGATTCTCCTTACATCCCGGCACCCGACGGTGGCAACTGTCGCCATCTGGAATGTCCGCCCTTCACCTTCACGGGCGTGGAATGGCAGACAGGCAAGTTGGAAGCCATCGGTTATCACGGCGGGAAGAAGGTGGCAGAACATGTTGTGCGCACACCAGGCCCGGTATCGTCGATGGATATATCTTACTTCGAAAGCGGCAAACCGGCTGCTACCAACGACTTGCTGATTGTTTACGTGAAACTGACGGATGAAAACGGTATCCTGGCGTTCGGAGAAAACAGCCGCGAAGTAACTTTATCCGTAGAGGGCGGTACCCTCATGGGACCATCGTCCATAAAAGCTGAAGCGGGCATTGCCTCCTTTGTCGTGCAAACCAGCCGGGAAAAGAAACTGGTGTTGAATGCTGCTTCCGAGGGATTGACTGCCCGAAAGGAACTGCGGCTGGCTTCGCAAAAATAATCTGAACAAGAGCTACTATACATATATAATAATAAGGTAACAGACTTCGATGAACAAGCACTTATTAACAGGATTCTTACTGGCGGGGGCTCTGATGACAACAGCCCCCACCATGCAGGGACAGGAAGTCCCGCCCTATCTGAACGCCGATTTACCTATGGAAACGCGCATCAACGACTTGGTGTCGCGCATGACCTTGGAAGAAAAGGTCTCACAAATGACCCACACCTCCAAAGGGATTCCCCGTTTGGGTATTCCGGACTACAACTGGTGGAACGAATGTCTGCATGGAGTGGCACGCTCTGCCGAGAAGGTGACTGTTTTTCCACAGCCTATCGGACTGGCAGCAACCTTCAACCCGGAGGAGCTACAGAAATCGGCAGACATGATTGCCGATGAGGGAAGAGCCGTCTATAATGCCTCCGTCAGAAAAGGAAATACGATTCAGCGTTATACCGGACTGACATTCTGGACACCCAACATCAACATCTTCCGCGACCCACGCTGGGGAAGAGGACATGAGACTTACGGCGAGGATCCTTACCTGACAGCCGAAATGGGCATCGCAATGGTAAAAGGCCTGCAGGGAAACGACCCCGATTACTTGAAAGTGTCTGCCTGTGCCAAACATTTTGCCGTACATAGCGGACCGGAACCACTGAGGCACGAGTTCAATGCAACAGCCAGCGACCATGATCTGAAAGACACTTACCTGCCTGCCTTCTACCGCCTCATCAAGGAGGCAAATGTGTCCGGAATCATGTGTGCATACAATCGCTTCAACGGAGAGCCTTGTTGTGGAAGCAACCTCTTCTTAAGGAAAATACTGCTTCACGACTGGAATTTTGAAGGATATGTCACTTCCGACTGCTGGGCCATCAGTGACTTTCTGTATGGTCACAAGACACATGCCGACTCCATCTCGGCTTCGGCTGATGCCGTATTGCACGGGACAGACCTGGAATGTGGTGATATGTACCGCTCACTCGGCAAAGCAGTCGAAGCCGGACTGATTACCGAAGAACAGATAGATATCTCACTGAAAAGGTTGTTGAGGATACGCTTCCACCTGGGAATGTTCGACCCGGCAGACAGAGTGCCTTATGCCAGCATCCCTTACAGCGTGTTGGAGTCGCGTCCTCATCAGGAACAAGCACTGAAGATGGCACGGCAGTCGATGGTGTTGCTGAAGAACGAACACCGGCTTTTGCCGCTTTCTGCCGGAATAAAAAAGATTGCCCTGATCGGACCGAATGCTCACAACGAAACCACACAGCTGGGCAACTACAACGGAATCCCCAGTAACAACATTACCCTGTTGGAAGCCTTGCAGGCGGAAAAGGGAATTGAGGTCGTCTATGACGAAGTGTCGGACTTTACCCAACTGAAGGAAGGCACTGATCTGGAGCAGTTGGCAAACAGGTACAAGGATGTGGACCTGATTATTTATGCAGGTGGCGTATCGCCTCTGCTGGAAGGAGAAGCGGGTGATGCCGGAGAAGCGGACGGATTTGCGGGCGGCGACAGAACCACCATCCAGTTGCCAGCCATACAGACCGAAGTCATGAAGCGTCTGAAACGATTGAATAAACCCATGGTGTTTATCTGTATGTCCGGAGGAGCCATGGCTTATAACTGGGAAGCCGAAAATATACCGGCTATCATTCAAGCATGGTATGGCGGCCAGGCGGCAGGAACAGCTTTGGCAGACATACTGTTTGGCCGTTATAATCCATCGGGAAAGCTGCCGGTTACGTTCTACCGTTCGGATGCCGACCTCCCGCCGATGGAAGACTACTCCATGACCAACCGCACTTACCGCTACTTCAGCGGCGATGTGTTATATCCCTTCGGGTACGGACTAAGCTATACGTCTTTTAAATACAGGAAGCTGCAATGTCCGCAAGTGACACAGACCGGAGACAGTCTGACGGTGACAGTAGAAGTGTGCAACACCGGTAAACGCGCCGGCGAAGAAGTGGTGCAGCTCTATCTGTCGCACAGGGCTATGGCACCGGAAGCCCCCCTTTGCCAACTGGTCCGTTTTCAGAAAGTGATACTGCAACCGGGCGAGCGCAAAACGGTCATCTTCCGCCTTTCTCCCCGCGACCTGGCTTATGTAGACGAAACAGGCGGAGTAGGCACCATGCCCGGAACCGTCACCATCTATGCAGGCAATGTCTGCCCCAGTGCACCGCAACGTTTTACGGAAGGAATTCTTTCCCGAACCATAGAACTGCAAGGAGAACCTAAATACTTTCTTTATTGAGAACAGACAATAATACATACTTATATAGAGCCATGAGTTATTCGTATGAAAAGTGCATGGCACCCCGATAATCCTTATACAAAATACCGCAAGATGATGAAGAAGACAAATCTAATCAAGAGAACCGTACTGGCACTTTGTTGCAGCCTTTGCGTTTGGGCAGTATCTGCGCAAACCAATCCGGACATCACTAAAGTGTATGTGATTTTCAAGACCCACCTGGACGTGGGATTTACGGACTTGAGTTCGGTAGTCGAGAAGAATTATGTAGAAGAATTCATACCCAAAGCCTTGGACGTGGCAGAGAGGCTAAGGGCAGACAAGAGTGGAGAACGCTACGTGTGGACCACCGGTTCATGGCTGGTATGGAAGTATCTGCAGAAAGCTACGCCAGAAGAAGTGAAACGGCTGGAAAAAGCCATCAAACGGGGCGACATCGTGTGGAACGGTGTTCCCTACACGGTGGAATCCGAATCCATGAACCTCGATTTGTTTGAGACATGCCTGTCGTTGTCTCACAGATTGGACAAGAAATATGGCAAACATACCATCGCCGCCAAAATGACCGACGTGCCCGGACACACCCGCAGCATCATAGCACCGCTGAGCCGGGCGGGCATTCGTTTTCTGCACATCGGTGTGAATCCCGCCAGTCCGATGCCCGATGTACCGTCGTTCTGCCGTTGGAAAGACCCGTATGGCAACGAACTGATTTTGGCTTACCAGCAAGATTACGGAACGGAAAGCATCCTACCCGATGGACAAACAGCCATTGCCGTCAATTTTACCGGCGACAACCACGGTCCCCACACGTATGAACAGGTTAAGGCCATTTATGCCAATCTGCACAAACATTATCCCAATGCAAAGCTGATACCGGCTTCCTTCAACGAAGTAGCAAACCATCTGCTGGCTGCCAAAGACGCTCTGCCTGTGGTCACATCCGAAATAGGAGACACCTGGATTTACGGATACGGAAGCTCCCCCATCCGCATGGCCAAATTCCGTGCGCTGTCTGCCTTATACTCACAATGGCTGAAAGAGGGACGATTGAAACGCGGAAGCGATACTGACCTGAATTTTGCCGTCGAACTGGGACTTATCGGAGAACATACGCAGGGAATGGATGTGAAAAGCCATCTGCTGAATTGGGACAAATACGATATGGACCCGTTCATTGAGGCACGGAAAACTGCAACATTTCAGCGGGTGGAACAGTCGTGGAAAGAAATAGACAGCTACCTGGATAAGGCCATTGCTTACTTGCCTCCCCAATTGCAAGAGGAAGCCCGGCAGACGTTGAAAGATACCGAAAACATATCCACGCCTGCATTTACAGACCAGGCAACCGACGGCGACCGTTCTCCCTGGCAGTGCAGTCTGCTGGATGGAATCCTGAAAATAGGCGGACTGTCGTATCAGATGTTTGACTCGAAAGACTACGACCGCTATCTGAACCACTATCTCCGCAACCGTTATGACTGGGCTTTCTATGATTTGGGCAAGCCGGGTCTTGAAGACTCGAAAGCTGTCAGTGTGTCATTACCGGCTCAAATTATCCGTCAGGAAATTCGGCAAACGCCCCAAGGTGCCTGTTCCTTGTATGAGTTGGCATTCCCGCACCGCGACGGAGTGGATGAACGGTGCTATCCCCAACATATATACGCCGAATGCCAGACTTCAGACCAAGGGACTAAAGCCGAAATCCGGTTGACCCTCATCGGAAAACCTGCCGTACGGCTTCCGGAGGCCTATTGGCTGTCGTTCAACGCAGCCGACATCGTTGCATTGATTGCCGAAAAACTGGGACAACCTGTAAATCTGCTGGACGTAGTAGAACGGGGCAACAGGCAGATGCACGGCATAGACCGTTACGTAGACATACATACCTCACAGGGAACCATCCGCATCTGGAGTGAAACTGCCTTTCTGATAAACGTAGGCGAACCTTGTGGACTGAACTACTCCACCGCTTATCCGGATAAACGGGAGGGTATTCACTTCAATCTGAGCAATAATCTGTGGGGTACGAATTTCAGCATGTGGAACGAAGGATCACTCACCTATCGGTTTACTGTAGAATGGTTACCACAAGAATAGCCACAGACTTCGGAGTGACTGAAACTTCTTTGTGCAACACAGATGCGCTGTATAATAGGAACGGTTTTTCTGATAAGCGCTTGATAGGAAACAGCCAAGCGCTAAGCAGCCTGCTTCCAGGCGCTAAGCAGCAAGCTCGTTATATACAGAGAATAGCATGCTGATTATCAATAAAATGCCAGTTTCTCCATACGTTAGTCGAAAAGTCTAAATAACTTATTTATATTAATCCAATTAATTATTTACCAAAAAAACAAACAATGAATCTGAGACATTTACTACTCTCAAGCCTTTTGGCTTGCGGTCTGCTGGGCAACACCTCCTGTTCTGCCCCACAAGGAGAACCGCACGATTTTAGTGTAGGCAAACAAACCTTCCTGCTCGATGGAAAACCGTTCGTAGTTAAGGCTGCCGAAATGCATTACACCCGTATTCCTGCCGAATATTGGGAGCATCGCATTGAAATGTGCAAGGCACTGGGCATGAATACTATCTGTATTTATGCATTCTGGAACATCCACGAGCAACACCCCGGCGAGTTCGACTTTGAGGGACAGAACGACATTGCACGTTTCTGCAAGCTGGCGCAGAAGCACGGCATGTACATCATACTGCGCCCCGGTCCTTATGTATGTTCGGAATGGGAAATGGGCGGACTCCCCTGGTGGCTGTTGCAGAAGAAAGACATCGAACTACGCACCAACGACCCTTACTTCTTGGAACGTACCAAGCTCTACATGAACGAAATCGGCAAACAACTGGCCGACTTGCAGGTGAACCGGGGAGGAAACATCATCATGGTGCAGGTAGAAAACGAATACGGAGGTTATGCCGTCGACAAAGAATACATAGCCAATATCCGCGACATCGTGAAAGGAGCCGGATTTACGGACGTGCCTCTATTCCAATGCGACTGGAGTTCCACTTTCCAGCTAAACGGATTGGATGACTTGCTGTGGACCATCAACTTCGGTACAGGTGCCAACATCGACGCACAGTTCAAGGCTCTGCGTGAAGCACGACCGGACTCCCCTCTGATGTGCAGCGAATATTGGAGCGGGTGGTTTGACCACTGGGGACGCCGCCACGAAACACGCGATGCCGAGACCATGGTGGCCGGCATCCGCGACATGCTGGACAGAGGCATCTCTTTTTCACTTTACATGACCCACGGAGGCACTACCTTCGGACACTGGGGAGGTGCCAACTGTCCGCCCTATTCAGCCATGTGCAGCTCTTATGACTACGACGCTCCTATCAGCGAAGCCGGATGGGCCACTCCCAAATATTACAAGCTGCGCGAACTGCTGACACAATATGCAGATTCCGGCCAGGTCATTCCGGATGTACCACAGCCCCTACCCGTCATAGAGATTCCCACCATCCATCTGGACGAAACCGCACCATTGTTTGACAACCTTCCCGAACCGCAACACACTGACTCCATAAAGCCCATGGAAGATTTCAATCAGGGTTGGGGCACTATACTCTACCGGACTGCATTGCCGGAGGACGTAGCCGAAGGGACAGTACTGCTGGTTGACGAGGCACACGACTGGGCGCAGATTTTTGCCGACGGAGAACTATTAGGACGGCTGGACCGACGCCGCGGCGACAACAGTCTGACCCTCCCTGCCTTGAAACAAGGAACCCGGCTCGACATCTTGGTAGAAGCCATGGGACGAGTGAATTTCGACCATGCCATACATGACCGGAAAGGAATCACGGAACGGGTACAACTGCTGACAGACCAGGGACGGAAAGACTTAACCAACTGGCAAGTGTACAGCTTCCCCGATGAAGCTGAATTCGCAGCCCGTAAACATTTCAGCAAAGGTGATAAACTAAACGGCCCTGCCTATTATCGTGCTACCTTCGACCTGAAAGAAACCGGAGACGTATTCCTGGACATGCAGACATGGGGTAAAGGCATGGTGTGGGTCAACGGTAAAGCCATCGGCCGTTTCTGGAAGATAGGCCCGCAACAAACTCTCTACATGCCCGGATGCTGGCTGAAAAAAGGCAAGAACGAAATCGTGGTACTTGACTTGCTGGGACCCGACCGTGCCGAGATACAAGGACTGAAACAGCCTATACTGGACATGCTGCGCGCAGAAGAACCGCTGACACACCGCAAAGAAGGAGAGAATCTCTCGCTGAAGGGAGAGACACCGGTTGCCACGGGAAATATGAAAGCAGGCAACGGCTGGCAGGAAATCACCTTCTCACGACCGGTTAAAGGACGCTACGTCTGCCTGGAAGCGCTGAACAGCCAAGACGGCAAAAACAATGCTGCCATTGCCGAATTATATCTGTTGGACGAGAACGGAAAACCGCTCTCTCGCCAGAATTGGCAAATTGATTATGCCGACAGCGAAAGTACCAGCTGGGGTAACTTCTCGGCAGACAAGGTGTACGACCTGCAGGAATCTACTTACTGGAGCACATCGGAAGATGCCCCCTATCCGCACGCACTGGTGATAGACCTGCAAGAGAGCTGCACCATAAACGGACTGCGCTACCTCCCGCGGGCAGAAGAGGGAGCACCGGGAGCCATCAAGGGTTATAAGGTATACGTCAAGGAAACGCCCTTCAAACTGTAAGGCATTTTTCGGGAATCCTGCAAAAAAAACGGGGAACTGTCTGCTTGATTGGTCAGACGGTTCTCCGTTTTCTTTTCTGCCGGATACAGAGCACGCCTCATACACCCAACAGATAAGCCAACACAACCGAAGGGAGCAAGTAATCCTTCAGCATGGCACGCAAATGCTTGTTGGCTTTTGTAATGTGAAACTCCACTCCTTTTATGGAGATGCCCAGCTGTTCGGCAATCTCACGATGCGACATGTTCTCACGGCGACTCATGACAAACACACGGCGGGTCTGCTCAGGTAACGATTCCAGGGCCTTGCCAGCCAAGTTCTGTATTTCATCCGTAAACAAAGCCGATGGCTCAAAATTCTCCAACGTAGCCAGGCGGGTAGACAACTCCCAGGAATACAACTGATACAGTTCTCCACAAACTTCCTCACTCACCTGCTCGTGACGCAGATAGTCAATGCATTTGTGTTTGATAACGGTCAGGACATAAGCCTGTACATTGGCACCTTCGGGCAAATTCTCCCGATTGTCCCAATAATACATAAATGCCTCCATAACAATATCCTCGGCTGCCATTTCATCGTGTACATAGGCTGCTGCGAACCGGATAAACCCTTGTCGGCATTCACTGAAGAAGTCGTTAAACTGGCGTAAATCCATCACTTTATCATTAGAAAAGCAAAGGTAATATAAAAAAGTGATAAACCGGACAAGTTGAAAAAATATGATTGAAAATAAATAGCTTAGAAGGAAAGGGGCATCCGGCAAAAGTAACCGGGCTAAGCGATGCCGGAAAATAACTGCGCAGGAACCGCAACCGGAAAGGTTACAGCCCCTGCGCAGATAAAACGAAGCCACCGTGTCCAACTTTAGCCCAGGCTTATTTTGAACATCTGCTTATTCACATCCAAAGCCTTTACTTTTGCATAATACTCCTCGGCCAGTTCATTTTGTCCCAGACCGCTGTAGCCCAAAGCCATCACATAATAACAATGGATACGGTTCCGCACCTCCAGATCATCTTCCCAAATGGCCAGCTCCGGCAAGGAAACAGCAAAGTAATCAATGCGGCAATGGTCAAAAAGATGCTTCCTGCCATGGTCTATCAGTTGGTTGAAACGGCCGCGCGCCTTGCTTTCATTTCCCAAGGCCCGCCATGCCAGTCCCTGATAGAATATCCTGTCGGGCTGCTGATCGTTATAGTAAAAAGCCTGCCGGGGTTCGGAAAGTCCCTGCGTTGCCTTCTGGAAATGGCGGACAGCTTCTTCCCGGTTTCCCAGCGCATCGTAAGCCACACCCTTGTAATAATCCACTTCATTCTCTTCGGCATTGATGAGCTTACCTTCGCCCAAATTATCCGGATACACATCGGTTTCTTTCAGCAGAGAAAGCGCTTCGGCAAAGCGTCCTCCAGCTATGGCCCGCTTGGCCAGTTCCACGCGACAGATAACATATTGACCGGTAATCTTCCCTTCACCGCCTTCCCACGGATGAAACCGGCGCGAGTCTATCAGCTGCCGTGCCTCTTCGTAGCGTCCCAGCAGGTTATAGAGTGTAATACGCTCTATACACAAGTCATCACGCTGCTCCACCAAGTCCCGGTGTTGCTCCATCAGTGCCAAACGTTCGGCATGAGGGCGTCCCATCTTCTTATACAACTGGTCCAGTTCCATAAACAGACGGGCATCTGTGGGATCAAGTCCGAAGGCTTTCTCCAGCAGCTGACGTGCTTCTTGCTTCCGGTTCAACTTATTATAATAAGCTAGTGCCAGATTGCGAAGAGAAGTCGGGAACTGACTGTTCAGGCTCACTGATTTTTCCCAGCATTCCACCGCCTCTTCATACCTCCGGTGAGCATACCAGAAATTACCCCAATAATAGAAAGCCTTATAGTCGTCGGGGCAAATATCCAGTGCGTCCTGCAACACATTCACCTCGTCTACACGATTAGGGAAGCAATAATCTGAGGGTAAAGCAGCCGCTTCCCGGTACCATTGCTCCGCTTCCCGGTATCTTCCTTGCCGGGACGCGAAATATCCCTGCATATACACGGCCATGGGATAAGGATGACCTGCTGTATCTTTCAGATACACCTCCATGACACGCGAAGCTTCCGCATACAAGCCGGCATCGGCAAAATCGAAAGCATATTCCATATAATTGAACACAGTCCCGCTCAGAATCTGCTTCATCTCCTCCAAGTCGGCCTCACGGCCGGTAATGAAGTAATGTTCCAAACGACATCCCAGGTTAAACCCGTCCATGTGCAAAGAGTCGGCAATGAACTCCAAAGCTTCCGTTTCCCGTCCCAGATAGCGCAGGATGGAGGCCTTGAGCTGGCGTGCCTTGTGGTTGTGCCAATTACGCACCAGAGACAAATCGATATGCTGCAATGCCAGTTCCCAGTCTCCCCGGATACAGTCTATCTGTGCCACTCCCAGATAGCCGGCATCCTGCCAGGCTGCATTCCAGGTAGATTTGTAAAAAGCATCATAAGCCTCGTCATAACGGTACTGCATTTTCAGGCTACGGCCCAGGTTGTAATATGGCTCCCCGTCGTAAGGATTAGGATTGCGTTCGGTTAGCGTTTCGATGGCACGGCGGAAATAACTTTCGGCCTCGGCAAACTTTCCGCGGCGAAGCAGCAAAAGTCCCACCGCATTGTTGCAACGGATGTCTGACGGCTCGCGGCGAAGAGCCTCTTCATAGTAATCCAGCGGATTGTAAGTAGCATGACGATACTGTTCCAAATGCTGCCCTGTCAGGAAAAGCTGTTCTATGGAAGCAATCTCTTCGGGCAATCTGGCAGCTTTGGCAGGTTCCGGCACGGGATTTATTTCCGGCTTATCGGCCTGATAAGACAACAGTTCACGCCCTCTGCTATCCGACAATTGCAGGATGAGTTGCTCCGGGTTCAAACTGCCTACTTCCACAGCTGCCCGGAAGCTTCTCTCCGGTGAAAGGGCCACCACCTGCTCCAGCCAGGTTTTTCCAGCCTCATCGCTCAAACGGACGGTAATGCCGGTACGCTCACCCGTAGCATAGACCACGACCGTAGCCTTTCCGTTCACAACCTCCAGGTTCATCACGAAATCCTTAGAGGCATTTTTGACATATCCCACTTCTGCGTAAGGCATAAAGTATTGCGTCCACGATTTCTCCTCATAAGGCTGCAACCAGGAGAAATCAGGCTGGTTATCGGTATAGACACCGGTCATCAGTTCGATGTAAGGTCCATCTTCATCCGTCAGATTGCGGTCCCAGGCTTTTCCGAAGTCGCCACATCCCCATGTCCATTGCTTCTTTCCAGGTGAAAGATGATGGTCTGCCACATGCAGCAAACCGGCATTCACTTGTTCTTCGTAACCTCCTACAAAGTCATAGCGCGACTTGACGGCCATGTAAGAAGTTGGTACAGGGATATTCTTGTATTTTGAAATATCTACCCCCTGCGAGTAATCTTGTCTGTAATACACCCCTGTTGCTATGGGAAAATTGGAGACATCGCGCTTCCCATGGTCAAAGACAGCATGCACATCAGGGGGGAACACAGAATAATAATTGTCATTGACCACCACCGCCGGATTGGCCCACCACAAGAAGGTCTGCGGAAAAGAAGTACGGTTATATACCTTGACCCGAATCTCAAGATAAGACTTGCCGGGACGGAGTGTAAATCCTTGCATGCCTTTCAGGCCGAACATGCGTTCCACTTCGTTGCACCACAATGTTTTGCTACCGTCTTGATGGTCTTCAATGAGACAATCTGTGGGCAGGAAGGTACTGGGACGGTGATGCTGGGGCCAGTTAAACTCAATACCTCCCGAAATCCAAGGTCCGGTCAATCCCACAAGAGCAGGCTTCACCACCTGATTGTAATAAACGAAGTGCCTTTTCCTGACCTTGTCGTATGCCATCTGTACACGGCCTCCCAATTCGGGCAGGACCATAATCTTCAGATATTCGTTTTCCAGGAAATAAGCCAGATAAGGGCGGTCATGCTTTTCATCTTCTACCTTCTCTACTACCGAATAGGGATAAACCACCCCGGAACTGCCCTGATAGACACGTTTCTCCAGGAAAATAGGATTTTTTTCCTCTTTGCCTATGGCATAGGTGGGTAGATTTATGACTTCCTTCCAGGCCCGTACTGTCCCTTTCTGAGTGACAGTAGGACGAATGAGGTATTCGGTTATTCTTTCCATAAAAGCTAATATTGATTAATACAAGAAATCTTATTGAAGTAACCCATCTTTACGCTTACTTTGTCAGTTCCTGCTCTATTTCTTCCAAAGACTTCCCTTTTGTCTCCGGCAGATAAGCCTTAATAAAGACAAAGCCCAGCAAGCATATCAAAGCATAGAGCCAGAAGGTGCCATAAGCGCCCAAGCCGGCATTGAACAGGGGGAAAGTATAAGTCAGCACAAAACAGGCTGCCCACAACGCAAAGGTGGATACAGCCATCGCCATGCCACGGATGCGGTTGGGAAATATCTCAGAAATAACCACCCAAGTTACCGGAGCCAATGTCATGGCATAGCAGGCTATGGCAAGCACTACCATGAACAGGACAGCCCAACCGGTCACGTGCAGATAGTAACACAGCCCCATCAGCAGATAGACCATGCCCAGCCCGGCTGCACCGAACAGCAAAAGGACACGCCGTCCCAAACGGTCTACCGTATACATACCTACCAATGTAAACAGTACATTAGTGATGCCGGTAACCACGATATTGAACAATATATCCGACACGCCATATCCTGCAGCAGCAAAAATCTCCTGTGCATAGTTGAACACAACATTTAATCCACACCATTGCTGAAAGACAGCCACCACCACGCCTATCAACAAGATGCCGGGCATCTTGCCACGAAACAACTCACGGATACCGCACTTTCCTTCTTTCCGTATGTCTGAAGTCCGTATGCTATCCATTTCCCTTTGAGCATAGCCATCGCCTCCTATCCGCTTCAACACGACTGATGCCTTAATATATTGACTATGGGTGACCAGCCAACGCGGACTTTCAGGAATGAAAAACAACAGGCAAAGATAGAATACAGCCGGAACTCCACCCGACCAGAACATCCACCTCCACCCCATCTGTCCGTTCCACGACATAACGATGTCTTCTCCAGGAAGAACCGGGTCGGCTATCAACCAGTTGACAACTTGTGCCGCCAGAATGCCCAATACGATAGTCAGCTGGTTGATGGAAACGAACTTTCCCCGGACATGCCCGGGCGATACCTCGGCGATGTACATGGGCGAAAGGTTGGAGGCAATGCCTATGCCGACTCCCCCCAAGATGCGGAAAACGATAAACCATTCCAGCGCAGTAGCCGCTCCGGTACCCAGAGCTGCCGCTATAAATATCAAAGAAGCCACCAGCATAAGAGGCTTACGCCCATAACGGTCGGCAAGGCTGCCCGCCACCATAACTCCTGCCAGACAGCCCAGAATGGCACTGCCCATTACCCACCCTTGCATGACCGGGGAACCGGTAATGCCGAAATACGCTTCATAAAAAGGTTTGGCACCTCCCACCAATACCCAATCATATCCGAAAAGTAATCCGCCCATGGCAGACACCAAGGAAATGAACAACAGGTAAAAAGAAGTACCTCCATCACTGACTACTGAGTTTGTTTTCATATTTTTCATTTGTTTATCTGTGCGTGATGCAAAGGTAAGCGAACGGACAGAGTAAAAAAATGCAGATAATCATCAAAAACATGTATAATCTCACTAAGTTTGCAGAAATGAACCGCAGGTCAAGAGGATTATCCGGTTTCTGTGCATAATACCATAATCCATCGAAGCTGTGCAGGTAAAATATCCATGAGATTCATCTTGTAACTGATTCTAAGGCAGATAACCCACATCATCTGTAGCCAGCCATACTTATTTCTCAAGAAACACTCTGATTTCTGAAAGAAAGTCCGTAACTTTGTGCGGAAATACGGAACGGCATTATTCTTTGTTTTGTACCATGAAACCACTTACTTTCTGCAACATGCAGAAAACGCGATGCGCTTTCATTCCTTTTACGAAACTTGAATAATCGTCTTCGCAAAAAGAAGAAGCACCCTTCAACGGGAA
>DGYFI06202__coassemble_359_pt1 | contig 58923 bp, 61 predicted proteins | sample DGYFI06202__metabat2_high_PE_032 | metagenome-assembled genome bin DGYFI06202 | reverse complement strand
AAGCAGTCAATAGATAAAAAAAAGAAAGGTCTTTATAACCCTTGGTTATCACAATAAAAAGACATAGGGTACAGAACGCGATGAACAAGTCCGAATAAAACATCGTTTTCTTTCGATTCCATCTGTCAACATAGACCCCGGCAAACAAGCCTAATACAAATTGTGGTAAAAATCCAGCTAAAATAGCCAGAGATAAAGCTGTCGGGGATTTAAATTCGTTGCTAATCCAAAAAATAATGGAGAAGCCAACAATCGTACTTGTTAAAATAGATATGAGTTGGCCTATTCCTATCACGGCCAAAGTTGATTTCCAATGATTCATTGTGCTAATATTTCATGCGTTTATAGATAAGTACTTTCGTACATTAAGCAAAACGAAATTCTATCCACACAAAAAACTTGTATTATAATCCACTCCTGACGTTGGAATACAATAACAAATACTTTCAGGACGATGTAAAGTCCTGAAAAATCAAACTGAATGGATAGATAAATATTAGTCTTTTCTCATCGGATTCTTTTAATATCGCTACTCTTTTATTATGTAGTGGTTGTATTATCTTAAATAAAACAAAAACACCCGACTTTACATTCTTGGGTGTAAAACTGGGTGTTTGTTTTGCAATCTGCTGATTTTCAGCGTTTGTTGCGGAGAGACAGGGATTCGAACCCTGGGAACAGTTGCCCGTTCACCGCATTTCGAGTGCGGCCCGATCGACCACTCCGGCATCTCTCCTGATTTTTGCGTTGCAAAGGTAATTCGTTTTGTGATAAGTTGTATGCCTTTTCGTGATTTTTTTCTTTTGGGGTAGTAAAAAAGAGCGGAAAGAGGAGAAATAGATAACATGCGGATACCTTGTTGAACAAATGGGCACGGAGTTTGTTTTACTTTGAAAGAAAATGTCTATATTTGTCCCGAATTATAAATTGAATGATTATGAAGAAGATTTTTAGCATCCTGGTGATAGCTGTATGCTGCATGTGTATGGCTACGACAACTGCCCGCGCACAGTTCATCAAGTGGGGTATCAAGGGCGGTGTGAACATGACTAAGATTGACTTTGATAACTACAAAGACAAAATGGCCGGCTTCTTTATCGGACCGATGGCAGAAGTGACCATCCCTATCGTAGGACTGGGGGTAGATGCTTCGCTGCTGTTCTCGCAGAAGGGAGTCAAGGCTGACAATGACGCTACCAAACAGATGGGGCTGGACATACCGGTCAACCTGAAATATACCATCGGACTGGGAAGTACGCTGGGCATCTTCATTGCCGCAGGTCCCGATTTCTACTTCGATTTCAAGGACGAAGGTGAATTTGACAGGAAAAAGGCGCAGGTCGGTGTCAATGTGGGTGCCGGTGTGAAATTGATACAGCATCTGCAGATTGGCGTGAACTACAATATTCCCATCGGTGACCACTTTGAATGGGGTGACCTGAAGGGTAAGGACAAGACCTGGCAGATTTCACTGGCATATCTTTTCTAAACAAACATAACTTCTACTTGTAATTAAACTTGTGCAGGCGTGGCGGCTGCCCGACTCTTTGGAGTAGGCAGTCGGTGCGTCTGCTTTGTTTTTTTGCGTGTCTGATGTGCGGTATTTGCTGTAGGATTTATAACTTTGTGCCTTCATGGAAAAGTTTGTAGATGTTATACTCCCTTTGCCCTTGGCGGCTTGTTTTACTTACGCCTTGCCCCCGTCTCTGGAGAGCGAGGTGCAGCAGGGGTGTCGGGTAGTGGTGCCTTTTGGACGGAAAAAGTTCTATACGGGCATCGTGTGCAATGTGCATTATCTTAAACCGACGGCATACGAGGTAAAGGACGTGCTGACGGTCTTGGACATTCACCCCATTCTGCTGCCCGTACAGTTCAAGTTCTGGGAATGGCTGGCCGATTATTATCTCTGCACACAAGGGGATGTTTACAAGGCGGCTCTTCCATCCGGACTAAAGTTGGAAAGCGAAACCATAGTAGTGCTGAATCCTGATTTTGAGGCAGAAGAACGATTGTCCGACCGGGAAACACGTATCTTAGACTTGCTGTCGGCCGAAGAAGGGAAGTCTGTCACGCAGTTGGAGAAGGAGAGCGGGGTGAAGAACATTTTGCCGGTCATCAATACTCTGCTGGACCGGGAAGCCATTTTTGTGAAAGAAGAACTGAAGCGCACCTATAAACCGAAGACGGAGACACGGGTGCGCCTGACACCTGATGCTTGCAACGAACACCGGCTGCATATCTTCTTTGATGAGTTACAGCGGCGGGCACCCAAACAATTGGACTTGCTGATGAAATACTTGGAACAGTCTGGACATCTGGGCGGCAATGAACGTCCGGTGGCTAAGCGCGACCTGTTGCAGCGCACGGGGGCTACGGCAGGCGTCTTTAACGGACTGGTGGAGCGGGGGATCTTTCAGGTTTATCAGGCCGAAGTGGGCAGGCTGGACAGACACTTGCCGACAGGTGGACTGGAGCTTCCCCATGCGTTGTCTACCCCCCAGCAGCAAGCTTATGAGGCCATCCGCACTTCTTTCAGCAGCAAGAAGGTGTGTTTGCTTTATGGCGTGACCTCCAGCGGGAAGACTGAGATTTATATTCATCTGATTAAAGATGCTCTGGAGCGGGGCGAACAAGTGCTCTATCTCTTGCCCGAAATCGCCTTGACCACGCAGATAACGGAACGCCTGAAGCGGGTGTTCGGCGAACGGCTGGGCATTTATCATTCTAAGTTTCCCGATGCAGAGCGGGTGGAAATCTGGCAGCGCCAGTTGTCGGACAACCCCTATGGTGTCATCCTGGGTGTGCGCTCTTCGGTGTTCCTGCCCTTTCAGAAGTTGGGCCTGGTGATTGTGGACGAGGAACACGAAACCACCTACAAGCAGCAGGATCCGGCCCCGCGCTACCATGCGCGCAATGCTGCCATCGTTCTGGCTTCCCTCTACGGAGCCAGGACACTGTTGGGGACGGCTACGCCCAGCCTGGAGAGCTGGTACAATGCGCAGACCGGTAAATACGGGCGGGTGGACCTGATGGAGCGTCACCGTGCTGTCTGCCTGCCTGAGATAATTCCCGTGGATATTAGGGAATTGATGCACAAGAAACGGATGAATGGACATTTCTCGCCCTTGCTGTTGCAATATGTCCGTGAGGCATTGCAGAAGAAAGAACAGGTCATACTCTTCCAGAACCGGCGTGGCTTTGCTCCTCTGGTGGAGTGCCATACCTGCGGCTGGGTGCCCAAGTGTAAGAACTGTGACGTCAGTCTGACCTATCACAAGGGGTTGAACCTGCTGACGTGCCATTACTGTGGATATACCGAGCCGGTGCCGCGCCGATGTCCTGCTTGCGAAGGAGTAGACTTGCGCCCGCATGGGTTCGGTACGGAGAAGATTGAAGACGACATCCGAGCCGTCTTTCCCGAAGCCCGTGTGGCTCGCATGGATCTGGACACTACACGTACACGTACAGCCTATGAACGTATCATCGACGACTTCCAGCAGGGGCGTACCGACATCCTTATCGGAACGCAGATGGTATCGAAGGGACTGGATTTCGACCGGGTGAGCGTAGTAGGCATACTCAATGCCGATACGCTGCTCAATTATCCTGACTTCCGGGCCTACGAGCGGGCTTTTCAGCTGATGGCACAGGTGGCGGGACGTGCTGGCAGACGGGAGACCCGCGGGCGTGTCATCTTGCAGACCAAGAGCGTAGGGCATCCCATCATTGCGCAGGTCATCCAGAACGACTACGAAGGCATGGCCGAAGGGCAGTTGGCAGAGCGGCAGGCTTTTCACTATCCGCCTTATTACCGTCTTATTTATGTCTACCTGAAGCATCGGCGCGAAGACGTGCTCGAACAGATGGCGCAGGACATGGCCGCCCGTCTGCGTGCCCTTTTCAGACAACGGGTGCTGGGACCGGACAAACCGCCTGTGGCGCGCATACAGACGCTCTTCATCCGCAAAATTGTGTTGAAGGTGGAGAATAGTGCGCCTGTGGCTCGCGTGCGCAGTCTGCTGATTGATGTACAGAAGGCTGTGCAGGAAGACCCTCGTTTCAAGGGAGCAATGGTGTATTACGATGTAGACCCGATGTGATTACAGTGGTTAATGATTTCTGGCAATAGACTGCGTGTGGCATGGCTGTGTGCCGTGGGATGTGGTGGCTACCGGTAATCATTTGCCTTTCATTATTAATAGTTTACTGTTATGAAGAGAATACTTTTTGTCTGCCTCGGCAATATCTGCCGTTCATCGGCTGCCGAGGGAGTGATGCGCCGTCTGGTGGAAGAAGCCGGACTGGCGGGAGAGTTTGAGATAGATTCGGCTGGCATTCTGTCCTACCATCGCGGTGAGTTGCCCGATGCCCGGATGCGTGCCCACGCTGTGCGGCGCGGCTATGAGTTGACGCACCGTTCGCGTCCGGTGACAACAGATGATTTCTTCCACTTCGACCTTATCATCGGTATGGACGCACGCAATATGGACGACCTGCGTGAGCGGGCTCCCTCGCCGGTAGAGTGGAACAAGTTGAGACGAATGACCGATTTCTGCACCTCTCACCCGTATGCCGACCATGTACCAGACCCGTATTACGGTGGTAGCGAAGGATTTGAGTACGTGCTCGACCTGCTGGAGGATGCTTGTGCCGGTCTGCTGGCACGGCTGAACGGGCAGGGTGCATGAACGCGGTATGGGGCGTGTCCTTTCAGGGGAGTAGCTGTGGACGTTGCTTCCAAGCCCTAAGGAGCCTGCCTCCAAGCGCGTGGAAGTGGGGTGCCACGCGCTTGGAGATAAGTAGCCCTGCACCGAAAGGGAAACGAGTATGTCACAGGCGGAAAACCGGCTGCCTCCTGTCTGTTACTGCACGTGATATACGTCGTCGTAGTGACGTTTGTCGGTGTTGAGGCTGCATGTGGCATCGATGCCGGCCCGTTGCAGGCGCTGGCACACTTCGCGCAGCTGGCTGCGTGGCACCCGACCGATGTAGAATAGCCGGTAGCGGTAATCCCGTCCCAGTACCTCCATGACATGTGTGAACTGCTGCTCGCGGGCGAAGTCGAAGTTTACCTTCAGTATCTCTGCATAGGGCAGCGTTACGGTGCGTCCCATGCTATGTACCTGCATCGTTTCGCCGTCGAGTGTCAGGTAGCAGAAGCGGGTCAGCAGCACGTACATCCAGTAGACAGCAAGGGCGAAGAGGGGCAATGAGATGATGAGTCCTCCCGTGCCCCCGCGTATGCCCGCCTGCCAGAATCCGAGGCAGAAAGCCAACAGGCAGAGTATGGCGTGCCAGAACAGGTAAAGCGAAGGGCGGCGGTAGGTGGTTTCTCCTTCCGTGCGTCCTGAAGGTTGCGGCAGGTGCAGGTTGTCCAGAGGAATATTCTGTTCCAGCAGGTAGCGTATGGTGGCGCTGGGATGGTGCCTGGTGTGGAGCGTCTGCACGCGGTCGGTTCCATCCTTCAGGTGCAGGGTGAGCAGTCCCGGTCCGAACTTGTTTTGTTGGCTGTGGCGGTCGGGCACAGGGGTGTAACGCTTCATAAAGCTGAAGCTGCGGATGTCTTGCAGCGGGACGCCGATATGCCGAAGCAGGCGTGTGGCTTGTCGTTGGTGTCTGGGATTCATGATATGGTGGTGTTTTGCGGGGATTAAGAGATTACTGCTTTTTCAGTTCCGGATAGCTGATGCGCGTGTGGTGCATGATTATCAGCTTTTCCTTGAATACATTCTTGGCTACGGCAATATCCTTGAACGTGATAGGACAGTTCTTGAAGAATCCGTCGGCCAGCTGTCCGTCGATGATTTTCTCCACCAATTTGCCGATGCTTTCTTCCGTGTATTCCGGCAGGCTGCGTGAGGCGGCTTCCACTGCGTCGGCCATCATCAGTATGGCTTGTTCTTTGGTGAAGGGGTTCGGCCCCGGGTAGGTGAACACAGCGGGGTCGGTTTCTTCTCCGGGGTGTTCGTTTTTCCACGAGATGTAGAAGTATTTCGTCACGCCCTTTCCGTGGTGCGTGGTGATGAATTCTTTGATGACCTTGGGCAGGTTGTATTTGTCTGCCAGTTTGATGCCGTCCGTTACATGGCTGATGACCACTTGTGCGCTTTGTTCGTAGGAAAGCGACTTATGCGGGTTGACTCCTCCCGACTGGTTTTCGGTGAAGAATACCGGATGCTCCATCTTCCCGATGTCGTGATACAAGGCTCCGGTACGTACCAGTTGCGAGTTGGCTCCGATAGCGTTGGCCGCTGCTGCTGCCAGGTTGGCCACCTGCATGGAGTGCTGGAAGGTGCCCGGTACCGTCTCTGACATGCGGCGCAGCAGGGGGGTATTGATGTTGCTCAGTTCTACTAATGTCACGTTGGAGGTAAAGCCGAACGTTTTTTCCACCAAGAACAGCAGCGGATAGGTGAAGAGCAGCAGGATGCCGTTGATGACAAAGTAGATGTACATCGAGCCGTTCAGTTTCGAGAGGTCGTTTTCCGTTATCAGTTCGAAAGCGAAGAATGTGGCTGCATAGGTCAGCGTTACCACACCCGCCGTCTGGAAGAGCTGCGAGCGTTGCGACAGTTCCCTCAGGCTGAAGATAGCGGTCAGTCCTGCGGCGCATTGCAGCAAGATGAACTCATGTGGATAGCGCAGGCTGACGGAGCAGATAAGCACCGTGATGACCAGTGTGAGGAAGGCCGTGCGCGAGTCGAGGAACACGCGTATGATGATGGGCAGCATGGCGTAGGGCAACATGTAGACATTCAGGAAATTCTGCGACATCATCAGGCCCGTCACCGCACAATAGAGCGTAATGCCGGCAAACAACAGCGACATGCCTCCCTTGTGGTCGTAGTATTCCTTGCGGAACAGGTCTAAGTAGAGCATGAAGCACAGCATGAAGATGCACACGTAAAGAATCTGTCCCACCAGCATCAGGCGTTTTTGTCCCGTCGATTCGTTGCGTTTGATCGATTCCTTGCGCAGGCTCTCCAAGATGTTGTAGGTTTTGGGACTGATTATTTCGCCCCGGTCCACGATTTTCTGTCCGGTCAGCACGATGCCGTTGGCCCAGGAGTAATTGTCCAGCAACTCCTGCCGTGCGGCGTCGCTCCGTGCCTTGTCGTATTGCAGGTTGGGAGTGAGGTAATCGTTTAGCGGGCATGCCCTCAGCACTTCAGGCCGATAGTGCAGGGTATCTGCCTTCAGGATATGTTGGTAAGCCGTCTTCACCGAATATAGTTCGGTAGTCTCCCGTTGGGAGGCGAGCTTGTGGTCTACCACCATCACGGCGGCGGTACTGTCTTGTTGCAGAGAGTCTAATGCTTCGGTGGGTAAGATGCCGGCTGCATAGATTTCTTCGAGCATCTTCTGCACGTAGTGGAAGTAGCGTGCCGGCAGTACTTCCTTCAGCGTCTTTTGGTAATCGGCCTGCAGGCGTCCCAGTGCGTCGGCCTCGGCTTTGCGGTCGATGTTGAAGAAAGGTTGGAATTGGCGCAGCATGCTGTCTTGTTCGTGCTGCACAACTTCCGCGTCTTTGTAGATGGGAAAATCGAAGGTTGCAATCAGTTGTCCGTACTTCCACGGCTTGCCGGTATCAAACTGATAGTTGAACTTGCCGTCGCGGGGCATAAAGTAGACGATAACAGCTACCGTTGCGATGAAAATGAGAACTTTGTATAGCAAATTTCTCGATAACAGGTCTTTGTTAATTTTGAACTGAGTCATATCCGTCGAATTTTTGCCGAAAAGTACGAAAAAAAACATTAGTGTGAAAAAAAAGGCTTAATTTTGCCGTGTAAATATGTATAAAGTTAGAAATAAACACAGATAACTATGGCAGAAAGAAGAGTCAGAGTACGTTTTGCACCCAGTCCTACGGGAGCCCTCCACATTGGCGGTGTGCGTACTGCGTTGTATAATTATCTCTTTGCGCGTCAGCATGGAGGCGATTTGGTGTTCCGCATCGAAGACACGGACAGCAACCGTTTTGTGCCCGGCGCTGAGGAATACATCCTTGAATCATTCAAATGGCTGGGCATCCGGTTCGACGAAGGGGTCAGCTTCGGCGGCAACTATGGTCCTTACCGTCAGTCCGAGCGCCGTGACATCTATAAGAAATATGTGAAAGTGCTGCTCGATGCCGGTAAAGCCTACATCGCTTTCGATACTCCGGAGGAACTGGATGCCAAGCGGAAGGAGGTGCCTAACTTTCAGTACGATGCTTCCACACGCCTGCAGATGCGTAATTCGCTGACGCTTCCCAAAGAAGAGGTGGACGCGCTGATTGCCGCCGGTACCCAGTATGTGGTGCGTTTCAGAATAGAGCCGAATGAGGATGTACACGTAAACGACCTTATCCGTGGAGATGTGGTCATCAATTCCTCGATATTGGACGATAAAGTCCTCTACAAGTCGGCCGACGAATTGCCCACCTATCATTTAGCCAACATTGTCGACGACCACCTGATGGAGATTTCCCACGTCATCCGCGGTGAAGAGTGGCTGCCTTCTGCTCCCTTGCACGTGTTGCTTTACCGTGCTTTTGGATGGGAAGACACGATGCCTGCCTTTGCCCACCTGCCTCTGCTGTTGAAACCCGAAGGCAACGGCAAGCTGAGCAAACGCGATGGCGACCGTCTCGGTTTCCCCGTCTTCCCCTTGGAGTGGCACGACCCCAAGACGGGCGAAGTCTCTTCGGGCTATCGTGAGGCTGGTTATTTGCCCGAGGCTGTTATCAACTTCCTCGCCTTGCTGGGTTGGAATCCGGGCAACGACCAGGAACTGATGTCAATGGATGAACTTGTCAGCCTCTTCAGTCTGAGCCATTGCAGCAAGGCCGGTGCCAAGTTCGACTATAAGAAAGGCATCTGGTTCAACCACGAATATATTCTCCGTAAGCCCGATGCCGAAGTGGCTATGCTCTTCAAACCGGTGTTGGAGGCTCATGGGGTGAATCCTGCCGACTATACCGACGAATACCTCACCCGCGTAGTTTCGCTGGTGAAGGGTCGCGTCAACTTCGTGAAAGAAATCTGGGACCAGGCCCGTTTCTTCTTCATTGCTCCCGACACTTATGCCGAGAAGGATGTGAAGAAACGCTGGAGCACCGATACACCCCGTATCATGGGCGAGCTGATGGAGGTGCTGCGCGGCATCGGCGACTTCTCTTCCAAGCCTTCTGAAGATATTGTCATAGGCTGGATTACCGAGAAGGGCTATCACATGGGCAATGTGATGAATGCTTTCCGTCTGGCCGTGGTAGGTGAGTGCAAAGGTCCCCACATGTTTGACATCACCGAGCTGCTGGGCAAGGAAGAGACGCTGAAACGCATTGAAAAAGCAATCCGGACATTATGATATACCGTTTGCTCCTTTTTCTCCTGAAGCTGTTGTCATACATACCTTATCGTGTGCTCTATTTTCTGTCGGATGGCTTGTACTATCTGCTGTATTATGTAGTAGGCTATCGTCGGAAGATTGTACGCCGCAACCTGGTTGAGTCTTTCCCTGAGAAAGGCTTGCCGGAAATCAAACAGATAGAGAAGAAATTCTATCGTTTCTTCATGGATATGATACTGGAAAGCTGCAAGCTGGCTTCCATTTCGCCGGAAGAAATCAGGCGTCGGATGAAGTTCACGAATGTAGAGCAGGTGAATGCATTGCTGAGGCAGGGAAAATCCGTTTCGGTTTACCTGGGTCATTACGGTAACTGGGAATGGGTATCTTCCATGCCTCTGTGGCTGGAGAAAAACATTGCAGGCGCCCAAATCTACCACAAGTTGCGGAACAAGAGCATGGAACGGCTGATGCTGCACATTCGCGGCCGCATGGGAGCAGTCAGTGTGGATATGCACAAAACGGCGCGTTATATCACTGGGTTGGCAAATGCCCGTCGGCTGTGCGTGGTCGGGTTTATTGCCGACCAGTCGCCTCGGAAGCAGGAGTCGCGTTACTTCCTGCCTTTTCTGAACCACAAGACGCCCGTATTGACAGGAACGGAGAAGATAACGAAGCATTATGGATTCGAAGCCTGGTATCTGGACGTCAGAAGGACCGGCAGGGGGTATTATGAAGCCGAGTTTGTCCGCCTGCACGAAAAGCCCCGGACACTGCCCGATTTTGAGTTGACGGCTCTTTATTTTCAGCATCTGGAACAAACCATTCTGCGTGAACCGGAGTTATACTTGTGGACGCATAAGCGTTTCAAACACGCTCAGAAGTTGGATTCCTGATTGAGTCAAAAGCATAACGTTAGAAGATATGGATATAGATTTTGTAATCACATGGGTGGATATGGACGACCCGAAGTGGCAGGCTGAGTTCGCCAAATATTCCGGCAACAGGGAGAATACGAAGAACGGAGTTTCCGAAGCCCGCTTCCGCGATTACGGCTTTCTGAAATACTGGTTCCGTGGTGTCGGGAAGTTTGCCCCTTGGGTGCGTAAGATTCATTTTGTAACCAGCAGCCAAATTCCGCAATGGCTTGATGCGGACAATCCGAAGATTCATGTGGTGAATCACAAAGATTACATCCCGGAACAGTTCCTGCCCACGTTCAATTCGGTGGTGATAGAACGTTATCTGCATAAGATTCCGGACTTGGCAGAACATTTTGTCTACTTCAATGATGACTTCTATATCATAAATGCCATCGGAACGGAGCGCTTCTTCAAAAACGGGCTGCCTTGCGACATTGCCACTTTCCTCTACAACCCGTCGTGGTCGCAATGGTACAGACGAATCAAGAACAACCTGAAAATCATCAACCGTCATTTCGACAAGAAAGAGGTCATGGCCCGTTTTCACGATAAATGGTTTGATAAAAGCTATGGCTCCAGGGCACGGTGGAATTATCTCCTGAAGCCCTACGGTAAGTTCATAACGCTTCGCACGCCCCACAACGCGCAGCCTTTCCTGAAAACGACCTTCGAAGAGGTATGGGCTGTTGCCGGAAAGGAACTGACCGAGACTTCAGCCAACAGATTCCGGGCTCTGACCGACTATACGCCGGAGTTGTTCCGCACCTGGCAAATCTGTCGGGGCAATTTCGAGCCTTACAATACCTACAGTGATACTAAAATGTTCCCGCTCATGATACGCCCCAAACAGGCAGTCAGGGCAATCTACGAACAGTCTTATTCATTGGTTTGCCTGAATGACAATGTACACATCCGTCATTATGAGCAGGTGATGGAAAACATCAGGAATGCTTTTGAACACATCCTGCCTGAAAAGTCGGAGTTTGAAGTGTGAAGTTGCGTGCAAATCATTAACTATAACAAACGATTGGATTATGAATAAGGTCCTTGCCGAAATTATTGCAGGAGTGATTCCGCATAAGATGACGCGGAACAGGTGGCGTGGACTTCTGCGCTACGGCGTGTTCAAGGCCTGGAAACTGAAGCGCAGGCTGAAACGCGACCATACTCCACCGAAGTATTACCTGGCTGTTTGCGCCATCGCCAAAAACGAGGGTCCGTATTTCAAGGAATGGATAGAGTGGCACCGCAGGCAAGGAGTGGAGAAATTCTACATCTACGATAATGAAAGCACAGACTGTACACGTGAGGTGCTTGCGCCCTACATCGAGTCGGGACTGGTGGAATATTGTTACTGGCCGGGCAGGAAAAGGCAGCTTGCCGCGTATGACGACTGCTTTGAGCGGCACCGGTTAGAAACGCGCTGGCTGGCTGTCATTGACCTGGACGAGTTCATCGTGCCGGTAAAAGACCGTAACATCCCCGAATTTCTGCGCCGCATGGAGAAGTTTTCGGTGGTGGAAATCAACTGGCTCGTCTATGGAAGCAGCGGAGCCAAGACCCGCGAACCGGGAGGTGTGATGGAACGATTCCACCGTCACTCTCTGCCGGGACACAGGCTGAATACGCATGTCAAGAGCATTGCCGACCCGCGGCGTGTCTGCACCATGGTGGGATGTCACGAGGCGGCACGGCTCTCTGGAAAAGCGGCCGATTCGCACGGCGTGCCGTTGAAGAAGGGATTCGGCGACCGCAAACCGCAACAAGACGTCATCCGGATTAATCATTATGCGGTGAAGTCCTACGAAGAGTTTCTGGGTAAACGGGCGAGGGGACGGGCGCGTATCAATACGCTGCGCGACTTCAGTTACTTTGACCAGTATGACCTGAACGACATCGAAGATTAGCAGCCTTTCCCGCCTGGACCCCGGCACCTGTATGAACGAGGCCGGTTGCTTCGGATAACAGTGAAGTGTTCTCATCTGCTTAACTTAATTCAAACTATGGCTACCTATTACGGAAGAAAATATAAAATGTTAGAGTGGAGACATCGGGTGAAGGAACTGATTCTTTCCATCAGGATTGCTTTGAAATCAAAAGAACTGGGGAAGCCTGAGACCGGGAAGCAGGTCTTTGTTGCCATGGTCGATGGTGAGGCCTTTCATGGGGGAATGTGCGACCGGTTTAAGGGCATCATCTCTTTATATGCTTATTGTAAATACCACGGTATCCCTTTCCGGATAAGATACACGTATCCCTTTCGCTTGGAAGATTACCTGGAGCCTGCTACTTATGACTGGACGCTGAAGCCGGGTGAATATACCGACAATCCGCTCTATAGCAGAATCCTCTACATGCGGGGGGAACATCTGGCCACGAGGCTTTTGAAACTGAAAACGAAACGACAGGTACACTACTATAGCAACCGCGACTGTCTGGCGCATATTAACGAGGCTTGGGCCGCGGCCGGTGTGAACTCCGGCGGTTATGGCTGGGGAGAACTGTTTGGCGAGCTGTTCAAGCCGGGGGCTGTCTTGCGCGGACGGATTGAGGCTGCGAAAAAGAATATGGGAGCCGACTATGATGCTGCGGTGTTCCGTTTCCAGAACTTGCTCGGAGATTTCCGGGAATATCATTACAAATCCATCACCGATCAGGGGGAGGTAGAAGAGCTTATCTGCAAATGCCTTGACGCCATTCGGAGTTTGAAGTCAGAGCATGGCAACCGACCGCTGCTGGTTACGTCGGACAGTGTGACATTCCTGAAAAGGGTGTCGCAGATAGAGGGCGTGCATATCATTCCGGGGGCTATTGTCCATATAGATGGCGACAAGAATGCCGTTGTGGAGAATGCCTACGAAATCTATCTGAAATCTTTCCTCGACTTCTATATGCTCAGCGGGGCACGGCAAATCTACCGGATAGGAACTTCGTATATGTATCCCAGCGAATTTCCGCTTTATGCGGCAAAGTTGCACGACATTCCATTCAAGCACATTATAATCTGATTCCACTATGAATACGTCTCATACGCTTGTGAAGGTGATTGTTCCCGTCTACCGCGACCGGCTGGACCCGTACGAAAGAATCTCGTTGGAGCAGAACCGGCGTGTGTTGGGGGCGTATCCTTTCGTTTTCATCCATCCTGCCGGTCTGGATATCAGTAGCCTGCTGCAGGAATTCCCCGGTTGTGGGGAAGAAGTTTTTGACGATGCTTTCTTCCGCGACATTGCCGGATACAACCGACTGATGATGTCGGCCGATTTCTACCGCAGATTCTCAGATACAGACTATCTGCTGATTTGCCAGCTGGATGCCTATGTATTCCGTGATGAGTTGGCAGACTGGTGCAGCGGGGGATATGACTACATCGGTGCGCCGTGGCCTGTGCCGCTGCTTTTCCGGTTGCCGCTTCTGAAACAGTGGCGCAAGCGATTCCACAGCCGTTGGCGCACCGAGAAAGACTTCAAGGTGGGAAACGGAGGCTTTTCCCTGCGCAGGGTGTCGAGTCACCTGCGTGCCACCGAACAACTGGAGGAAGTCATCCGTGCGCATTTGTCCCGGCATAGCCACTATTCCAACGAAGACCTGTTTTTCGCGCTTGAGGTAAACAGGCACGGGATGAATTTCTCCTATCCAGACTACCGGCATGCGCTGCGCTTCAGCTTCGACAAATATCCCCGGCTTTGTTACTGGGAAAACCGCTTCCGTCTGCCTTTCGGCTGTCATGCCTGGTACAAGGAGAAGATGAGAAAATTCTGGTTCCCCATCATTCTGGGGCATAAGTCCGGGCTGGGGCAGTGAAGTCACTTTCTGTTGTGGTGCGCAGGTGTCTCCAGTGCCCGCCTGATGTCCGGGAAGTGTTGCAGAATCTTATCCAGAGCCTTCCTGTTGCGGTCGTCGCCCGGTTGGAGGTTGACGGACATGAGTGAATACTTGTGGGGCTTTCCGATGCCCTTGGCTGTACGCTGTCCGTTGGGGAGAGGAACGACAAATGTGCCCTTCGATACAGCCGCCGCCCAGAACCAGATGTCGTCGTTGGTAGGTGCCATGGCCATGAAGAGCGCAGGATCGAGCATCTTTTCGTCCAACGTGTGGGGAGGATACAAAACCCCGCCTACTCCGGTCTGCATGGCTAAATGGCTGAAATGGTATCTTCGGAAGACAAAGTCGTACCACTTATATTTTCTCCATTTCTTGTAGGGAGCGTCCAGTCGTACCTTCCTTACCCGGTGGGCTACAATGGCATCGGGAATCCGCTTGTGCAGGTCTGCCAGGTCGCGCAAGAGGTTGGGCGGGTAATGGATGTCATCGTCGATGGTTACGATGGTATCATCCGGAAAATCCCTCAGTGCCGGAATCAGTTTCTTGTACGAGCGTATCTCGGCCGGGTCGAACCTCACTTCGAAGAGGGGACTTTCTGCCCGGAGTGCCTCAAGCTCCTGCGGGAGTACACCGTCCGGAAACTTCTGCGTGTCCAGATACAGCACGATTTTGTCGGGCAGCAACGAGCCTTTCAGGATGGAGCGTATGGCCTGTACTGTGTAGGGGATGGCTGCAGGAAACGAGGTGAGCGATACAATGATTCTTTCTTTGCCGTTCATTTTCTTTTCGGAATTTATGGGTGTACCTACTTATTATAGCCTATCCGTTCGCCGATGGCGGGATACCTCCCGATGATGGCCTGCAAGGCGGCGGCATTCTTGTCGATGCCCGACTTGAAGTTGGTGGTTTTCAGCGATAATTCCCGCGGTTTCCCCAATCCCTTGGGTTTGTTGTAGCCGAAAGGCACAGGTACTATCGGGGTACCGTTGGCCACTGCTGCCGCCCAGAACCAGATGTCGTCCGTTGTCGGGGCGATTTGCGTGAACAGCTTTTCATCGAGCATTTCCGGTTTCAGCGAGTGGGGCGGGTACAGCACTCCGCCCACGCCGGTCTGTATGTTCCTGAAGCCGACGTGCATCTTCTTCAGCAGGAAGTCATACCATCTGTATTTGCTCCATTGGCGATAGGGCCTGCCGGGCTTCATGAGCTTGGCGCGGTGTGCCAGCACGGCACCGGGTATCAGGCTGTGAAGGCGCAGCAGGTCGCGCAGCATGTGCCTGTGGTAAGCCACGTCATCGTCTACCGTCACTATGACAGCATCGGGAAAGTCTTTCAGTGCCGGAATCAGTTTCCGGTACGAGCGAATATCCCTGTCATAATTCCGTATCTCGAAGACCGGGTTGCTCTCTGCCAGCTTCAGTAGCTCCTGAGGGAGTCCTTTTTCGCCGAATTGTGCGAAGGTGAGGTAGAGCACTACCTTGTCGGGAAGGACAGAGCCGTTCAGTATGGACTGTACGGCAGGGGCGGCGTAGGGTATGGCAGCCGGAAATGAAGTCATGGATACGACGACTTGTTCTTTAGCTTGGTTGGAATTCATAACTTTGGACTAAATAGTTTGTTGCCGGAGTAGTCGGCAAAGGTTCTGTCTGTTTTTGCAAGAGACCGTTATTTGTACCATTCCGCATACATCAAATAGTTGTGTGCGATTTTCCGGTTCAGTTCCCTGGCCTGTTCCGGGTCCACCTTCTTTACGAATTTGGCAGGTACGCCGGCCCAGATACTGCCCGGCTCGATGACCGTGTGGCTTAACACCAGTGCCCCGGCTGCCACGATGGAGCCTTCGCCCACTACGGCATGGTCCAGTATCACGGCTCCCATGCCTATCAAGGCATAATCTTTGATGGTGGCTCCGTGGATGGTCACGTTGTGTCCCACAGACACATGGTCGCCGATTTCGATGGTCGATTTCTCGTAAAGCGTATGCAGCACACTTCCGTCCTGTATGTTCACTCCGTTGCCTATCCGGATGGAGTTCACGTCGCCGCGCAGCACGGTATTGAACCACACGCTGCAGTCATCGCCCAGCTTCACATCGCCGATAAGGGTGGCGTTGTCTGCCAGGAAGCAGTTCTTTCCTATTTCGGGCGTAAAGCCCCTTACGCTTTTTATCAGTGCCATAATTTGAATGGTTGTTTAGGATAAATGGACGTCTTTGTTCGGTATAACGGTTCAGACTGCCTTGCACTTCTCTGCCAGCCACGCCTGTTCTTCCTCGTCGAGAGCCGGAGCCAGCTTGTTGTACACCGTGCGGTGGTATTCGTTCAGCCAGCCTGCCTCTTCGTCGGTGAGCAGATGACGGAGCAGGGGAGTGGTGTCGATGGGGCAGAGCGTCACTGTCTCGAAGCGGAGGTAGGAGCCGAACATGCCTTCGCCTGCGGGGACCGTGAGCATCAGGTTTTCCGTGCGGATGCCGTGGCTGCCTTCCTTGTAGACTCCCGGCTCGTTGGAAGTGAGCATTCCTGCCTGCAGGCTTACCGGGTTTTCGTTCATGCGGATGCTCTGCGGTCCTTCGTGCACGTTGAGGAAATGTCCTACGCCGTGCCCTGTGCCGTGCAGGAAGTTCATGCGGTGCTGCCAGATGGGCATGCGTGCCAATACGTCTAATTGCGCGCCGCGTGTGCCGGCGGGAAATACAGCCTGCGCCAGTGCAATATGACCTTTCAGGATGAGCGTGTAGTCTGTCTTCTCCTCTTCGGTCAGCGGGCCGAGGGCGATGGTACGGGTGATGTCGGTAGTGCCGTCTAAGTACTGTGCGCCCGAGTCGAGCAGCAAGAAGCCCTCCGGTTTCAGCGGGATGTCAGTCTCAGGCGTAGCCTCGTAGTGTACGATGGCTGCGTGTGGGCCGTAGCCCGCTATGGTGTCGAAGCTCTCGCCCATGTAGAGCGGCTGTGCGGCACGGAAGTCGTGCAACTTCTGCGTCACGCTGATTTCCGTCTGTCCGCCCTGCGGCACGGCTTCTTCCAACCATTTCAAGAACTTCACCAGCGCCACGCCGTCGCGCTGCATGGCCCGGTGCAGTCCTGCGGCCTCCACTTCGTTGCGTTTGGCTTTCAGCAAGGCCACAGGCGAGGGGAAGTCGCAGACAGAGTTGTGTTGGGAGGCCATCCAATGGGCCTTTTCGTTGGTTTTTCCAAAGTCGGTCAGGATGGTGCCATAGTGCGTGGCTTGCAGATGGTCGAAGAAGTCTTCGTAAGGAAGGGTCTCTACGCCATTGCCGGCCAGATAGTCCAGCAATTCCCGGTCTGTCTTTTCCGGGTCGATAAACAACGTGGCATGCTGCCGGGTGACCAACAGGTAGGAGATGACCACCGGATTGCACGGGATGTCGTTGCCGCGGATGTTGAGTGTCCAGGCAATCTCGTCGAGGGCGGCGAGCAGCAAGGCATCTTTCTGTTGCTCTTCCAAGCATTGGCGTAAGAGCTCCAGTTTTTCCGCGCAGCTTTGTCCGGCATATTCCACCTTATATATATAGGCTTTGTTCATGGGGCGTTCCGGCCTGTCGGTCCAGATGTCGCGAAAAGGGTCGTTGCAGTAATCCAGAAAGCGTTCGTGTGCTTGCAGCCATTCGGCATGTTCCTCGAAGAATCGGGTAGGCAACATACTGGGATCGGAACCGATGCATCCGGGTTGTACGCGGGTAGCCAGGTAGTCGATGAGGCTTATCGTGTCGGGCAGTCCTTCTTTGTAGAGAGTGATGCCGGTACCCTCCAACTGTTTGGCGGCCTGCAGGAAGTAACGTGAGTCTGTCCACAGACCGGCCTCTTTAAGGGTTATCACCAAGGTGCCTGCCGAGCCGTCGAAGCCTGAGAAGTAGGTCCGTGCCTTCCAGCGCGGTGCCACATATTCGCTGATGTGTGGGTCGCAGTCGGTGAGTATAAAAGCCTCAAATTCATTTTGGCGCATCATTTCGCGCAGTTTCTCTATACGTTGTCTGATTACTGAGTTCATATCCTTTTTAGTTTGTTCTTATTCAAAAACATCCAAAGGTAAGCGTTTTTGGCGGTCTATGAAAATATTGCGGCAATTTCTTTCTGCTTTTTATCACTGTCCACCTATTTATATATGCGTGGAGTCCCTCATCTATAAGCAGCCTGTCGCTTATACCTTGGCAGCACGTTTCCGATACCTTGGCAGCATGCTGCTGATACCTTGCGAGTAACCTGCTGATGGCATGCGCGTTGTGTGCGGATTTCCTTCGACGGTGATTCCGAAGGCCGGTTGGGGCAGTGCGCATCCCAATCCGGGATAAATCCGGTCTTCCTGTCCATGTCGGTTGGCTTATGTCCTGTTGTCGGATAATTTTCCCGTTTTTTACTGCCTCTTTCCACCCCATTTTGTAAGCATTGCCGAATGTGCCTCAAAGTCCGCATTCATCGGGCTTCGCGCGTATATATATAGCAAAAATTCCGTTCATTAAAATTAAATTTAATGTTAAAGTAGAGTAACTTTAACGTTTATTTGCTTGTGACTTCTCATTTATGAGTTATCTTTGCAAGTGCAAAAGGGGAAATACATGCTTTTCCTTTACAAAGCCTAACGGAGAGAACAGGAGAGAACAACGGAGAGAGTGGCTTTCTTCTTTTGACCTTAATGTTTAATTACTAATATTAATTTTAAGTAGGTATGAAGAAAAAATTAATGATGGTAGCAGTGCTCTTGGGCGCATTGTCCCTGGGCGCTTGCGTGGACGACAATGAGTCCGCATCGGTGACTGACATCCGCGGCGCAAAGGCAGAACAGTTGCGTGCAATGGCTGCTTTGTATCAGGCTCAGGCCGATGCTGAAGCTGCTGTAGCTCAAGCTGAAGCAGAATTGAGAGCTGCAGAGGCTGCTTACCAGCAAGCATTAGCTAATGCAAAACAAGAGGAGATTAGACAAGCCCAGGCAGAATTTGAGTATCAAATCGCTGCCATTCAAGCAAAATGGGAAGCTAAGGTGGCTTATTGGAACAGCAAGAAGGCTGAATATGAGAACAGCTTGTGGTTCAATGAAAGTGTGGTTATTCAAGGTGTGTACGACCGTTATGTAGGTGCAACGGATGCTGTTAATGCTTTGACTCGCGCCAAAATGGCGGCTCAAATCAATCGTTCTAAGTTAGAAGCACAAATGGTTTCGGCTGATGTAGTAGTGGAAAACCAAATTGCAGCTTGGAATAAAGAATTGGCAGAGGAAAAAGCTAAGTTGGAGAAGTACAATGCCATGAAGGAGGTTCAGCCTTCTAAGGAAGAGTATCAGGCTATGCTGGATGAACTGGAAGTACAGGCTTATAACATCATCAATAACGATGCTCGCGAAGCTTTGGCTAAGGAACAAACTACGAAGCGGGCTTATGAAGATGCAAAGGAGGCTGTAGAAGAAGGGGATACGTATGCAGTTGTTACGGCTCTTGAAACATTGGAAGATCTGATAGACGTTTATGGTAATGGCAGTGTTCGTGCATTCGCTTCTAAGACACCTGTAACTGAAGTTGCAGAAGATGCTCGTGAGGCATTCGATGATAAGTGGCCAGACGCTGCTCTCGATGGCAGTTTCTCTATCCAGGCATACAATTTGGTAGCTACTACTATCGAAGCTGCAACATTGGAAATGAACCGTGCGTTTGCTGCTGAGTTGGAAAGTGTCAATACAGATATTGAAAAAGCAATAGGCAAAGCTTGGGAAAAGGATGATGATGGCAATATCCTGAAGGGTACTGAGCAAACGTCCGTAAATGGTGCTCAAAGCGCGATAGATTACTATAAACAAGAAATCGCAAGTGCCAACAAAGAAATTTCGGATTTGCAGAAATTAATCGAAGCCGAAAATGTTAAGGACGACAAGGATGAAAATGCAATTGGCGAGTGGGAAAGACAGCAGGAGGAATGGACTGCTAAAATTAAAGGTGGAACTTATGAAAAGGCTGATGGTAGTGAAGCTACAATCGCAGTTACGGATAGCTACAATGGTTTGCTCGCACAAGCTGAAATTGATTTGCAAGTAGCCAAAGGCACCCTGAATGAAAAGAACGAAGAGAAAACCGAAATCGAAGCCGACCAGAAGGTTTATACCGATGCTCTGACAGTCTTGAAGAACGCTGATAATCAAAAGGCTTATCAAGATGCTGTAGCGGCTCTGGAAGCTCCTGCGGTTGCTTATGTAGAAGCTCAAAGCGCAGCTGAAGAGTTTACTCAGCAATTAGCGGATCTGGGATTCCTTGACGAGTTGGGAAGCAATGGTGAACCTCAACCGGATCCTAATGGTAATGGTACTTATCAAGACATTAATAAACTCTTGACTGGTATTGGCGATGTACAAGATTTGATTGATGGATGCGAAGAACGGATTGCTGACATAGAGAATAGCATCAAGCTGGCTACTTCTTTGGGTATGAATGTTGAGTCTTATACATCACTTTATTCTTATTGGAATCCTGTAACTCAACAGAATGAGTATGTAGAAGTTGTAGTATATTTTGTTAGCAATGCCCAAGGTAACAATGATATTACAGATGAAAATGCTTTAGCTCTGCTGGATGCTCAAATAGCTAATTACGATAGTAAAATCAAGATTCAGCAGGCTTTGGCTGACAAATATAAAGCTCAGCTGGATGCTTACTTGAACACCGGTGAGGAACCTGCTCCTGAAACTCCCGAAGAAGGCGGCGAAGCAGCTGCATAACATTACATTAACGGCTTAAAATCAAGTAAAATGAGAATAGGAAAACTTTTACTGTATGCCGTTATGCCCATGATGAGCCTTGCGGTAAGTGCGCAGGAGAAGAATCCCCAGCAGGGTGACTTCACGGTAGCGCTTACCCTTGGTTACAATTCAAGTGTGATGCAGAACGCGGCCGCAGGCAACCTTACGGATTACAGCCTGCAGGCAGCCTCCACCAACTGGAACGACAAGGCACTGTCTGTCGGCATAGAAGGTGGCTGGTTCTTCCGCGACTTGTGGAAACTGAATTTGGGAGGCGGCATGAACATCACCAAGGCTCCCGGCTACGGTCCGGTCCCCGGAACGATAGACGAGACGTATGAGCCCGGTGACGGTTCCATCCCCAACTATGGTGCGGTGTCCGACCGCTCGGTGATACAGTTCCAAGTGTACACCGGTGTGGACCGCTACTTCCGCACAAAGGTAGACGGCCTTTTGCCTTACGTGGGTCTTCGCGTTGGCTACGCTTACGGTCGTGAGCGGAGCATGACGGACGACGAGACCTACATGGGCGAATCGGTAGGCGAAGCCTTCAACATCCGCGGTGCCATCACCGCCGGTGTGGATTATTTCTTCACCGAATCATTCTTCATCGGTGCTGAGATTGATCCTTTCGCTTACACCTACAACCGTACGCTTATCAAGCCTCAGGAAGGTCTGAGCAACCTGGATGCCAACAGCCACAACTTCGGCATCTTCGCTGCACCGACCTTGAAGATAGGATTTCTTTTCTAAGCCTCGTAAACTTAGAACTGTGCCCGCTGCACTCTCCGGCGGCGGGCTTCCGGGTGCGCTACAAGGGGCGCACCCTTTTTTTATTGGCAATCGGGAGGCTCTTCAGGCGTTGGGAAATGAAAAAAACGTTATCTTTGCACCTGTAAACCAAAGTAGTTTTTATGCAGACCACTCCGCTTTTAAAGGCTTCGGGTCGGTTGCCCGATGCCCGACGCTATAAAATAGTATTCATTATCTGGCTGGTTATCTCCCCCTGCTTGCTGATTTTTGGGGAACGGATAGCTTGGCCGAGGGATTTATTCGAATGTCTGGTGTCTGTCTATTTCATTTGGGGCTTGTGGCAATATGCCCGGTTCAAGGGTAGCCGGTCGTCGTCTTTTACGTGGCTCATTGGCTTGACGCTTGCTACGATGTTGTTTGGGTTCATGGATGATAAGAAGGCGTCAGAGATGGACGACGGACAGTTGTTCCTGGCTCTTTTGTCGCCTATTTTGTTGGTGGCTCTCTATGTAGCTATGTTCAATACAGGAATGGCTCTCAGGAAGATACGGGAGAAATACATGTCTCGTGTTGTCTTTGCCTATTTGGGCTTCTCGGCTTTAGTGTTTGTGGGTTCGGCTCTGGTGTACTATCAATATAAGACAATGCAGATGGAAATAGACGCAATGTTTGATTGGATGCCTTACGCCTCGGACGTTTGTTTTTATTTCCTTTGTTGCCGGTTCTTTTTGCTGAAGGAAAAGCAGGAAGAAGGCCGCAGGATGCAGGCAGGCGGCCGGTAAGAGGTGTCGGACAGAAACATGCGCAGCAGGTCGGGAGTCGGAACGGAGAAACCTGCCGATGTCGGGCTTTTTCCGGTGTTTTTCGTGGAAAAACAAGCAGAAAGTTTTGTAAATTAAGAAAGTATACGTACTTTTGCCGCTCGAATTTGACATTCTATGTTTAATTATTAAATTTTAAAACCAAAAAAATGATTGTAGTACCTGTAAAAGAAGGCGAGAACATCGAAAAGGCGCTGAAGAAATTCAAGCGTAAATTTGAAAAAACCGGAGTTGTGAAGGAATTGAGAAGCAGACAGCAGTTTGACAAACCGTCTGTAATCAAGAGACTTAAGAAAGAACGTGCTATCTACGTTCAGAAACTTCAGCAAATGGAAGATTAATTTTTCGTAAAGACCTTTGATTTTTTGAATTCTTTTTCCTACTTTCGTTGCACAATTTCATAAGAGAGTTGTAACGATATGGAGCTGATAGATTCCTTTCTTGACTACCTGCGCTATGAGCGTAATTATTCACCGGAAACGGTGAAGGCTTATGGCAGTGATCTGCTTCAGTTTGAAGCGTTCCTGGAAGGTGAGAATGGAGAAAGCAAGCCGCTTGCCGAGGCCGGCTCCCGCGAAATCCGCAGTTGGATGGTTATGCTGTTGGATGGGGGGTATTCGTCGACGTCGGTCAACCGGAAATTGAGCACCCTGCGGTCCTTCTTTAAATACCTGCTGAAGCAGGGCGTCTGTCAGGCGGACCCGCTGCGGAAAGTTATGGGACCCAAAAACAAAAAGAAGTTGCCTGTCTTCGTGAAGGAAACGGATATGGACAGACTGCTGGATGACATCAATTTCGGGCCGGGCTTTAAGGGATGTCGCGACCGCGCGATTCTTGAGACGTTCTATCTGACAGGGATGCGCCTGTCTGAACTGATAGGACTGAAAGATGAAGACGTGGATTTTCTGGCTTCCTGTTTTAAGGTGACGGGAAAACGGAATAAACAGCGGCTGATACCTTTTGGCGAGGAGCTGAAAAAAGACTTGCTGGAATATGTCAGGCAGCGGTCGGACGCCGTAGGAGCGAAGACAAACGCGTTTTTTGTTCGTGAAAACGGTGAACAATTATACCGCAGTATTGTTGAAGATATTGTGAAGCGAAATCTCTCCAAGGTGGTGACGGTAAAGAAACGGTCTCCCCACGTGCTGAGGCATACCTTTGCGACGTTAATGCTGAACCACGGCGCTCAGCTTGGATCTATTAAGGAACTGCTGGGGCACGAAAGTCTGGCGACGACCGAAGTCTATACGCATACCACTTTTGAGGAACTGAAAAAAATGTATAACCAGGCTCATCCTCGGGCCTAAATAAAAGGAGGTAAGTATGGAAGTAAGAATTCAATCGATTCATTTCGACGCATCCGAACGTCTGCAGGCCTTTATTCAGAAAAAAGTGCAGAAACTGGAACGGTTTTACGATGATATAAAGAAAGTAGAGGTGTCATTGAAAGTAGTGAAGCCAGAGACGGCCGAAAACAAGGAAGCCGGTGTGAAAATACTGGTCCCGAACGGTGAGTTCTACGCAAGCAAAGTTTGCGACACGTTTGAAGAAGCAGTGGACTTGAGCCTGGATGCTTTGGAAAAACAGCTGGTGAAATACAAAGAAAAGCAAAGGAATAAATAAAATCCCGGTAAAAATTTTGCGGGTAAAAAAATAATGCCTAAATTTGCAGCCGTTTCGCAAAGGTCCCTTCAACGGAACGGTTGCATTTTTGTGAATGCCTCTTTAGCTCAGTTGGCCAGAGCACGTGATTTGTAATCTCGGGGTCGTTGGTTCGAATCCGACAAGAGGCTCGATAATTAAGCAGGGCAAATACCAGAGTGGCCAAATGGGGCAGACTGTAAATCTGCTGGCTTATGCCTTCGGTGGTTCGAATCCATCTTTGCCCACCCTCACTTTTGCTGTTATAGCTCAGCGGTAGAGCACTTCCTTGGTAAGGAAGAGGTCCCGGGTTCAAGTCCCGGTAACAGCTCTTGCGTACGAAAGCTGATTATTAATCAAATAAATAACAAGTAAAGCTATGGCTAAAGAGAAATTTGAACGTACCAAACCGCATGTTAATATTGGTACAATTGGTCACGTTGACCACGGTAAGACTACTTTGACTGCCGCTATCACAACGGTATTGGCAAAGAAAGGTCTGTCTGAAGTTAAGTCTTTTGATCAGATTGATAATGCTCCTGAAGAAAAAGAGCGTGGTATCACGATCAATACTTCTCACGTTGAATATGAAACTGCAACTCGTCACTATGCGCACGTTGACTGCCCGGGACACGCTGACTATGTGAAGAACATGGTAACTGGTGCCGCTCAGATGGATGGTGCTATCATCGTGGTTGCTGCTACCGATGGTCCGATGCCTCAGACGCGTGAGCACATCCTGCTGGCTCGTCAGGTGAACGTGCCGAGATTGGTAGTGTTCATGAATAAGTGTGACATGGTAGACGACCCCGAAATGTTGGAGCTCGTTGAAATGGAAATGCGCGAACTTCTGTCTGCTTACGATTTCGACGGTGACAATACTCCGTTTATCCAGGGTTCTGCTCTGGGCGCATTGAACGGCGTTGAAAAGTGGGAAGAGAAGATTATGGAGCTGATGGATGCTTGCGATACTTGGATTCCTCTGCCTCCGCGTGATATCGATAAGCCTTTCTTGATGCCTGTTGAGGATGTGTTCTCTATCACGGGTCGTGGTACTGTTGCTACGGGACGTATCGAGGCTGGTATTATCAAGGTAGGTGACGAAGTTGAAATCCTGGGTCTGGGTGAAGATAAGAAGTCTGTTGTTACGGGCGTTGAAATGTTCCGCAAGATTCTGGATGAAGGTGAAGCTGGTGATAACGTAGGTCTGCTGCTGCGTGGTATCGACAAGAACGAAATCAAGCGCGGTATGGTTCTCTGCAAACCGGGTCAGATTAAGCCTCACTCTAAATTCAAGGCTTCTATCTATGTCTTGAAGAAAGAAGAAGGTGGTCGTCACACTCCGTTCCACAACAAGTATCGTCCTCAGTTCTATCTGCGTACGATGGACTGCACCGGTGAAATCACTCTGCCGGAAGGCGTAGAAATGGTAATGCCGGGCGATAACGTGGAAATCACAGTTACACTGATTTATCCGGTAGCCTTGAACGTAGGTCTGCGCTTCGCTATTCGTGAAGGTGGTCGTACGGTAGGTTCTGGTCAGATTACTGAAATTCTTGACTAATAGAAATAAAGGTATGAATCAGTTCCCGGATTAAATTTCGGGAACTGATTATGTACAAACGGGAGTAGCTCAGTTGGTAGAGCACCGGTCTCCAAAACCGGGTGTCGGGAGTTCGAGCCTCTCCTTCCGTGCTAATATTTAGACAATGAAAAAGATTGTTACTATATTCAAGGAATCTTACGACGAACTTGTTCATAAAGTTTCGTGGCCTACGTATGCAGAACTGACCAGCAGCGCAGTGGCTGTTTTATATGCTTCCCTGCTTATTGCGTTGGTGGTGTTCATTATGGATTTCTGTTTCCAGAACATTATGGAGTTTGTTTATCCTCATTAAATTAGAGCAGAATGTCTGAGGTGGAAAAAAAGTGGTACGTGTTGCGTGCCATCAGTGGAAAAGAAGCTAAGGTGAAGGAATACCTGGAAGCTGACATAAAGAACAGCGACCTTGGCGAATATGTGTCTCAGGTATTGATTCCTACTGAAAAGGTTTATCAGGTTCGCAATGGTAAGAAAATTGTGAAAGAAAGAAGTTATCTGCCTGGTTACGTTTTGGTAGAAGCAGCTCTGGTGGGTGAGGTGGCTCATCGTTTGAGAAACACGCCTAATGTGATTGGGTTCTTGGGAGGATTGGATAAACCGGTTCCCCTGAGACAGTCGGAAGTCAATCGGATTCTCGGTACGGTCGATGAGTTGCAGGATGCAGGTGAAGACCTGAATATCCCGTATCTGGTCGGTGAGGCTGTAAAGGTGAATTACGGCCCGTTCAGCGGTTTCAGTGGTGTCATTGAAGAGGTGAATGCCGAGAAGAAGAAACTGAAGGTCATGGTGAAGATATTCGGGCGGAAAACCCCGCTTGAGTTGGGCTTTATGCAAGTGGAGAAAGAATGATGCGGGTGTTACGCTGCGGAATTCTCGTCATTAGTGTAATATAAAAATCAATTTAAAATGGCTAAAGAAGTTGCTGGACTAATCAAGTTACAGATTAAAGGAGGCGCTGCAAATCCATCACCTCCCGTAGGACCTGCTTTGGGTTCGAAGGGTATCAATATTATGGAGTTTTGCAAGCAATTCAACGCCAGAACCCAAGACAAGGCAGGAAAAGTTCTTCCTGTAATTATCACTTATTATACGGATAAGTCTTTTGATTTTGTCATCAAGACTCCGCCCGTAGCTATTCAGCTGCTGGAGTTGACAAAGCAGAAGAGCGGTTCTGCTGAGCCTAATCGTAAGAAGGTTGCTGAGATTACTTGGGACCAGGTTCGTACGATTGCCCAGGATAAGTTGGTAGACTTGAACTGCTTTACTGTGGAAGCTGCCATGAAGATGGTAGCCGGTACAGCAAGAAGCATGGGTATCACTGTAAAAGGGGAGTTCCCGGTTAATAACTAATAAACTTCAATTAGAATGAGTAAACTGACAAAAAATCAAAAGTTGGCTGCAGGCAAAATTGAAGCAGGGAAAGTATACTCTCTCAAGGAGGCTTCTCAATTGGTGAAAGAAATAACTTTTACTAAGTTTGATGCTTCTCTGGATATCGATGTGCGTTTGGGTATCGACCCGCGTAAGTCTAACCAGATGGTGAGAGGTGTGGTATCACTTCCTCACGGTACTGGTAAGGTGACACGTGTGTTGGTGTTGTGTACGCCTGATGCCGAGGCTGCTGCAAAAGAAGCAGGTGCTGACTATGTCGGTCTGGACGAGTATATCGAAAAGATCAAAGGTGGATGGACGGATGTGGATGTCATTATCACAATGCCGTCTATCATGGGTAAGATTGGTGCCCTCGGTCGTATTCTCGGTCCCCGTGGCCTGATGCCGAATCCGAAGAGTGGCACTGTGACAATGGATGTGGCCAAAGCTGTGAAGGAAGTTAAGCAAGGTAAGATAGACTTCAAGGTTGACAAGAGCGGTATCGTGCATACCTCTATCGGTAAGGTATCGTTTACGCCGGATCAGATCCGTGACAACGCAAAAGAATTCATATCTACTCTGATTAAATTGAAACCGACAGCAGCTAAGGGTACGTATATTAAGAGTATTTATCTTTCTAGTACAATGAGTGCGGGTATCAAGGTTGACCCGAAATCAGTGGAAGAAATCTAATAAAACGGACGAATAATGAGAAAGGAAGATAAAAGTACGATTATTGAGCAGATCGCTGCTACGGTTAAGGAATATGGTCATTTCTATCTGGTGGATGTAACGGCTATGAATGCTGCTGCCACTAGTGCTTTGAGAGCTGCTTGCTTCAAGGCTGGCGTGAAGCTGATGGTGGTAAAGAACACTTTGCTGCATAAGGCTCTGGAGTCTCTCGAAGGTGACTTTTCTCCGCTCTACGGCTGCTTGAAAGGCACGACTGCCGTGATGTTCTGCAATGTGGCAAATGTTCCGGCTAAGTTAATCAAGGATAAGGCTAAAGACGGTATTCCCGCACTGAAGGCTGCATATGCAGAAGAAAGCTTCTATGTTGGCGCTGACCAGCTGGATGCTCTCGTAGCTATCAAGAGTAAGAATGAGGTTATTGCTGAAATCGTTGCATTGCTGCAATCTCCGGCCAAGAACGTTATTTCTGCTCTTCAATCGGGTGGCAACACTCTTCACGGAGTCCTCAAGACTCTTGGCGAACGCACGGAGGCTTAATGCCTTCACAACCGGACTCCGTTATGCCGGAGTTCAAAATCAAACAATTTATTCAGTATTTAAACAATTAAATTCATACAAAAATGGCAGATTTGAAAGCTTTTGCAGAACAATTAGTTAACTTGACAGTAAAAGAAGTTAATGAACTTGCTACAATCTTGAAGGAAGAATATGGTATTGAACCTGCTGCTGCAGCTGTTGCAGTTGCTGCTGGTCCCGCTGCCGGTGGTGCCGCTGCTGCTGAAGAGAAGACTTCTTTCGACGTAGTTTTGAAGAGCGCCGGTGCAGCTAAACTTCAGGTAGTGAAGGCTGTGAAGGAAGCTTGCGGTCTTGGTCTGAAAGAGGCTAAGGACTTGGTTGACGGTGCTCCCAGCACTGTAAAAGAAGGTTTGGCTAAGGACGAAGCAGAATCATTGAAGAAAACATTGGAAGAAGCTGGAGCTGAAGTTGAACTTAAATAACATTTGCCTGTAAATCAGGTTATTCGGTTAGGAACCCTTCGTGAAAAGGGTTCTTAACCTTTTTGTGCATATAGTTAAAATTCACTTCTACAAATCCATTTTTCCAGATGTCTTCAAATATTGTAAATCAAAGAGTTAACTTCGCTTCTACTAAAAATCCGCTTCCCTATCCGGATTTTCTGGAGGTGCAATTGAAGTCATTCAAAGACTTTTTACAGCTGGATACTCCACCCGAAAAACGTAAAAACGAGGGATTGTATAAAGTATTTGCTGAGAACTTCCCCATTGCCGATACAAGAAACAATTTCGTTCTTGAGTTTCTGGATTATTATATTGATCCGCCGCGTTATAGCATTGATGAGTGCATAGAGCGGGGGCTCACTTACAGCGTTCCATTAAAGGCGAAATTGAAGCTGTATTGTACCGACCCTGACCACGAGGACTTCGATACCGTGATTCAGGATGTTTTTCTCGGTCCTATCCCTTATATGACGGAGAAGGCAACTTTTGTGATTAATGGTGCTGAACGTGTTGTCGTTTCGCAGCTGCACCGCTCGCCGGGCGTGTTCTTCGGTCAGAGCGTGCATGCCAACGGTACCAAATTGTATTCGGCCCGTATCATTCCTTTCAAAGGTTCGTGGATCGAATTCGCTACAGACATCAATAATGTGATGTATGCGTATATTGACCGTAAGAAGAAACTGCCAGTAACGACTTTGCTGCGAGCCATTGGTTTTGAGAACGACAAGGATATTCTGGAAATCTTCAATCTGGCCGAGGATGTAAAGGTGAACAAGGCTAACTTGAAGAAAATCATTGGACGTAAGTTAGCGGCCCGTGTCTTGAAGACTTGGATTGAGGACTTTGTGGATGAAGATACCGGTGAGGTGGTTTCTATCGAGCGTAATGAAGTCGTAATCGACCGTGAAACCGTCATTGAGCCGGAACATGTTGATATTATTCTTGAATCGGGTGTTCAGAACATTCTGGTTCATAAAGAGGAACAGAATCAGTCTGATTATTCGATTATTTACAATACATTGCAGAAAGACCCGAGTAACTCGGAGAAGGAGGCAGTGCTTTACATTTACCGTCAGCTGCGCAATGCTGACCCTGCCGACGATGCGAGTGCCCGCGAGGTCATCAATAACCTGTTCTTTTCGGAGAAGAGATACGACTTGGGTGATGTGGGACGTTACCGTATCAACAAGAAACTGAATCTGACTACGGACATGAGTGTCCGTGTCTTGACGAAAGAGGACATTATTGAAATTATCAAGTATCTGATTGAGTTGATTAACTCCAAAGCTGTAGTCGATGATATTGACCACTTGAGCAATCGTCGTGTACGTACGGTCGGTGAGCAGTTGTCCAATCAGTTTGCCATTGGTCTGGCGCGTATGTCGCGTACCATTCGTGAACGCATGAATGTGCGTGACAATGAAGTGTTCACGCCCATTGACTTGATCAATGCCAAGACTATTTCATCGGTTATCAATTCGTTCTTCGGCACCAATGCACTGTCGCAGTTCATGGACCAGACGAACCCGCTGGCAGAAATCACGCACAAACGTCGTATGTCTGCATTGGGTCCCGGCGGTTTGTCGCGCGACCGTGCCGGTTTTGAGGTGCGAGACGTGCACTATACTCACTATGGCCGTTTGTGTCCGATTGAGACACCTGAAGGTCCGAACATCGGTCTGATTTCTTCGCTCTGTGTATATGCCAAGATTAATGACCTCGGATTTATTGAGACCCCATACCGTAAGGTAGAAAGTGGTAAGGTGGATTTGTCTGAAAACGGACTGCTTTATCTGACGGCTGAGGAAGAGGAAGGCAAAATCATTGCCCAAGGTAATGCGCCGTTGAATGATGACGGTACATTTGTGCGCGACAAGGTAAAGGCCCGACAGGATGCCGATTATCCGGTAGTGCCTCCCAGCGAGGTGGAGTTGATGGACGTTTCTCCGCAGCAGATTGCCTCTATAGCCGCTTCACTGATTCCTTTCTTGGAACACGATGATGCCAACCGTGCGCTGATGGGTTCGAACATGATGCGCCAGGCTGTACCTTTGTTGAGAAGTGAGGCTCCTATCGTGGGAACGGGCATAGAACGTCAGCTTGCACGTGACTCCCGTACACAGATTACGGCTGAGGGCGACGGGGTGGTCGATTTCGTGGATGCAACTACCATACGTATCTTGTATGACCGTACGGAAGACGAGGAATTTGTCAGCTTTGAGCCTGCCTTGAAGGAATATAAAATCCCGAAATGGCGCCGCACCAATCAGAATATGACCATTGACTTGCGTCCTATTTGTGATAAAGGACAGCGTGTGACAAAGGGGCAGATTCTGACAGAAGGCTATTCTACGGAAGATGGTGAACTGGCATTGGGTAAGAATCTGCTGGTGGCTTACATGCCGTGGAAAGGATACAACTACGAGGATGCTATTGTTCTGAATGAGCGCGTGGTACGTGAAGATTTGCTGACTTCGGTACATGTGGAAGAGTTCTCGCTGGAAGTGCGTGAAACAAAACGCGGTATGGAAGAACTGACTTCTGATATTCCGAATGTGAGTGAAGAAGCTACGAAAGATTTGGATGACAACGGTATTGTGCGTGTTGGAGCACGTATTGAGCCGGGTGACATCCTGATTGGTAAAATTACCCCGAAGGGTGAGTCGGATCCTTCGCCCGAAGAGAAATTGCTTCGTGCCATCTTTGGTGACAAGGCTGGTGATGTGAAGGATGCTTCACTGAAGGCTTCTCCTTCGTTAAAAGGTGTAGTTATTGGTAAGCGGTTGTTCTCGCGCGTCATAAAGACCCGCAGTTCCAAGATGGCTGATAAGGCTTTGTTGCAGAAGATTGATGAAGAATTTGAGGCTCAGGTTGAAGATTTGCGTAAGATTCTGGTGAAGAAACTCCTAAAGTTGACAGAAAATTATGTATCCGAAGGTGTCAAGGATTATATGGGCACTGACGTGATAGCCAAAGGCGCCAAATTTGCTGCATCCGATTTCAGTGACTTGGATTTTACGGCCGTTCAGTTGAGTGGTTGGACCAAGGATGAGCATACCAATGATTTGATTCGTGCGTTGGTGATGAACTTTATCCGTAAGTATAAGGAACAGGACGCTGAATTGAAACGCAAGAAGTTTGCCATTACTATCGGCGATGAACTGCCGGCTGGAATTATCCAGATGGCGAAAGTCTACATTGCCAAGAAGCGTAAGATTGGTGTTGGAGATAAGATGGCCGGTCGTCACGGAAACAAGGGTATTGTGTCACGTGTGGTACGCCAGGAAGATATGCCGTTCTTGGCAGACGGAACCCCGGTTGATATTGTACTGAACCCCTTGGGCGTGCCTTCGCGTATGAATATTGGTCAGATTTTCGAGGCTGTATTGGGCAGCGCCGGAAAGAAGCTGGGTGTGAAGTTTGCTACTCCGATTTTCGATGGCGCCTCTCTGGATGACTTGAATGAATGGACTGATAAGGCCGGATTGCCGCGTTATGGTAAGACTACGCTTTACGATGGTGGAACGGGTGAGGCCTTTGAACAGCAGGCAACGGTGGGTGTGACTTATATGTTGAAGTTGGGTCACATGGTTGAGGATAAGATGCACGCACGTTCTATCGGCCCGTATTCGTTGATTACCCAGCAGCCGTTGGGTGGTAAGGCACAGTTCGGTGGCCAGCGTTTCGGAGAAATGGAGGTGTGGGCACTGGAGGCCTTCGGTGCCGCACACGTCTTGCAGGAAATCCTGACGATTAAGTCGGATGATGTCGTTGGACGTTCCAAAGCTTATGAGGCTATTGTGAAGGGCGAGCCGATGCCTACGCCGGGCATTCCGGAGTCCTTGAACGTATTGCTGCATGAGTTGCAGGGCTTGTGTTTAAGCATTCACTTGGAATAAGCCGGCTGAGATGACCATTTATTCAATCGACAATTTACAATTAATATACAAATATGGCTTTTAGAAAAGATAACAAGATAAAGAGTAATTTCTCGAAGATATCCATCGGTTTGGCTTCTCCCGAAGAAATCCTGGAAAATTCGAGTGGTGAAGTATTAAAGCCTGAAACCATCAATTACCGTACGTATAAGCCTGAGCGTGACGGTTTGTTCTGCGAGCGTATTTTTGGTCCTGTTAAAGACTATGAATGCCATTGCGGTAAGTACAAGCGTATCCGTTACAAGGGCATTGTCTGCGACCGTTGCGGTGTAGAGGTCACTGAGAAGAAAGTACGTCGTGAGCGTATGGGACACATCCAACTGGTGGTTCCGGTAGCACATATTTGGTATTTCCGTTCCCTTCCCAACAAGATCGGTTATCTGTTGGGATTGCCGACGAAGAAGTTGGATGCCATTATTTACTATGAGCGTTACATCGTGATTCAGCCCGGTGTGCTGGGTGACGAGGTGGCTAAATATGATTTGTTGGAAGAAGGCGAATATCTGGATTTGCTGGATAAACTTCCGAAGGATAATCAGTTCCTGGAAGATTCCGACCCCAACAAGTTTATTGCCAAGATGGGAGCAGAAGCCATCTACGACCTGTTGTCTAAGTTGGATTTGGATGCTCTTTCTTACGAGTTGCGTCATCGTGCCGGAAGTGATGCTTCTCAGCAGCGTAAAAACGAGGCTCTGAAGCGGCTGCAGGTTGTTGAGTCGTTCCGTGCTTCGCGTGGTCGCAACAAGCCGGAGTGGATGATTGTGCGCATCGTGCCGGTTATCCCGCCCGAATTGCGTCCGTTGGTTCCATTGGATGGAGGACGTTTCGCCACTTCGGACCTGAACGATCTTTATCGTCGTGTAATTATCCGCAACAACCGTCTGAAACGTTTGATTGAAATCAAGGCACCGGAAGTAATCTTGCGCAACGAAAAGCGTATGTTGCAGGAAGCGGTAGATTCTTTGTTTGACAACTCACGCAAGTCGAGTGCTGTAAAAACAGATGCCAACCGTCCGCTGAAATCTCTTTCGGACAGCTTGAAAGGTAAGCAGGGACGTTTCCGTCAGAACCTGCTGGGTAAGCGTGTCGACTATTCGGCTCGTTCCGTTATCGTGGTAGGTCCGGAGTTGAAGATGGGTGAATGCGGTATTCCTAAACTGATGGCAGCCGAACTCTATAAGCCGTTCATTATCCGCAAGCTCATTGAGCGTGGTATTGTGAAGACTGTGAAGAGTGCCAAGAAGATTGTAGACCGTAAGGAACCGGTCATCTGGGATATTCTGGAGCATGTGATGAAGGGACATCCGGTGCTGTTGAACCGTGCCCCGACGCTGCACCGTCTGGGTATCCAGGCTTTCCAGCCCAAGATGATCGAAGGCAAGGCTATCCAGTTGCACCCGTTGGCATGTACGGCTTTCAACGCCGACTTCGATGGTGACCAGATGGCTGTTCACTTGCCTTTGAGCAATGAGGCTATTCTGGAAGCTCAGATGCTGATGCTGCAATCGCACAACATCTTGAATCCTGCCAACGGCGCTCCTATCACAGTGCCTGCGCAGGACATGGTGCTGGGCTTGTATTATATCACCAAGCTGCGTAAGGGAGCCAAGGGCGAAGGCTTGACTTTCTACGGACCGGAAGAGGCTTTGATTGCTTATAACGAAGGCAAGTGTGATATTCACGCACCGGTAAGTGTGTTGGTGAACGACGTGGACGATCAGGGTAACATCGTCAAGAAAATGATGCATGATACTTCTGTGGGCCGTGTCATTGTCAATGAAATCGTACCGGATAAAGCCGGTTATATCAATACTATTATCTCCAAGAAGTCGTTGCGCGACATCATCAGCCACGTTATCAAAGTATGCGGTGTGTCTGAGGCTGCCGACTTCCTGGACGGTATCAAGAACTTGGGTTATTACATGGCCTTCAAGGGTGGTCTGTCATTCAACTTGGGTGACATTATTATCCCTGAAGAGAAAGAGGCTCTGGTTCAGAAGGGTTATGAAGAAGTGGAGCAGGTTATCAATAACTACAACATGGGTTTCATTACCAACAATGAACGTTATAACCAGGTGATTGATATTTGGACGCACGTTAACTCTGAGTTGTCCAACATCCTGATGAAGACAATCTCGGAAGACGACCAAGGATTCAACTCTGTTTACATGATGCTGGATTCCGGTGCCCGTGGTTCTAAGGAACAGATCCGTCAGTTGTCCGGTATGCGTGGTCTGATGGCCAAGCCGCAGAAAGCCGGTGCCGAGGGAGGTCAGATTATCGAGAACCCGATTCTTTCGAACTTTAAGGAGGGCCTTTCCGTGTTGGAGTACTTCATTTCCACGCACGGTGCCCGTAAGGGTCTGGCCGATACCGCCTTGAAAACGGCCGATGCCGGATACCTGACCCGTCGTCTGGTAGACGTGTCGCACGATGTGATTGTGAACGAAGAAGACTGCGGTACACTCCGCGGACTGGTGTGCACGGCTTTGAAGAACAATGACGAGGTCATTGCCACATTGTATGAACGCATCTTAGGCCGTGTGTCTGTGCACGATATTGTTCACCCCACAACTGGCGAACTGATTGTAGCCGGTGGTGAGGAGATTACCGAAGAGATTGCCCAGAAGATTGAAGATTCTCCCATCGAGAGCGTTGAAATCCGTTCTGTACTGACCTGTGAGTCGAAGAAAGGTGTCTGCGCCAAGTGTTATGGGCGTAACCTGGCTACGAGCCGCATGGTGCAGAAGGGCGAGGCTGTAGGTGTCATCGCTGCCCAGTCTATCGGTGAACCGGGTACTCAGTTGACGTTGCGTACGTTCCACGCCGGTGGTACGGCTGCCAACATCGCTGCCAATGCCAGCATTGTGGCCAAGAATGATGCCCGCCTGGAGTTCGAGGAACTTCGCACGGTAGACGTGATTGACGAAACCGGTCAGGCTGCCAAGGTGGTAGTCGGCCGTTTGGCAGAATTGCGTTTCGTGGATGTGAATACCGACATCATCCTGTCTACTCACAATGTACCTTATGGTTCTACGTTGTATGCCAACGATGGTGAGGTGGTGGAGAAAGGCAAACTGATTGCCCGTTGGGACCCGTTCAATGCCGTTATCATCACCGAAGCTACGGGTAAGATTGAATTTGAGGACGTCATCGAAAATGTTACTTATAAGGTTGAATCCGATGAATCGACCGGTTTGCGCGAAATCATTATCATCGAGTCGAAGGATAAGACGAAGGTGCCTACTGCTCACATCATGACCGAAGACGGCGAATTGATCCGCACGTACAACCTGCCGGTAGGCGGACACGTGGTGGTGGAAGACGGTCAGAAGGTGAAAGCCGGAGATGTCATCGTGAAGATACCGCGTGCCGTAGGTAAGGCCGGTGATATCACGGGTGGTCTGCCGCGTGTCACAGAGCTGTTTGAAGCTCGTAACCCGTCCAATCCTGCTGTGGTTTCCGAAATCGACGGTGAGATTACGATGGGCAAGGTAAAACGTGGTAACCGCGAAATCATCGTGACTTCCAAAGGTGGCGATGTGAAGAAGTACTTAGTGCCGCTGTCCAAGCAGATCTTGGTACAGGAGAATGACTATGTGCGTGCCGGTACGCCGTTGTCCGACGGTGCTATCACGCCGGCCGACATCCTGGCCATCAAGGGCCCCACGGCAGTACAGGAATACATTGTCAACGAGGTGCAGGACGTTTACCGCCTGCAGGGTGTGAAGATTAACGATAAGCACTTCGAAATCATCGTGCGTCAGATGATGCGTAAGGTCGAAATCAATGAGCCGGGCGATACCCGCTTCTTGGAACAGCAGGTGGTGGACAAGCAGGAGTTTATGGAAGAGAACGACCGCATCTGGGGCAAGAAGGTGGTTGTGGATGCCGGAGATTCGCAGAACCTGCAACCGGGACAGATTGTCACTGCCCGCAAGCTGCGCGACGAGAACTCTATGTTGAAGCGCCGCGACTTGAAGCCCGTTGAAGTGCGCGATGCCGTGCCTGCCACATCAACGCAGATCCTGCAAGGTATCACCCGCGCCGCTCTGCAAACGTCCAGCTTCATGTCGGCTGCATCCTTCCAGGAAACGACGAAGGTACTGAACGAGGCTGCCATCAACGGCAAGGTGGACAAACTGGAGGGTATGAAGGAGAACGTTATCTGCGGTCACCTGATTCCTGCCGGTACCGGACAGCGCGAGTTCGACAAGCTCATTGTCGGCTCCAAAGAGGAGTACGACCGCATGCTGGCCAACAAGAAGACGGTGTTGGATTATGCCGTGTCTGACAGTGAGAAGCAGGAACAGCCTGCCGAAGCTGAGTAAAGAAGTTTGTTAAGATAAGGAAAGAAGGGTAGGGAGTCTGTTGTGCTTTCTACCCTTTTTCTTTTTATCTGCAATGGAGGAGACTGCAGGCTGTTTTCGTTGCCGTGACTCTGCCTGACTTTGGGGCATGTATGGCGCTGCAGATATTTTTCTTTTTTGTTTCGTGCTTTTGGCGCATTTTTCTATCTTTGCGACTTGTAAAATAATCGCAACAGATATGGAAAATCAAGAAAGCGGCAACAACCATTTGCAGATAGAGTTGAGAGAAGAAGTCGGCCTGGGTACCTACTCCAACCTGGCCATCATTACCCATTCCAGTTCCGAGTTCATACTCGATTTTGTGCGTGTGCTTCCCGGTATGCCCAAGGCGCCAGTGCAGTCGCGGGTCATTCTGGCACCGGAACATGCCAAGCGTTTGTTGCGCGCGCTGGAGGAGAACATCGCGAAGTACGAGCGTGCTTTCGGCCCCATCTCCATACCGGAAGAAAAGAACCTGGCTTTTCCCAATTTAACTGGTGAGGCCTGAGTGTAATCGGCAAGGCTTATTGCCTTTTTAAAATGAAAGAGCAAAGGACCTATGCTAAAAAAGTAGTTCTGCTGAAGCCGGGATAACGAATTCTTTCGTACCTTTGCCACAACAAAAGACATATTATTAATTAGCGTTTGCTATTTATTCGAAGTTGCTCCGAAACTTGGCCGTGGAAGAGTACATCTACACGAATAAGTTCAGTGAACGCCTGCGCTATATCCATAGCGTGGGCTGAACTTATCTTGTGGATGTGGGTTAGGCCAAGTACCCGGAGTAACGGATAAGGGAAGTTCACGCTTCCTTTTTATCCGTACTCCTGGTTACTTGGCATTCCTGCATCTGAATAGTAGCCCGACGCGCAACATAGCGCAATATGACCCAATCAGACCCGGCTTTCTCTGTTTCCAGGCGGATAAAGTCCAAAGAGCGTGTATCCGCCTACGGCGAGGTCTTTACCGCCGACCGCGAGGTGAACGCCATGCTCGATCTTGTGAAAGAGGAAACGGAACGTATTGACTCCCGTTTCCTCGAACCCGCCTGCGGCAACGGTAATTTTCTGGCTCGCATACTCCAGCGCAAGCTGGCTGTGGTGCAACGCCGGTATGCCGCAGTGCGTGCCGACTACGAACTTTACGCCTTCTTGACTGTTTCCAGCCTCTACGGTATCGAACTGCTGCAGGACAACGTGGACGAATGCCGTACCCGGCTCTTCCACATTCTGCGCGATGCCTACCTGGCTCACTTCCCCCAAGCCGACGACAAAGGCGATTACCTGCAAAGCATCCGCTACGTATTCCACCGTAACATCTTGTGGGGCGATGCTCTGACCCTGCGTACACCGGACGGACGCGAAGCAATTACCTTTAGCGAATGGACGGCTGTCAATGGAAGCGGCCTCATCAAACGTCGCGACTTCGAACTGGACATGCTGCTGCGCAACCAGCCGATGCAAGGTCCCAATCTCTTCTCCGATTTGGGCGACGAAGCTTTCATTCCCACGCCAAAGGCTGAATATCCCCTCACGCACTACCTGAAAATCTATACCCAAGATGCAGCAAAACTATAATCCCGATGTTTTGTCGTGTCTGGCCAACCTGAGCAACGACGAGGTTTTTACACCGCCACAAGTAGTGAACCGCATGCTGGATATGCTTCCACCGGAACTGTGGAGTAATCCGCAGGCTACCTTTCTCGACCCTGTATGCAAGACCGGTGTTTTCTTACGCGAGATAGCCAAACGCCTCATGGTTGGTCTGGCCGACCGAATCCCCGATGTGCAGGAGCGGGTGAACCACATCATGACCCGCCAGCTCTTCGGACTCGCTATTACGGAACTCACTTCACTTCTCTCTCGCCGCAGCGTCTATTGCAGCAAATGGGCAAACGGCAAATACTCCGTCTGCACAGCCTTTACCGACAGGCAGGGAAATATACGCTATACGTCCATGCAGCATATATGGGAACAGGGTCGTTGTCGCTACTGCGGTGCCAGCCAAAACGTGTATGACCGCCATGAAGGACGGGAAACATACGCTTACCAGTTTATTCACACACTTAATCCGGAAAAGATATTTGATATGAAGTTTGATGTTATTATTGGGAATCCGCCGTATCATCTGAGTGACGGAAGTGGAGGAAGTACAGATGCAGCCATGCCCATATACAATAAGTTCATAGAACAAGCAAAGAAATTGTTACCAAAGTATCTATTAATGATTATTCCATCTAAATGGATGGTTGGAGGTCGTGGATTACAAACTTTTAGGGAAGAGATGATGAACGACAAACGAATTAAAACGATTGTCGATTTTGAAGATGCATCTACCTGTTTCCAAGGTATGCATATAGATGGAGGTATCTGCTTTTTTTATGGAATAGAGATTATAATGGAATGACAGATTATATCTACACAGACAAAAAAGGCATTACTACGCAAAACAGACAATTCTTAAAAAACGATTTCTTTGATTATGTTATAAGAGATGCACGCATCCTATCTATACTTCAAAAAACAGTAAAGGGGAAACGTTTTTCAGAAATCGTATCTTCTACTAAGCCTTATGGAATAAGAAAATACTTGTTCAACGAACCACAACGCTACCCGACAGCAAATTTACAATATGAACCTTTCTATAATTGTGTAAAAGTATATGGCGTTAAGGGCTTAAAAGGAGGAGCTAAACGTATGGTTGGTTACATTTCTTCATCTATCATAAACAACAGCCTTGACACACTCAACAAATACAAGATTTTTTTTACTACAAGCTATTCGACAGGAGCTATTAATCCACCTGAACCCATTTTGGGCGAACCTAATAGTGTCTGTACAGAAACATTCATCTTAATCGGTCCATTTGAGAATAAAAATGAACAAGAGAATTGTCTTTCCTATATAAATACGAAATTCTTTAAAACATTACTCTATTATGGTAAAGGAACGATGCAAGTTACAAAGTCCGTTTTCTCACTAATTCCCCTCCAAGACTTCTCTCATCCTTGGACAGATAAAATGCTCTATCAAAAATACAACTTGAGTAATAACGATATTACGTTTATAGAAAATCTTATTTACCCTAGAACAGAAGTTTAATATTAACCTACATGACAAATGAACACTGTTATTATTCTTGGCAATGGCTTTGATTTAGATTTAGGACTTCCTACTCACTTCAGACAATTTCTAATTTCACATAGGCATCTTCCTATAAAAACACCTATTCTTAATAGGAAAATTTATGGTGACTCCAAATGGTGTGATATTGAAGGCTTATTAAGAGAGCTAAGCATTAGTTATTGTCTGAATCCATCTGTGAAATTATTAGAAGAAATTAGAGATACAAAGATGCTCATCAGTAAAGGATGGGCACAATATCTATTAGAGGAAATCCAATTAGAAAAAATCCATATTGACAAAAAATCTTATGCTTATACGTTTATAAAGGAGGTACAAAATAAACATATTTGGTATTCTTTCAATTATACGGATCCTTTTTACTTAAGTGGAGAAAGGAATGCTCCAATCATAAATCATGTACATGGTGCACTTATTCCATATGAATTAAGCCCATTTGAAATGTATAAACTTCCCGTACAGGAATTAATCATTGGGATAGACTATAAAAAAATGAAAAGTACACTGAGAAAAGAATTGGAATTTTTGGTAAAACAGAAGCAACGAGAATATCATGAATCAAAGCTTACAGAAGCATTATATGAAGCTGACATTATTATCTTCTATGGACATTCATTGGGGATAACGGACTCTGACTATTTTGAAGATTTTTTCAATGATTTGTGTGAGGGGAAAACCAAATGTAAGAAATTATATGTTATAACAGCAGATGAAGAAGGATTGGCAGGAATAAAATCAAACTTAAAACAATATCATATAGATTATAACCTACTGGGAAAGTCTAGAACAGAAATCATAACCATCTATACAAAAGATAGAACATATAAGAAACAATTCCAAACAATGCTATCTTTATTATGACATCTACTTCGTTCTTCCCTCACCGTCCTGCCGTATCCCCCAAAATATACGCCTATGAGGACAAAAGCCCGCAATATCAAGGCTTGCTGAAAGTGGGTTATACCACCATAAGCGTAAAAGAACGCATTCGCCAACAATATCCCACATTACGGCCCGGTCCGCTGCCCTATGCCATCTGCTACGAAGCTTCTGCCATGCGCAAAGATGGCACTTCGTTTACCGACCACGAAGTGCACGACCGCCTGCGTCGCATGGGCATTGCCAACCCTGCCGGAGAATGGTTCCGCTGCACCGTGCGCGAAGTGGCACAGGCCGTAGAAGTTGTGCGCCGACATGATGATACCGAATGCCAACGCACAGAAACCTTCCGCATGCGCCCCGAACAGCAGGAAGCTGTGGAAAAAACAGCCGCTTACTTCCACCGCTGCCGCGAAGAGAATACCGGAAAAGCCCCTCATTTCCTCTGGAACTGCAAAATGCGCTTTGGCAAAACTTTTGCCGCCTACCAACTGGCACGTTGTATGGGCTGGAAACGCCTGCTGGTACTTACTTTCAAACCCGCCGTGCGTAACGCTTGGGAAACGGACCTGATGAACCACACTGACTTCCGGGGCTGGCAATTCATCTCGCGCGACACCCCACTGACGCTGGACGAAGCAGACAAAACGCGCCCCTTGGTGTATTTCGGTTCTTTCCAAGACCTGCTGGGGCGCAACAAAGCGGGAGGAATCAAGGCACGCAACGAACAGATACACCTGATGAATTGGGACTGTGTCATCTTGGATGAATATCACTACGGTGCCTGGCGTGACAAGACCAAAGATCTTTTTGCCGCTGAAGAAAAAGAGGAAGCCAACCGTGCCTTCGACTATTACGATGAAGACATGATGCCCATCACTACCGATGCCTACCTCTACCTGTCCGGCACTCCTTTCCGCGCCATCAGCTCCGGAGAATTTATTGAAGAACAGATATACAACTGGACTTACTCGGACGAACAGCGTGCCAAGGCTGCCTGGCAAGGGCCTGACAATCCATACGCCGCCCTGCCACGCATGGTAATGATGACCTACCAGTTGCCCGACGCCATCCGCTCTGTAGCCTTGGCGGGCGAATTCAACGAGTTCGACCTCAACACCTTCTTCAAGGCAGAAGGCGAAGGCACGTTGGCTTCATTCCGCTACAAAGACGAAGTGCAAAAATGGCTCGACCTGATGCGCGGGGCCTATACCGGCCATATCGTTTCCGACTTGAAGTTGCGCACAGAACGTCCGCCTATGCCTTTTTCGCATGCGCCGTTGCTGCAAGTGTTGAGTCATACACTCTGGTTTCTGCCTTCTGTGGCCTCCTGCTATGCCATGCGCAACCTGTTGCAAGAGCGTCAGAACCGTTTCTACCACGACTACCACATTGTCGTGGCTGCCGGACCGGAAGCCGGTATTGGCGCAGATGTACTCCAACCCGTCCTCGCCGCCATGGACGACCCGCTGGCAACAAAGACCATCACCTTGTCTTGTGGCAAGCTGACTACAGGTGTCACCGTAAAGCCTTGGACCGGCATCTTCATGCTGCGCAATTCATCCAGTCCCGAAACCTATTTCCAAGCCGCCTTCCGAGTGCAAAGTCCTTGGACTATCCGAAACCCCGATGGTCTTTCACCCAACCGGATAGAGATACTGAAACAGACTTGCTACGTTTTCGACTTTGCCCCCGACCGTGCTCTACGGCAAATCGCCGATTACAGTTGCCGTCTCAACGTAGACGAAACGAATCCCGAAAAGAAAGTGGAAGAGTTCATCCGTTTTCTGCCGGTGTTGGCCTACGATGGCAGCCACATGAAGCAGATTGATGCAGCAGGTGTGTTGGATATGGCCTTGAGCGGAACCAGTGCCACCCTATTGGCCCGCCGATGGGAAAGTGCCGTGCTGGTCAATGTGGACAACCTGACTTTACAACGCCTGATGAATAATCCCGAAGCTATGCAGGCGCTGATGAACATAGAAGGTTTCCGAACCCTGAACCGGGACATTGCTACCATTATCAACAAGTCTGATGCTGTGAAGAAGGCCAGGTGTGAGGCTGGAGACCGTTCACTCAGCAGAGAAGAAAAACAAAAAATTACTCAAGAAGAAAAAGAATACAAGAGCCTGCGCAAACAGATACAAGACAAGCTCATCAAGTTTGCTGCCCGTATTCCGGTCTTCATGTATCTGACCGACTACCGCGAATACAGTCTGTATGATGTCATTACCCAGCTGGAACCCGACCTTTTCTTCAAAGTGACCGGCCTGACGCTAAAAGACTTCAGTCAACTCGTATCTTTGGGAGTTTTCAATGGTCCGCTGATGAACGATGCCATCTACAAATTCAAACGCTACGAAGACGCCAGCCTGGAATACACGGGCATCAACCGTCATGCGGGCGAAGACATCGGGCTTTACCAAACCGTCATGAGCCGGGAAGAATACGAGAAAGGCTTCACCTAACATAAAGGTTTAGCACGCTAAACCTTCATATTAGCACGCTAAACTTTCATGTTAGTCTGCTAACCTTTAGGTTGGTTACCCCGGCATGATGCTCCCCCCACATTACCCCGCAAACAATATACCCCCAAACTGCCTTCACGCCTTCACCGCCCGCTGAATTTTTGTGAATCAGCCGGTTATGGTGAAAGATGCATCCTTCACGCATCTTTCACACCTTTCGCAGGGATACGCACCGTGCTTCTCCGCGCTATGGACGCTGCTTTCAAAGTATAAGGATAAAATCGGTAAAAATAGAACTGCTCCGTGCATCAGTGTGGCGGCACAAAACGTGATGTGAAAGATGGGTGAATGATGTATCTTTCACAACATTTTCCTCATCTACAAAAGTTTGCAGGCAGGTGAAGGCGTGAAAGCATTTTTCCCATCAAACAAATCAGCTTTATTTTGAGTGCTGTTTCCGAGTATTTTTCCCGGTGTATTGAGGAGCGTAGCAGGCTACGTGACGAAGTATGCCGGGAAAAGAGACCGGAAAGAGGCTTAAAGGAAGCTGAATATAAATCTTAAAAGAGGAAAATTTAAACAGACGCTTAAATAAAAAAGTCTGTAGCGCATTGATTATTCAAAACTTATTCGTAACTTTGCAGCCCGAAAAAGTGTACTGTTTGGAAATAATATAAATTAATATATAATTTAAAAATAAGTAAAATGCCTACAATTCAGCAATTAGTAAGAAAGGGGCGCCAAGTGTTGGTAGACAAGAGTAAGTCTCCCGCTTTGGATTCTTGCCCTCAAAGACGCGGCGTTTGCGTGAGAGTGTACACAACCACTCCGAAAAAACCTAACTCGGCTATGCGTAAGGTAGCCCGTGTTCGTCTGACTAACGGTAAGGAGGTGAACTCCTATATCCCCGGTGAAGGTCACAACTTGCAGGAACACTCTATCGTGTTGGTGCGTGGCGGTCGTGTGAAAGACCTTCCGGGTGTACGTTATCATATCGTTCGCGGTACATTGGATACGGCTGGTGTGGCTGGTCGCACACAGCGTCGTTCTAAGTACGGTGCCAAGCGTCCGAAACCGGGTCAGGCTGCTCCCGCTAAGAAAAAATAATGACAGCAGTCTAAGGAATTTAAGCGAAAGAAGTAAATAATTTACGTTTTAGTTTGCTTGGAGATGCTAAAGGTTGAGTAAATCTTCCGGAGGGAGGGTTGAAGAAGACAGAGGTAGACAACCAAGGACGAAACATTATCTGAAAGAAAATGAGAAAAGCAAAACCGAAGAAACGCGTTATCCTGCCGGATCCCGTGTTTAATGATGTGAAGGTTTCCAAGTTCGTGAACCACTTGATGTATGATGGCAAGAAAAATACGTCGTATGAGATTTTCTATGCTGCCTTGGAAACAGTGAAGAGCAAAATGCAGAACGAAGAGAAGAGCGCTCTCGAGATTTGGAAAAAAGCGTTGGACAATGTAACCCCTCAGGTAGAAGTAAAGTCCCGCCGTGTTGGTGGTGCGACTTTCCAAGTGCCGACTGAAATCCGTCCCGAACGTAAGGAGTCCGTTTCCATGAAGAATCTGATTAACTTTGCCCGCAAGCGCGGCGGCAAGTCGATGGCTGACAAGCTGGCAGCTGAAATCATGGATGCTTATAATGAACAGGGAGGTGCTTTCAAGCGTAAGGAAGATATGCACAGAATGGCTGAAGCTAACCGTGCTTTCGCTCACTTCCGCTTCTGATGCTCCCCTTTGTGCTGATATTAGAAACTCATTAAAGTAAAAGGACAATAATGGCAAAACAAGATTTACATTTAACGCGTAATATCGGTATCATGGCCCACATTGATGCCGGTAAGACTACGACTTCTGAACGTATCCTGTACTACACGGGCTTGACGCACAAGATTGGTGAAGTGCACGACGGCGCCGCTACAATGGACTGGATGGAACAGGAGCAGGAACGTGGTATCACCATTACTTCTGCTGCTACCACGACTTACTGGAATTATGCAGGTCACAAGTACAAAATCAATCTGATTGACACTCCGGGACACGTGGACTTCACGGCCGAAGTGGAGCGCTCTTTGCGTGTATTGGATGGTGCCGTGGCTACGTACTGTGCTGTAGGTGGTGTTGAGCCGCAGTCTGAAACGGTTTGGCGCCAGGCTGACAAGTATAATGTTCCCCGTATCGGTTATGTGAACAAGATGGACCGTTCGGGCGCAGACTTCTTTGAAGTGCTCCGTCAGATGAAGGAGATTCTGGGCGCTCGTCCGTGTGCTATTGTTATCCCCATCGGTGCCGAAGAGAACTTCAAGGGCGTGGTCGACCTGATTAAGATGAAGGCTATTTTGTGGCATGACGAAACCATGGGTGCCGACTACGATGTAGAAGAAATCCCCGCTAACCTGAAGGATGAGGCCGAAGAATGGAGAGGCAAGATGCTGGAAACGGTAGCTGAGTATGACGATGCTTTGATGGAGAAATTCTTCGATGATCCTTCTACGATTACCGAAGAGGAAATCCTCCGTGGCTTGCGTGCCGCTACCTTGAAGATGGATATCGTTCCCATGCTGTGCGGTTCTTCGTTCAAGAACAAAGGTGTGCAGACCCTGTTGGATTACGTGTGCGCATTCTTGCCTTCACCGTTGGATACCCCCAACATCGTAGGTACGAATCCTACAACGGGTGAAGAAGAAGACCGCAAACCGGATGAGGACGAAAAGACATCTGCTCTGGCCTTTAAGATTGCTACGGACCCCTATGTAGGTCGTCTGACATTCTTCCGCGTTTACTCCGGTAAGGTAGAAGCCGGTTCTTATATCTACAACAGCCGTTCGGGCAAGAAGGAACGTGTATCCCGCTTGTTCCAGATGCACTCCAATAAGCAGAATCCTGTAGAAGTGATTTCTGCCGGTGACATCGGTGCCGGTGTAGGTTTTAAGGATATCCGTACAGGTGATACGTTGTGTGACGAAACTGCCCCCATCGTGCTTGAATCCATGGACTTCCCCGAACCCGTTATCGGTATCGCTGTAGAGCCTAAGACGCAGAAAGATATGGACAAACTGTCCAACGGTCTGGCCAAGCTGGCTGAAGAAGACCCCACGTTTACGGTTCGTACCGATGAACAGACCGGACAGACGGTTATCTCCGGTATGGGTGAGCTTCACCTGGATATCATCATCGACCGTCTGAAACGTGAGTTCAAGGTTGAGTGTAACCAGGGTAAGCCTCAGGTTAACTACAAGGAGGCTATCACCAAGACTGTCAACCTCCGCGAGGTTTACAAGAAACAGTCGGGTGGTCGCGGTAAGTTCGCTGATATCATCGTTAACGTTGGTCCGGTAGATGAGGACTTTAAGGAAGGTGGCCTGCAGTTCATCAACGAAGTGACGGGCGGTAACATCCCCAAGGAATTCATCCCCTCTGTACAGAAGGGCTTCCAGACTGCCATGAAGAACGGTGTGTTGGCAGGCTTCCCGATGGACAACCTGAAGGTGACGCTGCTTGATGGTTCGTTCCACCCCGTTGACTCTGACCAGCTCTCGTTCGAAATCTGTGCCATCCAGGCTTATAAGAACGCATGTGCCAAGGCAGGTCCTGTGCTGATGGAGCCCATCATGAAGCTGGAAGTTGTTACTCCGGAAGAAAACATGGGTGACGTGATTGGCGACTTGAACAAGCGTCGCGGTCAGGTGGAAGGTATGGAGTCCAGCCGTTCCGGTGCCCGTATCGTGAAGGCTATGGTTCCGCTGGCAGAAATGTTTGGTTACGTAACGGCTTTGCGTACCATTACTTCCGGCCGTGCCACTTCTTCTATGACTTACGACCACCACGCTCAGGTTTCTACTTCTATTGCCAAGGCTGTGTTGGAAGAAGTAAAGGGACGTGTTGATCTGCTTTAATAATTAATAAATAAAGCCCGCAGGTTAGCGAATGACTCTTAAACTGCGGTGCTTCTTTGTGTAATATCAAACTTTTAGTTAAGACAATGAGTCAGAAAATTAGAATCAAACTGAAATCTTACGACCACAACTTGGTTGACAAGTCGGCTGAGAAGATTGTAAGAACTGTGAAGACAACGGGTGCCATCGTGAGCGGACCCATTCCTCTGCCCACGCACAAGCGTATCTTTACCGTAAACCGTTCGACTTTCGTAAACAAGAAGTCACGCGAGCAATTCGAACTCTCTTCTTACAAGAGACTGATTGACATCTATAGCTCTACGGCTAAGACCGTTGATGCGCTGATGAAACTGGAGTTGCCGAGCGGTGTGGAAGTAGAAATCAAAGTGTAAAAAGTGTATTAAAAATTTAGTGAAATGCCAGGATTATTAGGAAAAAAAATCGGAATGACATCCGTTTTCAGTGCCGAGGGTAAAAATGTACCATGCACTGTTATCGAAGCTGGTCCTTGTGTAGTTACTCAAGTGAAGACTGTAGAAAAGGACGGTTATGCAGCCGTTCAGCTGGGCTTTCAGGACAAGAAAGAGAAGCACACTACAAAGCCTCTGATGGGCCATTTCAAGAAGGCCGGAGTAACCCCCAAGAAACACTTGGCTGAGTTCAAAGAATTTGAGACAGAACTGAACCTGGGTGACACCGTTACAGTGGAACTGTTCAATGACTCTACGTTTGTTGACGTTATTGGTACTTCCAAGGGTAAGGGTTTCCAGGGTGTTGTTAAGAGACATGGTTTCGGCGGTGTAGGCCAGACTACTCATGGTCAGCACAACCGCGCACGCAAACCGGGTTCTATTGGTGCTTGTTCTTACCCTGCAAAGGTCTTCAAAGGCATGCGAATGGGTGGACAGATGGGTGGTAACAGAGTAACTGTTCAAAACCTGCAAGTATTAAAAGTAATCGCGGAGCATAACCTCCTGCTCATCAAGGGGTCTGTTCCTGGTTGCAAAGGTTCAATCGTAATAATTGAGAAATAATGGAAGTTAACGTATATAACATTAAAGGTGAAGACACCGGAAGAAAGGTTACGTTGAACGAATCTATCTTCGGAATTGAGCCCAACGACCACGCTATTTACTTGGATGTTAAACAGTTTATGGCAAACCAGCGTCAGGGCACTCACAAGTCTAAGGAAAGAAGCGAAATCAGCGGTTCTACGCGCAAGATTGGTCGTCAGAAAGGTGGCGGCGGTGCACGTCGTGGTGATATGAATTCGCCTGTGCTGGTAGGTGGTGGCCGTGTTTTTGGTCCGAAACCTCGTGACTATTCCTTTAAATTGAACAAGAAAGTGAAGGCTCTGGCCCGTAAGTCGGCTTTGTCTTACAAGGCTCAGAATAACGCTATTATCGTTGTTGAGGACTTCAGTTTTGACGCTCCGAGAACCAAAGAATTTGTAAATATTGCAAAAAATCTTAAAGTTTCTGACAAGAAGCTGCTTATGGTTTTCCCGGAAGCAAATAAAAACGTATATTTGTCGGCTCGTAATTTGAAAAGGGCAAATGTGCAGACAGTCTCTGGTCTAAACACTTATCGGGTGTTGGATGCAGGGGTTCTCGTGCTTACAGAGAACGCTCTTTCTGCCATTGAAAATATCTTATGTAAAAAGGAGGCTTAAATAATGGGAATTATTATTAAACCGTTAGTGACAGAAAAGATGACCGCAATAACCGAGAAGGCTAACAACCGCTTCGGTTTTATCGTGCGTCCTGATGCTAATAAACTGGAAATTAAGAAAGAAGTAGAGGCCCTTTACAATGTAACGGTAATGGATGTGAATACCATGCGTTATGCGGGCAAGAGCAAGTCTCGTTACACGAAAGCCGGTCTTATCAATGGCCGTACAAATGCTTTTAAGAAGGCAATTGTTACATTGAAGGAAGGCGATACGATTGATTTTTATAGCAATATTTAATAGAAATGGCAGTACGTAAATTTAAGCCCACAACACCGGGGCAAAGACATAAAATTATTGGTACTTTCGAAGAAATTACTGCACGGGTACCAGAAAAGTCTCTTGTATTTGGAACGAAATCCTCAGGTGGCCGTAACAATGTAGGTAAGATGACTATGCGCTACATTGGTGGAGGTCATAAGAAGGTGATTCGCATTGTAGATTTCAAGAGAAATAAAGACGGTGTGCCGGCTGTAGTGAAAACAATTGAATATGATCCGAATCGTTCGGCTCGTATCGCTTTGCTGTTTTATGCAGACGGTGAGAAGAGATATATTATTGCTCCCAATGGATTGAAAGTTGGTGCGACTATCATGTCAGGTGAAAACGCTGCTCCTGAAATAGGTAATGCACTTCCTCTTCAGAATATTCCGGTCGGTACTGTGATTCACAATATCGAATTGCGTCCGGGTCAAGGCGCTGCTTTGGTTCGTTCGGCCGGTAACTTTGCTCAGTTGACCTCCAGAGAGGGTAGTTATTGTGTGATCAAACTGCCTTCAGGTGAACTTCGTAAAATCTTGTCTACTTGCAAGGCTACTATCGGTAGCGTAGGTAATTCTGACCATGCGTTGGAAAGCTCCGGTAAGGCTGGACGCACACGCTGGTTAGGACGCCGTCCGCGCAACCGTGGCGTTGTGATGAACCCTGTAGATCACCCGATGGGTGGTGGTGAAGGCCGCGCTTCCGGTGGACATCCGAGATCCCGCAAGGGCTTGTATGCTAAGGGACTTAAGACAAGAGCTCCGAAGAAGCAGTCGTCTAAGTATATTATTGAGAGAAGAAAGAAGTAACCTGATTAATTGAGTAATTTATGAGTCGTTCATTAAAAAAAGGTCCGTATATTAACGTAAAGCTTGAGAAGAAGATTTTTGCCATGAACGAAAGTGGCAAGAAAGTGGTGGTTAAGACTTGGGCCAGAGCTTCAATGATTTCGCCGGACTTTGTCGGGCATACCGTTGCAGTTCACAATGGAAATAAATTTATTCCTGTTTATGTTACGGAGAACATGGTAGGACACAAGCTGGGCGAGTTCGCTCCGACACGTACGTTCAGAGGCCATGCGGGTAACAAGAAAAAATAAGACAGGTCTTTTATTGAAATAAAAAAAGTAATAATATAATGGGAGCTAGAAAAAAAATATCGGCTGAAAAGAGAAAAGAAGCCCTTAAGACCATGTATTTTGCAAAACTGCAGAATGTTCCTACTTCTCCCCGCAAAATGCGTCTTGTAGCTGACATGATTCGCGGAATGGAAGTGAATCGGGCATTGGGCGTTTTGAAATTCTCTTCTAAGGAAGCTGCCGCGAGATTGGAAAAGTTGTTGCGTTCTGCGATTGCTAACTGGGAACAGAAAAACGAACGGAAGGCAGAGAGCGGCGAATTGTATATAACAAAGATTTATGTTGATGGTGGTGCTACGCTGAAGAGAATGCGTCCGGCTCCGCAGGGAAGAGGTTATAGAATTCGCAAGCGTTCAAACCATGTGACTTTGTTCGTTGGTTCTAAAAGTAATAACGAAGATCAAAATTAAGGTGTAATGGGACAAAAAGTTAATCCAATAAGCAACCGTTTAGGTATTATCAGAGGTTGGGATTCCAATTGGTATGGCGGCAAGAACTACGGCGATTCTTTGCTGGAAGATAGCAAAATCCGTAAATATTTGAACGCCAGACTTGCAAAGGCCAGCGTTTCAAGAATTGTCATTGAGCGCACATTGAAGCTGGTTACTATTACTGTTTGTACAGCGCGCCCGGGTATCATCATCGGTAAAGGCGGTCAGGAAGTTGATAAGTTGAAGGAAGAACTGAAGAAGATTACCGATAAGGATATTCAGATTAACATCTTCGAAGTTAAGAGACCTGAGTTGGATGCTGTGATCGTGGCTAACAACATCGCCCGTCAGGTTGAAGGCAAGATTGCCTATCGCCGTGCTATCAAGATGGCTATCGCCAACACGATGCGCATGGGTGCCGAAGGCATCAAGGTCCAGATTTCTGGACGTTTGAACGGAGCTGAAATCGCCCGTTCCGAAATGTATAAGGAAGGAAGAACCCCGTTGCATACTTTCAGAGCTGACATCGATTACTGTCATGCAGAAGCATTGACGAAGGTCGGTGTGCTGGGTATCAAGGTTTGGATTTGCAGAGGTGAAGTGTATGGAAAGCGTGAGTTGGCACCCAACTTTACCCAGAAAGAAAGCGGTCGTAGCAGCAATAACGGCGGCAATGGCGGTCGAAACTTCAAAAGAAAGAAAAATAACAATCGCTAACTGATTTGATTTTTAGGAATTATGTTACAACCGAAAAAAACAAAATTCAGAAGACAACAAAAGGGCCGTCAGAAAGGTAATGCTCAAAGAGGCAACCAGTTGGCTTTTGGCTCTTTCGGCATTAAGGCTTTGGAGACAAAGTGGATTACGGGCCGTCAGATTGAAGCTGCTCGTATTGCAGTGACAAGATATATGCAACGTCAAGGACAGATCTGGATTCGTATATTCCCTGACAAACCTATCACGAGAAAGCCTGCTGATGTACGTATGGGTAAAGGTAAAGGTAGCCCCGAGGGATTCGTGGCACCTGTTACTCCGGGAAGAATTATTATTGAAGCTGAGGGTGTATCTTATGAAATCGCCAAGGAGGCTTTGCGTCTGGCTGCACAGAAGCTTCCTATCACAACCAAGTTTGTGGTAAGACGTGATTATGATATTCAAAATCAAAATGCGTAAGAGTTATGAAGATTGCAGAAATTAGAGAAATGGCTACCAAGGATTTGGTGGAAAGACTGGAAGCAGAAATGGGTAATTATCAGCAAATGTTGCTGAACCATTCTATCTCTCCGTTGGACAATCCTGCTCAGATCAAACAATTACGCAGGACAATTGCGCGTATGAAGACTGAATTACGCCAAAGAGAACTTAACAATAAATGATGAGTTTGATGGAAGCAAGAAATTTAAGAAAAGAAAGAACGGGCGTTGTGATCAGCAATAAGATGGATAAGACCATTACCGTTGCTGCCAAATTTAAGGAAAAACACCCCATTTATGGAAAGTTCGTCAGCAAGACAAAAAAATATCATGCTCATGATGAAAAGAATGAGTGCAATGTTGGCGATACTGTGCGGATTATGGAAACTCGTCCTTTGAGCAAGACGAAGAGATGGAGAGTAGTAGAAATTATTGAAAGAGCTAAGTAATTATGATACAAGCAGAATCCAGACTTACGGTATGTGACAATAGCGGAGCTAAAGAAGCTCTCTGTATCCGCGTTTTGGGCGGTACAGGTCGTCGTTATGCTTCTGTAGGGGATGTGATTGTTGTTTCTGTTAAGAGCGTCATCCCTTCAAGTGATATTAAAAAAGGTGCAGTGTCTAAGGCTTTGATCGTACGTACTAAGAAGGAAATCCGTCGTCCGGATGGTTCTTACATACGTTTTGATGATAATGCTTGCGTGTTGTTGAATAATGCTGGTGAAATTCGTGGCAGCCGTATTTTTGGTCCGGTAGCCCGTGAACTTCGTGCCACAAATATGAAAGTCGTTTCACTCGCTCCTGAGGTGCTTTAATATTGTAAAAGATTTAAGTAATGGCTAAATTACATATAAAGAAAGGCGATACAGTTTACGTTAACTCTGGTGAAGACAAGGGAAAGACTGGTCGTGTGTTGCAGGTTCTGGTGAAGAAGAACCGGGCCATCGTTGAAGGTATCAATATGGTATCAAAGAGCACGAAGCCGAGCGCAAAGAATCCTCAAGGTGGAATTGTGAAGCAGGAGGCATCTGTGCATATTTCAAATTTGAACCCGGTTGATCCGAAAACTGGAAAACCGACACGTATTGGAAGAAAAGAAGTTGTGAATGCCAATGGCAAGAAAACTTTAGTGCGTTATTCTAAAAAATCAGGGGAGGAGATTAAGTAATGGGTAATACTGCTAGCCTTAAAAAAGAATATGCAGAGCGTATTGCTCCTGCATTGAAGTCACAATTCCAGTATTCTTCTTCTATGCAAGTGCCTGTTCTCAAGAAGATTGTGATTAATCAGGGCTTGGGAATGGCTGTGGCTGACAAGAAGATTATTGATGTTGCCATCAGCGAACTGACTGCTATCACCGGTCAAAAGGCAGTGGCTACTGTTTCACGCAAGGACATCGCAAACTTCAAGTTGCGTAAGAAAATGCCTATCGGTGTTATGGTGACTTTGCGCCGCGAGAGAATGTATGAGTTCTTGGAAAGACTCGTGAGAGTGGCTCTTCCGCGTATCCGTGACTTCAAGGGAATCGAAAGCAAGTTTGATGGTAAGGGTAATTATACACTGGGTATCCAGGAACAAATCATTTTCCCTGAAATTAATATCGACAGTATAACCCGAATTCTCGGAATGAATATTACCTTTGTAACTTCAGCCAAGACTGACGAAGAAGGATATGCATTGCTGAAAGAATTTGGTTTACCGTTTAAGAACGCAAAAAACGATTGAGAATATGGCAAAGGAATCAATGAAAGCGCGTGAGGTAAGACGTGCCAAATTAGTAGCCAAATATGCCGAGAAAAGAGCTGCGTTGAAGCAAATCATCAGAACGGGTGAGCCGGCCGAAGCTTATGAAGCTGCACAGAAGTTGCAGATGTTGCCGAAAAACTCTAACCCGATCCGTTTGCACAACCGTTGCAAGCTGACAGGACGCCCCAAAGGTTATATCCGTCAGTTCGGTATCTCCAGAATCCAGTTCCGTGAGATGGCTTCCAATGGTCTTATCCCCGGTGTGAAGAAGGCAAGCTGGTAATTTTTTAGTTTAAATATTGTCAGGGTAGTCCTGATTAATTTAATTTTATTTTATATGACTGATCCAATAGCAGATTATTTGACTAGATTGCGGAATTCTATTCAGGCAAAGCACAGAGTAGTGGAAATTCCCGCTTCTAATTTGAAAAAGGAAATTACGAAAATCCTTTTCGAAAAAGGCTATATCTTGAACTATAAGTTCATCGAAGATGGCCCGCAAGGAACGATTAAGGTCGCTTTGAAGTACGACCCGGTAAACAAGGTTAACGCTATCAAGAAACTGCAGAGAATTTCTTCTCCGGGTATGCGTAAATATACCGGCTATAAGGATATGCCGCGCGTAATCAATGGCTTGGGCATTGCTATCCTGTCTACTTCCAAAGGTGTGATGACAGATAAAGAGGCTTCTCAGCTGAAGATCGGTGGTGAGGTATTGTGTTATGTTTATTAATCGTCGGAGGAATTTGTAATGTCTAGAATAGGAAAATTGCCCGTAAACATTCCGGCCGGTGTAACGGTTACACTGAAGGATGATGTGGTTACTGTAAAGGGACCCAAAGGTGAATTGAGCCAGTATGTAAATCCCGCGATCGAAGTCACTATTAGCGATAACCATGTGGTATTGGCTGAGAAAGCTGATGCTATGTTGGATAATCCTAAGCAAAAGCATGCTTATCATGGTTTGTATCGTGCTTTGATACATAACATGGTGGTTGGCGTTTCGGAAGGTTATAAGAAAGAATTGGAGCTTGTCGGTGTGGGTTACCGTGCTTCTAACCAAGGTAACATCATTGAACTGGCTTTAGGTTATACGCATAATATTTTTATCCAGTTGCCGCCTGAAATCAAAGTGGAGACTAAGTCTGAAAGAAATAAGAATCCTCTCATTATTTTGGAGTCTTGTGACAAACAGCTGCTTGGTCAAGTTTGCTCTAAGATACGTTCTTTCCGTAAGCCTGAACCGTATAAAGGTAAGGGTGTTAAGTTTGTCGGTGAAGAAATTCGTAGAAAATCTGGTAAATCTGCCGGTGCGAAGTAACCTTTTAAATTGATAGTATTATGACTACAAAGATAGAAAGACGAATTAAGATCAAATATAGAGTACGCAATAAGGTTTCGGGAACTCCTGAATGCCCGCGTATGAGTGTGTTCAGAAGCAACAAGCAGATCTATGTGCAAGTAATCGACGATTTGACAGGGAGAACTTTGGCTGCAGCCTCTTCATTGGGCATGACTGAGAAGATGACGAAGAAGGAGCAGGCTGCCAAGGTGGGTGAACTGATTGCGAAAAAGGCGCAGGAAGCTGGCATCACGACTGTAGTGTTCGACCGTAATGGTTATCTGTATCATGGAAGAGTTAAAGAAGTGGCTGATGCAGCCCGTAACGGTGGACTTAAATTTTAATCATTATGGCAAAGCTGAATAATAGAGTTAAGATTTCAAACGACATAGAGCTGAAAGATAGACTGGTTGCCATCAACCGCGTAACTAAGGTTACGAAGGGTGGTAGAACTTTTACTTTTGCAGCTATTGTTGTAGTTGGTAATGAAGAAGGCATTATCGGCTGGGGACTGGGTAAAGCCGGTGAAGTGACCGCAGCCATTGCCAAAGGTGTAGAGGCTGCCAAGAAGAACTTGACGAAAGTTCCGGTCCTGAAAGGTACTGTCCCCCACGAACAGTCTGCAAGGTTTGGCGGTGCTGAGGTGTTTATTAAGCCAGCTTCTCATGGTACGGGAGTTGTTGCCGGTGGTGCAATGCGTGCCGTGTTGGAGAGTGTGGGTGTGACGGATGTATTGGCTAAGTCTAAGGGCTCCTCTAACCCTCATAACCTGGTGAAGGCAACAATCTTGGCTTTGAGCGAAATGCGTGATGCACGCATGGTTGCACAAAACAGAGGTATTTCTATTGATAAAGTATTTAGAGGTTAAGGAGGAACTTTTATGCCAACTATAAAGATTAAACAGATAAAGAGTAGAATCGGTGCTCCCGTTGATCAGAAAAGAACGCTCGATGCCCTGGGTCTTCGTAAGTTGAATCGTGTGGTTGAACACGAATGCACTCCTTCAATTCTGGGTATGGTTGATAAGGTGAAACATCTTGTTACCATCGTGAAGTAAAATTATTGTTGAATAATTAAGAACTTTAGGATATGAACTTAAATAATTTGAAGCCAGCTGCCGGCTCTACAAAGACTAGAAAAAGAATCGGTCGTGGTCCGGGTTCCGGATTGGGCGGGACTTCTACGCGCGGTCATAAGGGTGCTAAGTCAAGATCGGGCTATTCTAAGAAAATAGGTTTTGAGGGTGGTCAGATGCCTCTTCAACGCCGTGTTCCGAAATTTGGCTTTAAGAACATCAATCGTGTAGAATACAAGGCTATCAATTTGGATACTGTTCAAAAGTTGGCCGAGGCTAAGAATCTGCAGGTTGTTGGTATTAACGACCTGATTGCGGCTGGTTTTGTTTCTTCCAAACAACTGGTCAAGATTTTAGGTAATGGAACTTTGACTGCTAAAGTCGATGTGCAGGCTCATGCGTTCTCCAAGACGGCTGTCGCTGCCATTGAAGCTGTTGGCGGACAAGTAGTAAAACTCTGATTCAATGAGAAAAGCTATTGAAACATTAAAGAATATATGGAAAATTGAGGATCTGAGGCAACGGATCCTCATTACCATATTGTTTGTGGCAATTTACCGTTTCGGTTCATACGTTGTATTGCCGGGTATCAATCCGTCAATGCTTTCGCAATTGCATCAACAAACAAGTGAGGGCCTTTTAGCCTTGCTGAATATGTTTTCGGGTGGAGCATTCTCAAATGCTTCTATTTTTGCATTGGGAATTATGCCTTACATCTCTGCCTCTATTGTAATTCAGTTGTTAGGAATAGCTGTTCCTTATTTCCAGAAGTTACAGCGTGAAGGCGAGAGTGGCAGAAGGAAGATGAATCAATACACGCGTTATCTTACGATTCTCGTGTTGTTTGTTCAGGCACCTTCCTATTTGTTCAACTTGAAAATGCAGGCAGGTCCTTCCTTAAATGCTTCATTAGACTGGACTTGGTTTATGGTTGCTTCCACCATATTCTTGGCTGCTGGAAGTATGTTCATCTTGTGGCTGGGCGAGCGTATTACGGATAAGGGTATCGGTAACGGTATCTCATTGATTATTATGGTCGGTATCATTGCCCGTTTGCCTCAATCGCTGTTTCAGGAGTTGATTTCCCGTATGACTGATAAGACGGGTGGTCTGGTGATGTTCTTGATTGAGATTGTTGTTTTGCTGTTGGTGATTGCTGCTGCTATTCTTTTGGTTCAGGGAACCCGTAAGATACCTGTGCAGTATGCAAAGAAAATAGTGGGCAACAAGCAATATGGTGGTGCGCGTCAGTACATCCCTTTGAAGGTTAATGCTGCTAACGTGATGCCTATCATTTTTGCTCAGGCAATCATGTTCATCCCTATCACTTTCATCGGTTTTTCCAATGTTGATAATTTGAGTGGTTTTGCTCGTGCGTTTACTGACCATACGAGTTTCTGGTATAATCTGGTTTTTGCGATATTGATCATTGTCTTTACTTATTTCTATACCGCAATTACTATAAATCCTACTCAGATGGCCGAGGATATGAAGAGGAATAATGGCTTTATTCCGGGAATCAAGCCCGGAAAAAGTACGGCAGAATATATTGATGTGATTATGTCGCGCATTACTTTGCCGGGTTCTTTCTTCTTGGCCTTGGTTGCTATCATGCCGGCTTTTGCAGGCTTGTTTGGTGTGACCTCGGAATTCGCACAGTTCTTTGGTGGTACTTCGTTGTTGATTCTGGTCGGTGTAGTTCTTGATACATTGCAGCAGGTTGAGAGTCATTTGTTGATGAGACATTATGACGGCCTGTTGAAAACCGGACGAATCAAAGGTCGTAGCGCTAATATAGCCGCCTATTAATTGGGAGAAGAAGATGATATTTCTTAAAACGGATGATGAAATTGAGTTACTTCGTAAGAGTAACTTACTGGTAGGACAGACTTTGGCAGAAATAGCCAAAGCTGTCAAGCCAGGAGTTACTACCGGAGAACTTGACAAGATAGCCGAAGAATTCATTCGCGATAATGGTGCTGTCCCTACATTCAAGGGATTTCCTAATCCTTATGGATCTCCGTTTCCCGCTTCAATCTGTACTTCTGTCAATGAGCAGGTAGTACATGGTATTCCGGGAAATGTCGTGTTGAAGGACGGTGATATTCTCTCTGTGGACTGTGGTACCTATATGAATGGTTTTTGCGGGGATTCCGCTTATACTTTTTGTGTGGGTGAAGTAGCAGAGGAGATTCGTCAACTGTTGAGAGTCACGAAAGAAGCTCTTTATCTTGGCATTGAAAATGCTGTGCCAGGTAAGCGCATCGGTGATATAGGATATGCCATTCAGCAACATTGCGAAGCACATTCTTACGGTGTTGTCCGTGAGTTTGTGGGGCATGGTATCGGAAAGGAAATGCACGAAGATCCGCAAGTTCCTAATTATGGAAAGCGTGGTTATGGAACGGTGTTGAAGAAGGGTTTGTGTATTGCCATCGAGCCAATGATTACTTTGGGAGCCAGACAGATTGTGATGGAGAATGATAATTGGTCAGTTCGTACGAAAGACAGAAAGTGTGCTGCCCATTTTGAACATACCATTGCAATTACATCAGGAAAAGCTGATATTTTGTCATCATTTGATTTCATTGAAGAAGTATTAGGAGATAAC
>DGYFI06202__coassemble_356_pt1 | contig 60621 bp, 56 predicted proteins | sample DGYFI06202__metabat2_high_PE_032 | metagenome-assembled genome bin DGYFI06202 | reverse complement strand
AGACCCAGGAGATTGAGCAGAAATCGCAGGAGATTGAGCAGAAATCGCAAGAAATAGAACAACAAAAATCTATCTTGCGCACAACTGTCCGGAATCTGTCTCAGCGTGGTATGTCCGTGAAAGATATAGCTTCTGTATTGGCGGTGTCTGAGGAAATGGTATCTGCTTTGTTATCTGAATAAAGGAAGGTTACAGACAAGACTGGCTGGTATGAGGGACGTGCCGATGGACTTGAAGAAGGCCGTGCCGACGGGCTTGCAGAAGCTCGTACGGAAGGGCAGCAAGAAGCAAATCGGGAAAATGCTCGTAAAATGAAAGCCAGGGCTATCCGTTAGAAGATATCGCAGATATTACAGGACTCTCGAAGGAAGAAGTGGCTTCCTTGTAAATGTGGCAAATCTTAGAAACGCAGATATCCGGAGACGCACTTCCGCATCTCCGGATATCTGCGTTTTGGGTAAATATTCATCTCAATCTCTGTATTTGTTCAACTGCTTACTCTCCCTTTCTGCGAGAAGCAGAAAGAAGGTCCAGCAGTTCCCGGCAAAGTCCGGTCTTTACCTCCTCCATATCAATCTCCCTCCCCAATTCTTTCTGCAGAGAAGTAACCCCCTTATCCACAAAGCCACAAGGGTTGATGTAGCTGAAATAACGCAAATCGGTGTTCACGTTCAGAGCCAGCCCGTGCATCGTCACAAAATGACTGGAACGGACACCGATAGCGCAAATCTTACGCGCACGGGGTGAATGCGCATCCAGCCATACTCCTGTTGCTTTTTCCAACCGCCCAGCCTGAATGCCATAAGAAGCACAGACACGAATCACCGCTTCTTCCAATACATGAATGTAGTCGCGGAGCCCCAATGAGTAGTCTTCCAAATTAAGAATGGGATAGCACACTAACTGGCCGGGGCCGTGGAAGGTAATATCTCCGCCACGGTCAATATGGTAAAGGGTAGCTCCGATACGGCGCAATTGCTCTTCGCCCAACAACATATTGCCTTCCTTGCCACTGCGCCCCAACGTATATACTGCAGGATGCTGGCACATGATGATGTGATTGACGTATGCCTGCCCGCCCTGCTTAGCTCCTACCAATGCGTCGAACCATTCTTCCTGACGCTTCCAGGCTTTCTCGTATTCGATAAGCCCCCAATCGGATATTTCTGTATTCATAGTCAATAATCTGATAAGTAGATGACAAGAATGAACCTATATAAAACATTGAATCACGAAGGAACAGAGCATGTAGAATAAAGCTTGTGCAAGCTCCACTCATAGAATTATAATTCACCGCTCCTGCAGCAAATCCGTCGGCTGTGCTGCCGCTTTCAGCCGGACAAACGCCCCAAAGCCTCTCTGTGCTTACTATAAACCGGATTCTCAACAGTCGGTTAAAAATAAAAACAAGCTCTGAAATCCGGGACAAAAATAGCAACAATTCTTTGAAAAGGTCTATCTTTGCAGACAAAATGAAGCAATATGCGTATGGATTTTCCACAAGTGGACCTCCCCGTTGACGTCATAGCCTGGACGGATGTGACGGAAGAAGTCTTGAACATCTACAAACAGTCATGCAGACTGAAAGCGTGCATCTTCGCACTCTGCTTAGAAGGGTCGATCACGGTTTCTATTAATCTGATGGAAACAGAAATCAAACGCGGCGACCTGATAACCTTGCTGCCCGGCACCATCATCCAGTTTTACGGGCAAAGGGAGAAGTTCCGCCTGGCCTTCATCGGGTTCTCTGCCCATTGCGTGACCGGAGTCAACGTCATCCAATCCATATTAAGTTCTTTCTCTACGATTTTAGAATATCCTGTCCTAAGCATCAATGACACATTAACCTCTTACTTCAATGACTACTTCGCCTTGTTGTCCAGAGTAACGACAGGCGATTATCCGCCAGACACCCATCTGTCTCAGGAAATATTGAAAAATATGCTGTATGTCATAGACCGGCTCTACAACATTCATCCGCAAGAACAGCGGATTGCCAAAAGCCGGAAAGAAGAAATCTGCCACCAACTCATCCAACTGGTCATAGAGAACTATACACACGAACGGCATGCACAGTTTTATGCCGACCGTCTGGGCATCTCGTTACAGCATCTGAGCACAACCGTGAAGCAAGTGACAGGTAAAAACGTGCTGGATATCATTGCCAACGTAGTATTAATGGACGTAAAAGCCAAACTGAAATCGACAGATATGACCGTGCAGGAAATAGCCTATTCACTCAACTTTCCCAGTGCCTCATTCTTCGGAAAATATTTCAAAAGATATGTCGGAATGAGCCCACTGGAATATAGGAACAGCTGAATGACACCTCCTCCAGACAGTATTGAAAAAAAATCTCGCAAATTAGAGGATGGTTCGACAATATATCCTATATTTGTGCATGGTGATTAAATAAATGAATATTGTTTTTTAAATAAAAGTTCAGAATGAAAAAGCAAAATGTCAGCCAGCTTGTCCTTTTGCTTGCGACAAGCATTATTTTGTTTTCTTGCAATAACAAAACGAACAGGAACAAATGGGCCGTGGAGTTCGACAGTATTCAGGTGAACGAAACGGCACACCTCTTCGGCGACACAGCAAAACCTGCCTGTAACCTGGTAATAAACTTTGCCTATGCACAGCTGTCGGATGACGAACAAATTAAAGACAGTCTGAACCGCTATTTCCTGACTGCCAGCTTCGGCGACGCCTATTCGACCTTTCAACCGCAAGAAGCTGTCAAAAGATTCAAAGAGCAATATGTCAACGACTACCGCAACGATTTGGAGGAACTCTATCGGAAAGAAGAAGCTGAATTTGGAGATGCCGACCAACGTGCCTGGTATTCGTACTATAAATACATCCAAAGCCAGGTGCAGCTTTACAGCAAAAATCTTCTGGTATACCGTACGCGTTTCGAAGAATACACGGGAGGGGCGCACGGCATCTATATGACTTCTTTTCTGAATCTGGACTTGCGTACGTTGACTCCCATACGCCTGAAAGATTTATTTACCGACAATTATGAAGAAGCCCTGACAGACCTACTTTGGAATCAGCTGATGGCAGACAACCATGTAGCTACGCGCGAAGAATTGGAAGACTTGGGCTATGGAAGCACAGGCGACATAGTACCTACCGAGAATTTTTATATCGGACAGGAAGGTATCACTTTCTATTATAATGTATATGACATTGCACCTTATGTGATGGGAGCCATTGAGATCTCCCTCCCCTACGAAATCATGTCACACCTGCTGAAAGATGAAACCAAAATCCTGGATTCTGTCCGGTAACTCCCACAGACTGATTATAACATTATGGAACAACTGCAGCAAATATTGAATTACTTTCCCGGATTGAACGAAGAGCAAATACGCCAACTGAGTTCACTGGAAGAGTTATATACAGATTGGAATTCCAAAATCAATGTCATTTCCCGTAAAGACATCGGGAACTTGTATGAACACCACGTACTCCACTCCTTAGGCATAGCTAAAGTTATCCGCTTCAGGGAAGGCACCCAAGTAATGGACTTAGGCACCGGAGGCGGATTTCCAGGCATTCCACTGGCCATTTTATTTCCGGATGTGCAATTCCATCTGGTAGATAGCATCGGCAAAAAAATAAAGGTAGCTACTGAAGTGGCTCAAGCCATCGGACTAAAGAATGTAACCTTTTGCCATTCGCGCGTTGAGGAAGAGAAAGGGTTGTTCGATTTCGTAGTGAGCCGGGCTGTCATGCCTCTGCCCGACTTAGTGAAAGCCGGCCGCAAAAACATCTCGCCCCACCAGCATAACGCATTGCCCAATGGGCTTATCTGCCTGAAAGGAGGGGAGGTAGAAAACGAAATAAGACCATTCAAACACGAAATACTGACTTGGGACTTGAAAGATTTCTTCAACGAAGAATTCTTCGTAACTAAAAAAGCCGTATTTGTAGCCATCAATAAAAGAAAAGCCTGAAATGAAGGAGGTACTACATACGTTCGGCAGGGCTGCATGATAGCCGCTTTGCATGTCGACACACCTCCTATAAACGGATAAACTTATTTACTCAACTAAAAAATCAACACCATCAACCACCATGAAGATAAAGCGATTTGAATTCAATATGTTCCCAGAGAACTGCTACGTGCTTTGGGATGAAACCAACGAAGCGGTAGTTATCGACCCTGGCTGCTTCTATGAAGAAGAAAAGCTGGCACTGAAAGATTTCATCCTTAAAGAGAAGTTAGATGTAAAACACTTGCTGAACACGCATTTGCATTTAGACCACATCTTCGGCAACCCATTCCTTTTAAGAGAATTCGGATGGAAAGCCGAAGCCAACCAAGCAGATGAATTCCTGCTGGAAGAAGCTCCGAAACAAAGCCGTATGTTCGGCTTTCATTTGCAGGAGAAAACAGTTCCGCTGGGCAAGTACCTGCATGATGGAGATATTATAACCTTCGGCCACACACAATTAGAAGCTATCCACGTCCCCGGACATTCTCCCGGAAGCCTGGTATATTATTGTGCCAGCGAACATTGCATGTTCTCGGGCGACGTGCTGTTTCAAGGAAGTATCGGACGGGCAGACTTAGCAGGAGGAAACTTTGACCAACTCATTGAAAACATTTGCAGCCGTCTCTTCGTTTTGCCCAACGAAACCATTGTTTATCCCGGACACGGAGCACCCACCACCATAGGGATTGAAAAAGCAGAAAATCCTTTCTTCCGAATCTGACATTCAAAAATAAACCTAAAGTAACAACAATATGAACAAGCATCCATTCTACACCCGTCACATCGGTGTGAACGAAACCGACGAAGCCGTGATGCTTCGTAAAATAGGTGTGCAAAGCCTAAATGAACTGATCGATAAAACCCTGCCTGCCAATATCCGGCTTCCACAACCCCTCGACCTGCCGGAAGCGATGGACGAACATGAATTTGCTCTTCACATCGCCGCATTAGCTGCAAAAAACAAGCTCTACACTACATACATCGGGCAGGGCTGGTATGACACCATCACGCCGGCTGTTATCCAACGCAACGTATTCGAGAATCCGGTATGGTACACCTCCTATACTCCTTACCAAACAGAAGTATCACAAGGACGGTTGGAGGCCTTGATGAACTTCCAGACGGCTGTCTGTGACCTGACCGGTATGCCGTTGGCCAACTGTTCCTTGTTGGATGAAGGCACTGCTGCTGCCGAAGCCGTGACCATGATGCATGCCCTCCGTCCGCGTGACTTACAGAAGAATGGAGCCAACACGGTATTTGTAGACGAACGCATCTTTCCTCAGACACTGGCTGTAATGCGTACACGTGCCATTCCGCAAGGCATCACGCTGCAAGTAGGCCGTTATGAGGAACTGGAGTTTACACCCAATCTCTTTGCCTGCGTACTTCAATATCCCGATGCCAACGGAAATGTGCCCGATTATCGCAACTTTGTCGAAAAGGCACATGAAGCCCGTTGCAAAGTAGCCGTAGCAGCCGATATACTGAGTTTGGCCTTATTGACACCTCCGGGTGAATGGGGAGCGGATATTGTATTCGGTTCTACGCAACGCTTAGGTACTCCTCTGTTCTATGGTGGTCCCTCTGCTGCCTATTTTGCTACCCGCGACGAGTACAAACGTAATATGCCGGGACGAATCATTGGCTGGAGCAAAGACAAATACGGACATCTATGCTACCGCATGGCTCTGCAAACCCGCGAACAACACATCAAACGCGAGAAAGCCACCAGCAATATCTGTACGGCACAGGCTTTACTGGCTACCATGGCAGGCATGTATGCCGTATGGCACGGACCGGAAGGCATTCACGACATTGCCCTGCGCATCCATCACTCGGCCGCTTTGGTGGCAAACGCTCTGGAAAACTGGGGATGCCGCCAACTGAACCCGACTTTCTTCGATACACTTCTCATTGCACTGCCCGAAGGCGTATCACAAGAACAAGTACGCACTATTGCACTGGCACACGAAGTCAATCTGAATTATCGGACCGACGGCCACATCGGATTGAGCATCGACGAGACCACGGACAAACAGGCTGTAAATGTTCTGCTGACCATCTTTGCAGAGGCATTAGGCAAAGAAGTTCCTGCTATTGACGGACTTCCCGAAGTTTCCCGATTGCCCGAACCGCTGCGTCGCACCACTTCTTATCTGACACATGAAGTATTCCGACTCTATCACACCGAGACAGAAATGATGCGTTACATCAAGCGGTTAGAACGGAAAGACATCTCACTGGCTCACTCCATGATTTCTTTAGGCTCCTGCACCATGAAGTTGAATGCAGCAGCCGAAATGCTTCCGCTGAGCCGCCCGGAATTCACCGGCATCCACCCACTGGTTCCACAAGAGCAGGCTGCCGGCTGGCAAGAGCTGATTCACAACCTGGGTGAGGAACTGAAGACCATCACCGGATTTGCAGGCATCAGTCTCCAGCCTAACTCGGGTGCCGCCGGCGAATATGCCGGCCTGCGTGTCATCCGTGCTTATCTGGAAAGCATCGGACAGGGACACCGCCATAAGGTGCTGATTCCTGCCAGTGCCCATGGAACCAATCCTGCCAGCGCCGTACAGGCCGGATTTACCCCGGTAACTTGTGCATGCGACGACCATGGCAACGTAGACATGGATGACCTGCGTCGCAAAGCAGAAGAGAACCGCGATGACTTGGCTGCACTGATGATTACTTATCCGTCGACACATGGCATTTTCGAAGCTGATATTGTGGAAATCTGCCACATTATCCATGCTTGCGGAGCACAGGTGTACATGGATGGTGCCAACATGAATGCACAAGTAGGCCTGACCAATCCCGGAACAATCGGCGCTGATGTTTGCCACCTGAACCTGCACAAGACCTTTGCTTCTCCTCACGGTGGAGGCGGTCCTGGCGTAGGACCTATCTGTGTAGCTTCTCACCTGGTACCTTTCTTGCCCGGACACGGACTGTTCGGCAACGATACCAATGAAGTGGCTTCCGCACCGTGGGGAAGTGCCGGCATACTGCCCATCACCTACGGATACATCCGTATGATGGGAACAGAAGGTCTGACCCGCGCCACCAAGATTGCCATCCTGAATGCCAATTACCTCGCTGCTTGTCTGAAAGACACGTATGGAGTAGTCTATCGCGGCACCAACGGCTTCGTCGGTCACGAAATGATTCTGGAATGCCGCAATGTACACGCAGAAACGGGCATCAGCGAAAACGACATCGCCAAGCGACTGATGGACTATGGTTACCACGCTCCTACCCTTTCGTTCCCTGTACACGGCACGCTGATGATCGAACCGACCGAAAGTGAAAGCTTGGCCGAACTGGACAACTTCGTAGAAGCAATGCTGACCATCTGGGAAGAGATTCAGGAAGTAAAAGACGGACGCGCCGACCAGACAGACAACGTGTTGCTGAATGCACCGCATCCCGAATATGAAGCGGTGGCCGACGTTTGGGACCATACGTATACAAGGCAGAAGGCGGTATATCCTACACAGGCTGTGCGTGACAACAAGTTCTGGATCAACGTTGCCCGTGTAGACAATACGTTGGGAGACCGTAAGTTATTGACTACACGATACGAGACATTTGAATAAAGCCCAATAGCTATCAGACTTAAAAAGCGCGGATGCGACGGGAATAGCGGATAAATCATTCCGCACAACCGTACCATCCGCGCTTTTTTTGCCTAAACATGCCGTAGATTTATGCCGGGCAGCATTGCTAATCCAACATGCCGCCCAAGAAAAACTCCGAAGCGCCAAGAAGCAACTTTCAAAGCACTAAGAAGCAGGCTGCCAAGCGCTAAGAAACGTAACCGATATATATTACAAGCCACAGCCACCCATATACGGACAAGTTTAAAGCAGGTTATCCTCCTCAAAAAGACTAACGCACTATCGTAATAGTGCCCTCCTTCACACGTTTTTCCTTGACGGGCGTTCCTTCCGGCTCATAGCCTAAAGCAGCACAGCCATAGACTTTATGATTGGCAGGTACTCCCAACTCAGTCAGCAGGGCACGCACACCGGAATCGTCGCAAGTTTGTCCTATCTGGTTAATCCAACAAGAGCCGATACCCAAAGAAGCGGCTGCCAGAAACATATTCTCCAACGCGCAGGCACAATCCATGGCAGCCCACCACTGAATAGGCTCGTTGGAAACAAGAACCAAAGTGGGAGCGTGATAATAACAGCAGTAAGTCGCGCTATGTCCCCGTTCTTTCAGACGCGGTTCGGAACTCTTGGCAAAAGCCCCTTTCACAGCCTCATTTAAACGCACCAACACATCAGGGTTCTGAATAGCCGTAAAGTGCCAGGTTTCCAGATGCATACCGTTAGGCGCCATCGTGGCAGCCTCCAAAATGAGAGCCAGGTCAGCATCGCTTACCTGACGTTGGGTGTAAGTCCGCACACTGTGACGGGCCCGGATGTTTTTTAAAACTTCGTTCATAATCTGTCTTTGGTTAAAAATTATCGTTTGACAAGTCCAATCTTGGCGTTAAGTTTGAAGTAATAAGTTCCATTCTCCCTTTCCAGAAAACCATATTTGTTTTTCTCCAACGGTCCTTTCTCAAAGCGGGAGTTCTGATAAAGAAAATCGGCCAGGACCTGCCGGCATGACTGATGGTAAGCCAAAACCTGTCCGTCGCCATCAACCAGAAGAATGCCCTCCACGGCCGAATCAATGCCCCTGAACAGTTTGGCAGGACGCATTCCCAAGGCCAACGCCAGAAGGAATTGCTTCATCTTGTATTCATAAAAACCATGTTTCTGAATCAGTTCATCCTTTATCTTCAACGGATTAATCTGCTTGATACGCTCTACTAACTCAGGAGTACGCGTTATGCCCTCAATATGCATGAGACGTACCATCTCGCACAACATACGTGGAAAATGCAAGTCTATCATCAGCAAGTTACCCCGAAATACCCGATCGGCTACATCGCTATATTTAAGTATGCCCCCCAACCGCTCTATCATCAGCATACGCTCTGCCACCTCATTAGGTCCCTCGGGTAAGGCATTGATTTTATTAACGGTAGGAGAAGCAAACTTCACACCGGTCTGCTCCAGTTTCAGATTAGCCATACGCCCTCCGTCCAACAAAGGGTTCATGGGGCTCAACCGGCATCGCACCACGAAACCGGATAATGGTGCATCAGGATGCCAGAAAGCAATGCGCAAATCGGTACGGTCTTCAGTATAGGCTTCGAGGTCGTATATGCACACGGCATCCAAAAAGCTTTCGAGGGCATCAGGAACTGTTATCTTGTCGCCACTCTCGCGCAACAGACCAAGCAGAAGGTCTGCTGCAGCTCTGAAATCCGCACGGGGGAAACAGACTTCTCCTCCCGGTAGGGGCCGAAAAAAACCGTCCTTATCTTTTTCACCCGACACCAGACGGATATCTGTATGCTCGATATAATAACGGCGGAGGCCGTCGTGTTCTTCTCTTTCAATCAATGCTATAGGCCAAGCAGTTCCTGGCTCAGCCTGGGCTGTGCCGAAGGTCGCTTCTCCCTGTGCCAACAAGCGGAAGAAAGCATACAGTTCTCCCGCTTCACGCTTGGTGGTTTGAAATGCCATAAGTTGTATAATAGTTGATAATGTTTAATTTACTCGTCCATACGCAACGTTTCGACTTTTGCCAGCCGCTCCTTAAGACGGGGCATGCGTGAACGGCGAATGCGCAGCGTCATGCGGCAATCGGTATCGTAACCCTGGTCAATGATCTCAGGTCCCTCTTCCTTGACTATACGCATGACATCATTCATAAATGGGTACTCAAAGAAAAATGTCACCTCCTCGTCCACTGTTTTCTCTATCACAGTAGCAGCTCCCAAAGCTTCGGCTGCCGCCATCCGATAGGCAACGATAAGCCCACTCGTACCCAGCTTGATTCCCCCAAAGTAACGCACTACGATAACCAATACATCTGTCAGCCCGTGGGAATTGATTTGTCCCAAAATAGGCTTACCTGCCGTGCCGCTGGGTTCACCGTTGTCGTTAGCGCGAAAATCCTTGCGCTCAGGTCCCAACATATAAGCATAACAGACATGACGGGCATCGTAATACTTTTTCTGGTAGGTCTCCAAGTATTCTTTCACCGCAGCCACGCTTTGTACGGGCAGGGCAATAGCTATGAACTTACTGCGCTTTTCGGTATAAATACCTTCAGCCGGAGCAGTGATGGTCTTATATGTATCTTCTGTCATGGGGGACAAAGGTACGATTATTTGGTGGTAAATGCTTACCTTTGCATCAAAATCATTTTACCAAACAAAAAAGATGTCAATCAAAATTGTCCTTGCCATCGATTCACTCAAAGGATGCCTGACTTCTACAGAAGCAGGAATGGCTGCCGCACAAGGCGTACGGAAAGCATGTCCGACTTGTGAAACTATAGTATTTCCCGTGGCTGATGGCGGAGAAGGTCTGCTGGAGGCCCTGATAAATGCAACGAAAGGCACATGGGTACGACTACAAGCACATGGGCCGCTTATGGAAATGCGGAATACATGTTACGGACTGTCGGAAGACGGGAAGACTGCTTTTATAGAAATGGCCCGCATCAGCGGATTGCCTCTGGTGCCCGAAGGACAACGCTCCCCCTTGATTACCACTACGTATGGAACAGGCGAACTGATAAAGGACGCGCTCAAACGAGGATGCCGACGTATCCTTATCGGACTGGGAGGAAGCGCTACCAACGATGCTGGCATGGGGCTGCTACAGGCTTTGGGATACCGGTTTACAGACAATAACGGACAAGAGGTTGGCTTGGGCGGACAGGCTTTGACAAGGGTGGAACACATGGATGCTGCACAGGTAATGCCCGAAGTAAAGGAAGCTTTGTTTACAGCAGCCTGCGATGTCAGGAATCCTTTTTACGGTCCGGAAGGAGCCGCCTGCATATTTGCCCCGCAAAAGGGAGCGGATCGGGAACAGGTGAGGACTTTAGACAAGGGGCTCCGGCATTTTAGCAGAATCATCCGCAAATATACCGGCAAAGATGTCCAGCTGCTGCCTGGTTCCGGTGCGGCGGGAGGAATGGGCGGCGGACTTTATGCGTTGCTCCAGGCCGACTTGCGTCCAGGCATTGAACTGATATTGGAAGCCACGGGATTTCTTGCAAAAGTACAGGGAGCAGATTTTGTTATTACCGGTGAAGGAAAGTCCGACCGACAGACCCTGATGGGGAAGGTTCCTGCCGGTGTTTTAAAGGTTGCCCGACAGATGAACATCCCTGTTGCTCTATTGGCAGGACAAGTAGAAGATGCCGGACTGTTATTGCAAGCCGGATTTAAGTACGTGCACTGCATCAATCCACCCGGCACTCCCCTCCCGCTCGCCCTGCATCCGGAATTTGCCCGCGCACAACTGGCACGCACGGCCGAATGCCTTATCCGGCAGTATTTTCCTGCTCCCTGAATTCAGAAGGAGACATTCCGCATTGCCTCTTGAAAAATTTCCCAAAGGCCGACTGGTCGGCAAAGCCTAACATCTCAGCTACTTCCTGTACCGAAAAAGCCTGATTGTTCAAACAGACCTTAGCCTCGTTGACGAGCAACTCGTTCAGGATAATGCCGGCTGTTTTGCCGAACAGACGCTTTAAGGCAGCAGAAAGTGTATCGGGCGACACACCGGTCTGCGCGGCATACCATCCTACCTCATGATGTTCGCGGCAATGAGTATGGGCCAGATAGAGAAAATGCGACACAATATCGTTCCAGTGGACTTTACCCTCAGTACGGACGGTCTGGTGGTGGTGAAAAAAACATTCCACAATTCATACTGCCACGCACAGGTCATTGTTTGCAGAAGTTCGCGGGTAAAGACATTGTTTTCTTCACGCAGAGTACCAAATATGACATCTTCCAACAGTTGCAGGCGTATCGCTTCATTTTCTTTCAATGAAGTAAAAGGAGATTGGGAAAAGTACATCACGCCATCGGTTACTTTAGTACGTATCGACTGGGTTGCTTCGATGAAGAATTCCTGCTCTACCACAATAATACAGGCACGATAGCGTCCGGCCAGCGTTACATCCGACCACGCAAACCTAGACAGAAAGTCCACATACACCGGAGCATCAAACCCTAAGCGGTCGGCATTGACTGTCAAGCGAAGTTCGCCTTCGTACACTTGTAGAAACACATGCCACCGGTATGGCAACCAGTTCTCCTTCAAACGGAAGTCCGTTCCTGCCAGCCGTGCCATCAGCAGGCTGTTGCCATAAGTAGCCATTTCCATTTTCCCGTCCACAGACAGCCCGGAACGTATCCAGGCAGAGATTTTATCTTCAAATTGGTCCATATTACTGAGTATATACAAGTGAATCACGGCGTAAATGTAGCGGAAAGACAGCGTGTGCAAAAGTCTTTTCCATCTTCTTAGCACTCTTAAAGCAAAAAAAAGGTAACGCCCGATTCAATACCAATCACAACGGGATTCAGACGAGAATCCCGCGCCTGTTGCCCCGTAACTTTGCCCCCGATTTCAATAAATAAGTTATGACAAGGATGAAAAGATTGTTTGGACGGACTACCGTCTGTGGCCTGTGCCTCGCGTGTCTGGCCGCATGCAAGGATGCCCCGCAACAGAATGGCGGAGCACAGTATAAGACATTGACACTCAGCCCTGCTGACCGCACGCTGACGCGTGAATACACCGCCGTGGTCGAGGGTAGGCAAAGTGTGGAGATCCGCCCTCAAGTGAGCGGCACCATCACCGAAGTGTGCATAAACGAAGGTGCGAAAGTGAGCAAGGGACAGCCGTTGTTCATCATCGACCAAGTGCCCTACCAGGCGGCATTGGAAACCGCCATAGCCAATGTAAAGAGTGCCGAGGCGGCTGTGGCCACCGCCCGTATGACAGCAGACAGCAAGCAGACGCTTTTCGACAATAAAGTAGTGTCTGCCTTCGACCTGCAAACAGCCAAGAACTCGTTGCTGGAGGCTGAGGCGGCATTGGCTCAGGCCAAGGCGCAGGAGACGAGTGCCAGAAACGACCTGTCGTACACCGTAGTGAAGAGCCCCGTGGACGGTGTGGCGAGCATGATTCCTTATCGCGTGGGGGCCTTGGTTGATGCCAGCATCTCGACTCCGCTGACCACCGTCTCCGATGACGAGGAGATGTACGTCTACTTCTCTTTGACCGAAAGCCAGGTGCTGAGCCTCATCCGCGAGCATGGCACGCTGGACAAGACACTGGCGCAGATGCCTGAAGTATCGCTGCGCCTGAGCGACGGACAATTGTATGACCACACGGGACACATTGATGCCATTAGCGGTACCATCAGCAGCGGCACGGGCGCAGTAAGCCTGAGGGCAACCTTCCCCAACCCGGAAAGGATGTTGCGCAACGGTAGCAGTGCCACGCTCATCTTCCCCTACCAGCGGGACAGCGTGCTGGTCGTTCCGCAGGAAGCTACTTATGAAATTCAAGACAAGGTGTTCGTCTACAAGGTTGTGGAGGGAAAGGCAACCTCATCGCAAGTCACTGTTTTCCCCGTGAACGACGGTAAGGAGTACATCGTGGAGAGCGGGCTGAAAACAGGCGATGTCATTGTGGCCGAAGGTGCCGGCTTGCTGCAAGAAGGGACATTGATTAATGAAAAATAAAGAACTAAGAATAGAAAATCATGAAACTGAAACTCTTTATAGACCGCCCCATCCTGGCCTGCGTCGTATCGGTGCTGATACTGCTGGTGGGGCTTATCGGTCTGGTCAATCTGCCGATGGAACAATATCCGGACATTGCGCCTCCCACGGTCATGGTGTCTGCCACCTACACAGGTGCCAATGCTGAAACCGTACAGAAATCCGTTGTTGTCCCCCTCGAGGAGGCTATCAACGGCGTGGAGGACATGCTATACATGACCTCCACTTCCACCAATACCGGTTCGGGCAGCATTACTGTCTATTTCAAACAAGGAACCGACCCGGACATGGCCACACCATCAACACCAAGAACCGCGTCAGCGAGGCTGAGGGTCTGCTTCCCGCAGAGGTGACTAAAATCGGCGTGACGGTGGAGAAGCGGCAAAGCTCCATGTTGAAAATCATCGCCCTCTACAGCCCGGACGATTCGTATGACCAGACGTTCATCAACAACTATTTCAAGATAAACATCGAGCCGCGCCTTTCGCGCGTCAGCGGTGTAGGGAATGTCAACGTGATGGGTGGCGATTATGCCATGCGCATTTGGCTCGACCCGCAACGGATGGCCCAATATAATCTGGAGCCCAGCGATGTGAGCGCCGTGCTTGATGAACAGAACATAGAGGCCGCCACGGGCACACTGGGAGAGGACTCGGAGAACACCTTCCAGTATACCCTGAAGTACCGGGGCCGCTATGAGACCGCCGAAGAGTTCGGCAACATCGTGGTGAAAGCATTGGAAAGCGGCGAAGTGTTGAGGCTAAACGACATTGCCACCATTGAGCTGGGATCGCAGACCTACGTCTACAACGGCGAGATTGACGGGCACCCCGGTGCCACGGCCATGATATCGCAAACGGCAGGCTCTAATGCCAATGAGATTATCACCGAGATAGACAAACTGATGGAAGAAGTGCGCAAGGACTTACCCAAAGGACTAAAGCTGGTGGACGTGATGAGTACCAAGGAATTCCTCGATGCCTCTATCCACGAGGTGGTGAAGACGCTGGTCGAGGCCATCATCCTGGTTATCCTGGTAGTATATGTCTTCCTGCAAAGCGTGCGCTCCACGGTCATCCCCGCCATCTCGGTCATTGTGTCGTTGGTGGGTACGTTTGCCTTCCTCTATATAGCGGGTTTCTCCCTTAATCTTTTAACCTTATTTGCCTTAGTATTAGTAATTGGTACGGTAGTGGACGATGCCATTGTAGTTGTCGAGGCAGTGCAGGCGCAGTTCGACGAGGGAATCCGTTCGCCCTACCGTGCCACGACCCGCGCACTGGACGGCATAGCAGCGGCCATTGTCACCACCTCGCTCGTGTTCATGGCGGTGTTCATCCCTACCTCGTTCATGGGTGGGACGAGCGGCACATTCTACATGCAGTTCGGTCTGACGATGGCCGTGGCCGTGGGCATATCGGCAGTAAATGCCTTGACCTTGTGCCCTGCCTTGTGCGCCTTGTTCATGACGCCCCACATGGAGCGTACCGCAGGACAGAAACTAAGTTTTTCCTCGCGCTTCCACCATGCCTTCGAGGCTGCCTTCAACCAGCTGGTCTATAAATACAAGGGGGGAGTGAAGTGGTTCTTTCGCCGCAAGTGGCTCATCGGCGCGGGCATTGTCGCGGCAGTGGCTTTGCTTGTGGTACTGATGCAGAATACCAAGACCGGACTGGTACCCGATGAGGACATGGGTACCGTCTTCGTCAACGTCACCACACCTCCCGGCAGCAGCCTGCACCAGACTATCAAGGCGATGGAGGAAGTAGAGGCTTGCATCAAAGACATCCCACAAATCGAACGTTACTCCAACGTATCGGGCTACAGCATGATGGGCGGTCAGGCTCCCAGCGGCGGTATGCTCATCATCAAACTGAAAAACTGGAGCGAACGGCCCAACGACGAGGATTATATCACTTCGGTCATCAGCGAGATATACCGCCGCACGGCGAACATACACAGCGCCAAGCTCTTTGCCTTTGCCCAGCCCACCATCATGGGATACTCCACCGGCAGCGGCGTGGAACTCTACGTGCAGGACCGCGCCGGAGGCTCGATTGAGACGCTGAAGGAGCACACGGACAAGTTCATTGCTGCCCTCAACGCCCGTCCGGAGGTGCAGATGGCCTATACGACGTTCGACACCAAGTTCCCGCAGTATCTCGTCGAGGTGGATGCCGCACGGTGCAAGCGCATGGGTGTCTCGCCCAGCGACGTCCTCTCGGTAATGTCTGGCTACATCGGCAGCAACTACGTGTCCAACCTCAACCGCTTCTCCAAGCTCTATCGCGTCTACATACAAGCCGACAAGGATTTCCGTCTGGACAAGGACGCGCTGAACAACATGTTTGTCCGCACCGAAGACGGCGACATGGCTCCCATCGGACAGTTTGTTACCCTGACCAAAGCTTACGGGCCGGAGACGCTGACACGCTTCAACCTCTACAGCAGCATCCAGGTGAACGCCATGATGAACGACGGATACTCGTCGGGCGACGTCATCAACGCCGTGGCCGAAGTGGCCAAGGAAACCCTGCCCGTGGGCTATGGCTACGAGTTTGGCGGCATCACCCGCGAGGAAGCGGGCAGCGGGTCGAATACGGTCATCGTCTTCGCCATCTGCATCGTCTTCATCTACCTCATCTTGTGTGCGCTCTATGAAAGCCTCTTCGTACCCTTGGCCGTGATGCTCAGCGTGCCCTTCGGTCTGGTGGGTAGCTTCGCACTGAGCAATCTGTGCGGGCTGGAGAACAACATCTACATGCAGACGGGACTCATCATGCTCATCGGTCTGCTGGCCAAGACAGCCATCCTCATCACAGAATACGCCGCCACCCGCCGCCGTCAAGGCATGACGCTGGCTCAGGCTGCCGTGTCGGCTGCCGCTATCCGTCTGCGTCCTATCCTCATGACGGTGCTCTGTATGGTTATCGGCATGCTACCCCTGGTCTTCGCCAGCGGCGCAGGAGCCAATGGCAACATCTCGCTCGGCACCGGTGTGGTGGGTGGACTGCTGGTGGGTACGCTGGCGCTGCTCTTTGTAGTACCCGTCTTATTCATTGTCTTCCAGGCCATGCAGGAACGACTGATGCCCGAACGGAAACATGATGAATAATCCTAATTGGAAGTAAAAAACAGATGTTGAAAGTAAGCTTATGCTATAACTGTTATTTCACAGTACGGCTGTAGAGATGTAACACAGCTAATGTTACGCCGTAACACACCTATTGTTACAGTGTAACAGGCCTATTGTTACACTGTAACATCGCAGCTATTACATCGCACAGATTAGTTCCAATGATTTACTTAAGTTTATTAGTTTGTAAGTTCTTTACTGATATGAATATGCAGAGATATACCTTGATAATATTTGCCGTCTTTATGTTGACTTCGTGCGGCATATACACCAACTATGAGCGTCCGTCACAAGCTGTGGCAGGCATCGACAGCCTCTACCGCCCCGAAGCACGACCGGACACCACCCGCTCCATCGCCACACTGCGGTGGGAAGAACTCTTCACTGACCCACACCTGCAACACCTCATCCGGCAGGGACTTACGGCGAATGCCGACCTGGCAGTAGCCCGTCTGCAGGTGGAGGAAGCGCAAGCCACTCTACGCCAGTCGAAGCAGGCCTATCTGCCCTCCATACAACTGGACCCGACGGGCACTCTGTCGAGCTTCGACGGTCAGAAGACACAGAAAACGTACAGCCTCGGTGCCTCGGCATCGTGGGAAATCGACCTCTTCGGTAAGCTGCGCAACAGCAAGAGGCAAGCCCTGGCATCGCTCCTCGCCAGCGATGCTTATAGGCAGGCCATGCAGACACAGGTCATCGCTACCGTAGCCGACAGTTACTATGCCCTGCTGATGTTGGACGAACAGATACGCATCACCGAACAGACGGCCGAGAGCTGGCGCGAATATGTCCGCAGCCTTGCAGCCCTGATGCAAGCGGGTCAGGCCGACCGTGCCACACTGGCCCAGGCAGAGGCCTCGCGGCTGGCTGCCGAATCATCACTACTCAGTCTCCAGCAGCAGGCCGTGGAGCAGGAAAATGCCCTTTGCGTCTTTGTAGGACTGACTCCCCGGCGCCTGGAACGCAGTACAATGGACAGGCAGCAGTTTCCTTCCAGTCTCAGTGTGGGTGTGCCGCTCGAACTCCTGGCACGTCGTCCCGATGTGCGCCAGGCCGAAGCCCAACTGATGCAAGCCTTCTATGCTACAAACTCTGCCCGTGCAGCTTTCTATCCTTCGATAACCCTCAGCGGTTCGGCAGGATGGACCAACAGCGGGGGGGCAGCCATCACTAATCCTGGCGCATGGCTTCTTCAGGCCGTCGGCTCGCTGGTACAGCCCCTCTTCAACCGTGGACAGAACCTGGCCAACCTGAAAATTGCCAAGGCACAGCAGGAGGAAGCTGTACTGCAATTCCGCCAGTCGCTGCTTGATGCGGGCAATGAGGTGAACAACGCCCTGGTCCAATGGCAGACTGCCCGCGAACGCATCCGGCTGGACAGCGGTCAGGTGGAACAGCTCGCCCTCACCGTGGACGACACAGAACTACTGATGGAAAATTCGGCAGACACGAACTACCTCCAGGTGCTCACTGCCCGCCAGTCGCTGCTTTCGGCACAGTTGACAGTTGCCTCGGACCGTTACAACGAGATACAGGGCGTAATAAACTTGTACCATGCCTTAGGCGGAGGTACCGAACCCTGATACACCTGCAATCACTCTTCATAAATAACTCTCATAAGACCGTTCCCGTCTGTGACAGATAGGAGCGGTTATTCTCATCCGATAATAACAGAATATGCCTACCACATCCGCCAACGCCCACCCGATAGGAATGGACCACCAGATGCCCGACACTCCTACGAACGTAGATGCCAGCCAATAAGACAAAGCGACACGCACCCCCAGCGACAATACCGTCAGCACCACCGACATGCCCGGCATACGGACGGCCCGATAGTAACCATAAAGCAAGAACAGAATGCCGATGCCCGGATAAAATGCTCCCTCAATGCGCAGATACTCCACCCCGACACGCAGGATCTCTGTCTCCTCCGGCCGTACAAACACCAGCATCAGCGGTCGGGCAAACACAAATACCAGCACTGACACCGCCAGCGAAAACACCACCGAGGTGACAAACGCGCTCCGTACTCCCCGGCGGATACGTTCATGTTTCTGCGCTCCGAAATTCTGTGCTATGAATGTTGAGAAGGCATTACCGAACTCCTGCACAGGCATATAGGCAAACGAATCTATCTTGACCGCAGCGGCAAAAGCAGCCATCACCACCGTGCCGAAACTGTTCACCAAGCCCTGAACCAGCAGGATACCAAAGTTCATCACTGACTGCTGCACACAAGTAAGAAAGGAGAAAGACGTAATCTCGTGCAGCGTCACCCGGTCGAACACAGCATCTGCACGCCGCACTCTCAACTCCGGCCTGCACACCCACAGCCACACGGACAACCCCACAGCCGACAAGCCCTGCGACACTACCGTAGCAGCCGCTGCTCCCTCAATGCCCCAGTCGAAAGTCAAGATAAAGAGCAAGTCCAGCCCAATGTTCAACACCACCGAACCTGCCAGGAACCACAGAGGCGTCACCGCATCGCCCACGGCACGCAGCAACGCCGCCCCGTAATTGTAAAGGAAAGTAAAAGGAATGCCCCAGTATATGACCCACAGATAACTGCGCATCATATCATAGATGTCGTCTGGTGTCTGAAGCAGGCGTAACACCGGGTCGAGCGTGGTCAGCATCAGCCCCGTAAGCACCACTGCCACTGCCCCGATAAACGAAAACGACACAAAGATGCTGCGCCTCAAACCTACTCTGTCGCCCGCTCCAAAACGAAGCGAGAACACAGTGCCGCTACCCAGCGACAACCCCAACAGGATGCTGATGAGAAACGTCATCAGTGCGTAAGCCGAGCCTACCGCCGCCAATGCCCCCGAACCAATACACCGTCCTACGATAAGCGTATCGGCTATGTTGTAGCATTGTTGCAAAAGAGACCCTGCCATCATGGGCAGGGTAAAACGGAGCAGGGTACCGGTAATGGGTCCTTGCGTCAGGTCGCCTTTCTGTAGATTCGGAGTCGGTTGCATATATTCAGGTTTGTTTCGGGACACAAAGGTACGGAATTAATCCGGACAATGTATCAAGAAACGGAATCATACGCCTGGCATACCCGGCTCCTGCTCCTGTGCGGAAACTGAGAAACGGAATTTATAACTGCTTCTCCTCCCCGTCTTTCTGCTTCACCTTCAGTTCAATCAGGAAAGCCACCAGCAGACCGGCACCGCCCATCAGCAAGACACAGGCACTAAAGATTGTAGCCACAATCGTGTTAGAATTATAATACAAGTCGCCGGGAAACTCAGGAATGGTATTCCAACAGATGAAATAACCCAGCAAGACGCCGAGACCGATACCCATCAGCAGACAGCCCCACTTCAGAGGGGAGAACGAGAGCCTGAACTTGAAGTTCAGCCCATACTGCAGTTTGGGAATTCCCTGTACGTGCAGGTCGGCCATGCGCTCAATCATCATCATCCGCTCACGACGGCACACAAAGAGTTCAAACAACTTGTAAATACCTAATGTAATAGTGCCAACAACAACAATAGGAACTAAAAAATCAAAATCAAACATACTTTCAATCGTTTTAAAGGTTAATAATCGAATTCGTTGTACCTGTTAGACGCAGCCCCGCAAGAAAGGTTACACATCCGCAAGAAAAAATATTCGGCTAACTGCAACGGCTATACTGTAACAGGTTTGCGCTCCGGAAAAGAAAAAAAGCAGACTTCCTGTAACCTTTCCAACAAAACTGCGTCTAACAAACGAATATGGACAGAAACGAAGCACATATCATCCTGCGCATCCTTAACGGAGAGACTACCTTGTTCGGGTACTTCCTGCAGAAGTACGGCGAACAGGTGTTTCACCTTATTCTCCGCATCGTGGGCAACCGCGAAGATGCCGAAGAACTGACGCAGGATGTGTTTCTCAAAGCCTTCGGGCAACTGTCCGGCTTCCGGGGAAAGAGCAGCTTTTCTACCTGGCTTTACGCTATAGCCTACCATACGGCCGTTTCGCATGTGCGCAAACAGAATTTCGCTACCAGTGTCATGGACGAACAGGAACTGTCTGCTCTTTCGGACAAAGTGGTAGACGAAGCCTTGGACGAAGAGAACGAAGAACGCATCGCCTTGCTCCGCCACGCCATCGGGCAACTGGAAGCGGAAGAACAAGCCATCGTCACCCTATTTTACGAAGAAGAAAAGAGCCTGCACGACTTGGCACGCATCACGGGACTGACGGAAAGCAACCTGAAGGTGAAGCTGCACCGCATCCGCAAGAAACTGTATCTGTTGATGAAAAAAGAGGAGGAAAAACTATGAATGAACTGAAAGACAAAGCCCTGAGAAAAGCTCTGAAACGGGAAGAGAACATGCCGCACCTCTCTCCCAATTTCTGTTTCCGCACCCTGCAACGGATAGACGAACTGGCACGACTGCGCGAGAAACAGGCTGAACGACGGCAACTGGCAGCCATCACGACGGCAGCAGTTCTGCTGGCGGGCAGCGGTGTGTTTGTTCTTTTCCGCCTCTTCGGCGACAGACTGCGGCAAGCGTTCAGACAATTGTGGGAGACAGGAAGAAATGCCGACTACGGACCGATGCTCTTCCTGGCTGCACTGGTCCTTATCCTGCTGGGACTTGACTACATGATGCGCCGCACCTACTATTCCCGACAGAACAAGCGAAAAAGCTCTTAAATCAGTCTAAACGCCGCACGGCCCTGCGGCACCGCTCCAGGTCGCGTTCCGTCAGCGGATGCGTCTTCGTACCTCCCCGCTCGATAGAACGCACAATACGGAAACCGCTCCACTTCAGAATCTCCCGCAAGGCCCGCACGGTGCCCCGCGACTGCCGGAACCAGATGTTGAAAGGCCAGGGCGTGGTGCAGGCAGTAACCAGTATGGCCCGTTTCCCTTTGTGCAGCGGCAACGGCATTCCGTGCGGGCTCTCCCCCATCAGGCCATACACGATGCGGTCGAACAGCACTTTCAATGTACCCGGCATATTGCCCCAGTAACACGGCGAACCGACGACCAACACATCTGTCGCTCCAATAAGCGACAACATCCGCTGTGCATCGTCTGAAGGCAAGATGCAATGCCCGCTTGTGCGACACTTCATGCAGCCCGTACACGGACGGACTGCCAGATGCGACACCGTTTCATACATCACCTCATATCCTAACCCTTCGGCCTCCTGCTTCATGGCATCCAGCATACGCGAAATGTTTCCTCCGCGCCGGGGACTGGCATTCAATATCAGTATTTTCATTTTGTTTAAGAAGGAATAAAGCAGGCAAACAAGAGGTTATCACTATATTTGCCCGCATAAAACATCTATTTTCAAGTATATGGAACTGCAACAACCGAACGCCGGACAGCACGTCGCCCTGGTCCTCTCCATGGGTGGTGCCCGAGGCATTGCCCACATCGGCGTCATAGAAGAACTGGTGAAACAGGGTTATGAGATAACCTCCATCGCCGGAAGCTCAATGGGAGCCATGGTAGGCGCCATGTATGCCACCGGCCAATTGGAGGCATGCAAACAGTGGCTCTGCACCTGGAACAAACGGAAAATGTGGCACCTCGCCGACCTCAGCCTGAGCAGCGACGGCATTGTGAAAGGCGACCGCTTTATCCGCGAACTGAAACAAATCCTACCGGATGTCAACATCGAGGATTTGCCCATTCCCTACGTGGCCATGGCTACCGACATTGTAAGCGAACAGGAGGTGAAGTTCGACCGGGGCAGCCTGTTCGATGCCATCCGTGCCTCCATCTCCATCCCGATGCTGTTCCGTCCTTTCCGCCGGGGTGACCACCAACTGCTGGTGGATGGCGGCATCTTGAATCCGCTTCCCCTGAACCATGCCGTGCGCACACCCGGCGACCTGCTCGTGGCAGTGGATGTAAACGCTCCCGCCGGAAAGAAAGGCAGGAAGCGTCTGAATCCCTACCAACTGATAACCAAATCCTCGCGCCTGATGATGCAGCAAATCACCCGATACGCACTGGCTCAAACTCCACCCGACCTCCTCATCAGCCTTTGCGGAGAAGACTACGACATGATGGAATTCTTCCACGCCGAAAAAATCGTGGAGGCCGGGCGCCGGGCTGCTAAAGAGATGCTGCGTCGTTAAGCCAGGCATCTGCCGAAGCATCACTCGGCATGCGCCAGTCGCCACGCGGACTGAGCGACACGCTTCCCACCTTGGGCCCATCGGGCAGGCAGGAACGCTTAAACTGCTGGTTGAAGAAACGGCGGCAGAATGTGGTCAGCCATTTCTTGATGGTAGCCTCATCGTAGGTACCCTTGAAGGTGCGCACAGCCAGGTAATAGATTTTAGATGGCCCAAAGCCGAAGCGCAGGAAATAATAAAGGAAGAAGTCGTGCAGTTCGTAAGGTCCTACCAAGTCTTCCGTTATCTGCTGGATAGTGCCGTCCGAAGCAGCGGGAATCAGTTCGGGGCTGATGGGCGTATCTACGATGTCCAGCAATGTGTCGCGTGTGGCCTCGTCTGCACTATGGCCTGCCACCCATTTCACCAGATGCTTCACCAGCGTCTTGGGCACACTGGCATTGACTCCATACATCGACATGTGGTCGCCGTTGTAGGTAGCCCACCCTAACGCCAGCTCTGAAAGGTCGCCCGTGCCGACAACCAAACCTCCTGTCCGGTTGGCTATGTCCATTAGAATCTGGGTACGTTCGCGGGCCTGCGAATTTTCATAGGTCACATCATGCACCTCCGGGTCTTGTCCGATGTCGTGGAAATGCTGGAGGCAAGCGGCCCGGATGCTCACCTCACGCACCGTAATGCCAAGCAGTTCCATCAGTCTGACGGCATTGTCGTGCGTGCGGTCGGTAGTGCCAAATCCCGGCATCGTCACACCGATAATGCCTTTGCGCGACAATTCCAGTCTGTCGAACGTCTGTACGCACACCAGCAGGGCCAGCGTGGAATCCAACCCGCCGGATATGCCTACTACTGCCGACTTGGCGTGGGTATGCGTCAACCGCTGGGCCAGTCCGGCCACTTGTATGGAGAATATTTCACTGCAACGTTCATCCAGTGCGGGTCCCTGAGGAACAAAAGGATGCGGGTCGAAAGTGCGGGTCAGCTGAAGCTCCGGCAGGTTGACATATTCGGCAGCAATGCGCCGGGGGGCATCCTGGGCCACCAGCGAACGGCAGGAGGCAAATGTCGTATTTACCCGGCGTTCGGCACGCAGACGTTCCACGTCTATCTCGCTCGTCACTACCTGCTCTTCCAATGAAAAACGCTTGCCCGCAGCCAGCAGACTGCCATTCTCATAAATCAGGCCATTGCCTGCAAAGACTACATCGGTGGTAGATTCGCCGAAACCGCACGAACTGAACACATAGCCTGCAATGCACCGGGCAGACTGCTGAGCAATGAGCGAACGCAGATAGGCATGCTTGCCCACCCCTTCATTGTCTGCCGACAGGTTGAAAATGATTTCCGCACCCTGCAAGGCCAATGCCGAACTGGGTGGAACGGGCGCCCAGAGATCCTCGCACAGTTCAATGCCGAAAGTAGTATTCACCGTGTCAAACAGCAAATCTACTCCCATCGGAACGGTCTGCCCGCAAAGACGCACGCTCCGTTCGCTCACCTGAGCGGCAGAGGTAAACCAGCGTTTTTCATAAAATTCTTTATAATTGGGCAGATAGGTCTTCGGAACCACTCCCAATACACGTCCTTTCTGAATAACTACCGCTGCATTGAGCAACATTCCGTTCAAAGGTACCGGCATCCCGAGAATGGAAATAATTTCCAGCTGTCGCGTATTGTTCAGAATCTGCAGCAGCCCCATCTCAGCGTTCTCCAACAACAGCTGGTGGGCAAACAGGTCACCACACGTATAACCCGTCAGGCTTAATTCGGGGAAGACAATGATTTCTACTCCCCTGCCACAGGCAATGATGATTTCTTTCTCTATCTGAGAAGCATTGAACTTGCAATCGGCCACCTTTACCCGCGGCACGGCTGCTGCTACTTTCACGAATCCGTAATTCATAAATACCTTAATTATATAAATGAGTAAACAAAAGTACGACAAATTCTTCATAAGTCAAAAAAAGTAAGCCTTCCAGGTTGAGGAAAAGAATCTGAATCTTTACACTTGGATTTCTCAAATGGAGAGTTACGACGCTCAAAGTCACAGTTAGCGGACTGAAAGTCACAGTTAGCGGACTGAAAGCCACAAAACAGCCAGACAACTGACAATCACAATATTAATTCACACGTATAACGACCCAAGTGCTTATCGCTTGGAAGCAGGCTGCTTATCGCTTGGAAGCAGGCTGCTTGTCGCTTGGAAGCAGACTGCTTATTGCTTAGGAACCAACAGCCTGTGCGCCCGCTGTTTTTTGCGAAGAAAACTGCTTCTCGAACCGTTATCCCCGATTCCCGGTTATGCAAATCTGCACATTCCATGCAATTATCTCACAGATTTTTTCTAAGTTTGCGACATGAAAGAATACAAACTGACAGATTGGTTACCTACCACCAAGAAAGAGATAGAGTTGCGCGGCTGGGAAGAATTGGATGTGATTCTGTTCAGCGGTGACGCGTATGTAGACCACCCGTCTTTCGGAGCGGCAGTCATCGGACGCATTCTCGAAGCAGAGGGATTGCGTGTGGCCATCGTGCCGCAGCCTAACTGGCGGGACGACTTGCGCGACTTCAAGAAGCTGGGACGTCCACGCCTGTTCTTCGGCATCACTGCCGGCTGCATGGACTCCATGGTCAACCGTTATACCGCCAACAAACGCTTGCGAAGCGACGATGCTTATACACCCGATGCACGCCCCGACATGCGCCCCGAATATCCTTCTATTGTCTATACACAGATATTGAAGAAACTTTTCCCCGACATACCCGTCGTATTGGGAGGCATAGAAGCCAGCATGCGCCGCCTGACGCACTACGACTATTGGCAAGACGCACTACGTCCCAGCATCCTGCAAGACAGCGGAGCGGACATCCTGATTTATGGCATGGGCGAAAAGCCGATAACAGAACTCGCCAGACGCATCCCACCCCATACGCCGGCTTCCGAAGTGTTGGCACTGGTGCAGGATGTGCCGCAAATTGCTTACCTGACCCCAACAGCCCTGAAGCCTCAGGAGGGCGACGTGGTGCTGTATTCGCACGAAGAGTGCCTGCAGGACAAAAAGAAACAGGCAGCCAACTTCCGGCACATTGAGGAAGAAAGCAACAAATACACCGCCAGCCGCATTCTGCAACAGACCGGCCCACAGACCGTAGTGGTCAATCCTCCTTATCCACCGATGACGGAAGCCGAACTGGACCATTCGTATGACCTGCCTTATACGCGCATGCCCCATCCCAAGTATAAAGGCAAGCGCATCCCGGCCTATGACATGATAAAGTTCTCCGTCAACATTCACCGGGGATGCTTTGGCGGATGCGCCTTCTGTACCATCTCGGCCCATCAGGGAAAATTCATCACCAGCCGTTCCAAGGAAAGCATCTTGCGTGAGGTAAAGGCCATTATGGAACTTCCCGACTTCAAAGGGTACTTGAGCGACTTGGGAGGTCCCAGTGCCAACATGTATCGGATGAAAGGCAGGAACGAAGATTTGTGTCACAAATGCAAGCGACCGTCGTGTATCCACCCGGTCGTCTGCCCTAACCTCAACACCGACCACCGCCCGCTGCTCGACATTTACCAAGCGGTAGATGCGCTGCCCGGCATCAAGAAATCATTCATCGGAAGTGGGGTGCGCTATGACCTGCTGCTGCATACCACCAACGACCCGCAAACAGATAAGGCTGCCCGCGAATACACCCGGCAACTCATCACCCGCCATGTCAGCGGAAGACTGAAAGTGGCTCCCGAACATACGTCCGACCGCGTACTCCGCATCATGCGCAAGCCATCTTTCAGACTGTTCGAAGCTTTCAAGAGAATATTCGACCAAATCAACCGCGAAGCCGGGCTGCGCCAACAGCTCATCCCTTATTTCATCTCCAGCCATCCGGGATGCCACGAAGAAGATATGGCCGAGCTGGCTGTCATCACCAAGCGGCTGGACTTCCATCTGGAACAGGTGCAGGACTTTACTCCCACCCCCATGACCGTGGCTACCGAAACCTGGTACACCGGTTATCACCCCTATACGCTCGAACCGGTGTTCAGCGCCCGGACCAAACAGGAAAAGCTGGCCCAGCGCCAGTTCTTCTTCTGGTACAAACCCGAGGAAAGACGTAACATCATTCAGGAACTCAGAAAACTGAAAAGAGATGACCTGATTGATAAACTCTACGGGAAAAGGAAATAAAAACAGACGGAATCAGAAGGGCAAGGTAATGGTATGCAATAAACAATACAAAATCTACCCGATGTAACAGAAATGTAATCTCTGTTTCATTCCCACGTAACAAATCTGACGCACTTTTGCCGCACAAAAGAAAATACGCTTACCTTTGCAGACAGACACAAGAAAAGATGTGCCTGAAAACTTTGAGATACCAAGAAGCAAAGATAGCCGGAACAATCAAAAAAGTATAGCAATGAGCAATTATCGGATTTTAGTAGTGGATGATGAAGAAGATTTGTGCGAAATCTTGAAATTCAATCTGGAGAATGAAGGCTATGAAATAGAAACAGCCAATTCTGCCGAAGAAGCCCTGAAAATGGACATCAGCAGTTATGACCTCTTGCTGCTTGACGTTATGATGGGAGAAATTTCCGGATTCAAAATGGCCAATATCCTGAAGAAAGACCGGAAAACGGCACATATCCCGATCATATTCATTACGGCCAAAGACACGGAAAACGACACCATCACCGGGTTCAACTTAGGGGCAGACGACTATATCTCCAAACCATTCTCCCTGCGCGAAGTCACCGCACGCGTCAAGGCCGTGCTGAGACGCACCAAACAGGAAGAAGTGGCTGCATTGCCCGAACAGCTTACCTACAAGACACTGGTTCTGGATATAGTAAAGAAAAAAGTAAGCATCGACGGCGAAGAGGCCTCTCTGACCAAAAAAGAGTTCGAGATTCTCCTCCTCTTGCTGCAAAACAAAGGAAGGGTCTTCTCCCGCGAAGACATCCTGCACCGCATCTGGAGTGACGAAGTTTATGTGCTCGACCGCACCATCGATGTGAACATCACCCGCCTGCGCAAAAAAATCGGTGCGTATGGCAAATGCATAGTAACCCGATTAGGATATGGATACTGCTTTGAAGCCGAATAAAAACAGACACTGCATCTCGTTCAGCTGGAAACTTTTCCTGTCTGTCATATCGCTGTTTATCGTTTTTGCCTTGTGTTTTATTGCTTATCAATATCAGCGCGAAAAAGAATACAAGGTAGAATTGCTGAACATGCAGCTACAAGACTACAACGAACGCATGTACATGGAACTGCATGCGCTGAACGATAGCTTATGGGATTCCGTACTGGACCGGTACATTGCCAGGTACGTCAGCAAAGGACTGAGAGTAACCATTATCAACCTTCAGGGAAAGGTGCTGTATGATAACATGGGAGACAGCCTGCTCATGGAAAACCACATTGGCAGACCTGAAATACAGAAGGCGCTGCGCGATGGAAAGGGGTACGATGTGCGACGTGTATCGGAAACGACCGGTGTGTCTTATTTCTATTCCAGCACACTTTACGACAAGTTCATCATACGCTCTGCACTACCCTACAGCCTAAACTTGCTGAATCATCTTTCGGCCGACCCGCACTACATCTGGTTTACAGTAACCATCACCCTGCTGCTGGCTTTCTTCTTCTACCGTTTCACTGCCAGACTGGGTAAAGCCATCAACCAGTTGCGCGAATTTGCCAAACGGGCGGACAAGAACGAACCCATCGACATGGATTCAGATTTCCCACACAACGAGCTGGGAGAGATTTCGGAGCACATTGTGCAGATTTACAAGCGGCTGCGGGAAACCAAGGAAGCTCTCTACATTGAGCGGGAAAAGCTAATCACACACTTGCAGACTTCACGAGAGGGCTTGGGGGTGTTCAATAAAGACAAAAAAGAAATTCTGGTCAACAATCTGTTTACGCAATACAGCAACCTGATTTCTGACTCCAACCTGGAAGAAACAGAGGACATCTTTAACATCAATGAGTTCAAGCCTATCACGGACTTCATCGACAAAACTCCCAAGAGGCCGTCCAACGAAGAGAAACGGATGTCTATCCACATCAACAAGAACGGCAGGATGTTCATTGTGGAATGCATCATCTTCCAAGACCTCTGCTTTGAGATTTCCATCAACGATGTCAGCCAGGAAGAAGAACAGATTCGACTGAAAAGGCAGCTGACCCAAAACATCGCCCACGAACTGAAGACACCCGTCAGCAGCATACAGGGCTATCTGGAAACCATCATCAGCACTGAAAACCTGCCGCACGACAAAATGGAAATCTTTCTGGAACGCTGCTATGCCCAAAGCACACGGCTCACCCGACTGCTGCGCGACATTTCCGTACTGACACGTATGGACGAAGCTGCCAATATGATTGACATGGAGAAGGTGGACATCAGCCTGCTGGTGGCCAACATCGTGAACGAAGTGGCCCTGGAACTGGAAGAGAAACACATCACGGTGGTCAACTCACTGAAGTCCAAGATACAGCTGCGTGGCAACTATTCGCTGCTCTACTCTATCTTCCGCAATCTGATGGACAATGCCATAGCCTATGCGGGCACCAACATACGCATCAACATCTCCTGCTTCCGCGAAGACGAGAATTTCTATTATTTCAGCTTTGCCGACACAGGTGTAGGCGTAGCCCCCGAACATCTGAACCGCCTGTTTGAGCGCTTCTACCGCGTAGACAAAGGGCGTTCGCGCAAATTGGGCGGCACCGGCCTGGGACTGGCCATTGTGAAAAACGCAGTCCTCATACACGGGGGCACCATCTCCGCCAAAAATAGTCCGGGCGGAGGACTGGAGTTCGTTTTCACCCTCGCAAAAGAAAAGTAACAGGGATTGGCAAGGTCCTGCCTTCGGGAGGGTGACGCCATACCGCACCCGGCAGGGCAATGGCACGTTGTAGACTGTCAACGGCAACAACCTATCAGACAGGCCGTTGGTTGTCATATATTCAAAGCCAGCTTATAAGCCTTCGGAAGTCTGCTTCCAAGCGCTTGGAAATTGGCTCCAGATACCAACGAAGGCAATCTGGCAGCCAAGCCCGCCTGCGCATCGCCATATAAAGGTCAAAATCCACACAGCAAAAAGAAGAGAGAGAAGATTGGCATCCATCTCCGGAGCAACCTTCTCTCTCTTTTTACTTATTCGTATCCGAATGTCCGAACAATGCTTATTGACGGGCACCCAGCTTATCGTCGATGTAGTAGATGCCTGCTTCACCTGCCTTCTTCAGCACCTCAACTACTCCGGCAGCCGTAGCTTCTTCTTCCACCTGCTCGCGGATGAAGCTCCACAAGAAGTCCTGCGTGGCCTTATCTTTCTCGGCAGAAGCGATGTCTGTCAGCTCGTCGATCATCTTCGACACACGGCATTCGTGCTCGTACACCTGCTGGAACACTTCCAACGGAGTGCCGAATTCATTAGGCACCACGTCTACCTTGTCCACCAAAGCCACACCACCACGCTTAATCAGGTATGAAGCCATTTCGCAAGCGTGTCCGTTTTCTTCCTCTGACTGCTTCTTCAGCCATTTGGCCATGCCGCCGAAACCTTCTTTTTCCATATAGAAAGACATCGACAAATAAAGGTTAGCCGACCACAGCTCTGCTGCAATCTGGTCATTGATAGCTTTTTGCAATTTCTCTGTAATCATAATCTTAATTAGTTTTATATTGAAAACGCCACAAATGTAACGAGAATCAATGGAGATTGTTCTCATTATAACATTTTTTAAACAGGAGATACACACAGAAAAGGGAATATGGCGTTTTTACGGAAAAATAACAAGAAAAAGAAAAGCATTCTGGGGCGTTTTTTGTAATATTGCACTCAATTTTAATTCAAAAAACAAGTAATGTATATCATGAAGAATTTGATGAAAAAGGGACTTCTGCTGCTCTGCATGATTCTTACGGCAGGCATTCTGCATGCCCAAGAGAATAACGACAGCAAATACCTGAAAGGGGCTGTGCCCGAAGTAGAAGGAAAAGTAGTGTTCAGCAAAGAATACAGCATTCCCGGCATGTCGCAAGACGAAATTTTCGACCGGATGCTGAAGTGGATGGAAACCCGCCTGAAAGAGAACGGCAACGACAGCCGCGTACTCTACCACAACCGGGAGAAAGGACAGATTGTGGGCACGGGAGACGATTGGATTGTATTCAGTTCCACTGCCTTGTCGCTGGACCGCACACGCATCATCTACCAGCTCACGGTAGTCTGCCAGCCCGAAAAGTGTGATTTCAGCATTGAGAAAATACGTTATATCTACCGCGAGGGCGAAGAGAAATATACGGCAGAAGAATGGATTACGGACAAATACGCCCTGAACAAGTCGCAAACCAAGTTAGTGCGCGGACTGGCCAAATGGCGCCGCAAGACCGTAGACTTTGCAGAAAGCTATTACCAACAGGTAGCTGATGCCCTGAGCGCAGTTGAATCGACCGAAACCCAAGAAACAGAAAAGGCCGAAGTCACTGCACCTGCAGAAGCTGCCCAGGCACCGATGGTGATTGTACCTAAGAAAAAAGTAGAAGTCGCCAAAGAAGCCGATACTCCGCAAAAGTCGCCCGCCGCTTACAGTGAGGTAGCTCCCGCTTCCCTGACGGCCAACGATATTCAGACAGGCAGCGGACGGCTGGTCATCGCCATAGGCTCCGATCCCTTCAACCAGACAGTCATGACGGCCAATGCCGGAGGTTCGCTGGGACAGGTAGAGGGCAAACCCGTGGTGTTCACTATCCTTTCGCCCGAACAGGCCCACGATGCCTTGGACCAGGCCACGGAATACACTGTCCGTTTCTATCCTAACGGCAGCAACGAACCGACACTCATCTTACAGTGCCGCAAGTTGCCTTCGCCCGCAACACCCGACGGAATGCCTCGCACCTACATGGGCGAAATTGTCAAAGCCGAGAAAGTAAACCAGTAAATGTTATGAGCATAGAAAAAGCTATCATGGAAGGCATTGTCTTTAAAGGGAAAAAAGACAAGCCACAGGAAGAAAATAAAATAAAGACGAAAGCCAAAAAGAAAACATATATCACGGGGCAACATGGCTCGACATCTGCCAAAATGAAAGCCGACATAAGACGGCGGCGGGCCAACCGGAATAAAAAATAAACGCCCCTAAAAATTCTCGACTCAAGAGAGCGGAGCGCAACGAAACCGAAAGGGAACACCTGTTGTCGTGCGCTCTGCTCTCTCTTTTTCTTCTTATTCAGCTACGCCGTTCCTGCTTCTGTCAAAGAAAACTATCAAATTGTTTCAAAAACACACCAAACAACTTACAATACAAAACCTACCAACACCATTTTTCATCAAAATAAAACACTCCTGCAATTTTAACTAAAAAAGCAGACAAACACGCCATTTATTTAAGCAAAACGACATACTTTTGCACAACCAACAAGACAAAAAGAAACAATTATAATTAAACCGCAATCAAAATGGCAGAAACAATCAGATTTACCAAGATGCAGGGAGCAGGCAATGACTACATCTACGTAAACACGCTCCGCTACCCCGTGCAACACCCCAAGGAGGCTGCCCGCCAATGGAGTGCGCCCCATACGGGGATAGGAAGTGACGGACTGGTGCTCATCGGCACCTCTACCCAAGCAGACTTCAGCATGCGCATCTTCAATGCAGACGGATCGGAAGCCATGATGTGCGGCAACGCCAGCCGGTGTATCGGCAAATATGTATATGACTACGGACTGACAGAGAAAACAACTGTCACCCTCGACACGTTGTCTGGCATCAAGACCTTGCAACTACATACTAAAGATAACCGGGTCGAAACCGTCACAGTAGACATGGGAATACCGACACCCGGTCCCGGTAACCTACGGGAACAAACCATTGGAGCCGGAGAATATGCCTTTATCGGCACAACAGTATCTATGGGCAATCCTCACTTGGTCATCTTTACCGACAACTTAGCACAGATTCCCTTGTCTGAGGTCGGTCCCCAATTGGAGCATCACCCGTGGTTTCCGGACCGCATCAACGTTGAATTCGCCCAGATATGGCCGGATGGAAGCATTCGTATGCGGGTATGGGAACGCGGTTCGGGCATCACACAAGCTTGCGGAACCGGAGCTTGTGCAACTGCCGTGGCCGCTTGCCTCACAGGACGTACCGGACGACATGCTGTCATCCGGATGGATGGTGGCGACCTTACCATCGATTGGGATAAGGACACCGGACATGTGCTGATGACGGGGGGAGCCACCAAGGTATTTGACGGAGAAATTGAAATAACACAATAAAAGCTGCATACCATAATATATTATAGAACAACTTAAAACAACACGAAGATATGGCATTAGTAAACGAACATTTCTTGAAACTCCCAGGCAGTTACCTGTTCTCGGACATCGCAAAAAAAGTAAATACGTTTAAAATAACGCATCCCAGACAGCGCCTTATCCGCTTGGGCATCGGCGACGTCACCCGTCCCCTGCCTGCTGCTTGCATCGAAGCTATGCACAAAGCTGTGGATGAAATGGCAGACGCCGCCACTTTCCACGGATACGGTCCCGAACAAGGATATGACTTCCTGACTGAGGCAATTATCAAAAACGATTATGCGCCCCGCGGCATCCACTTCAGCACCTCAGAAATCTTCATCAGTGACGGAGCCAAAAGTGACACGGGCAACATAGGCGAACTACTGCGATGGGACAACAGCATGGGCATCACCGACCCCGTCTATCCCGTCTATGTAGACAGCAACATCATGTGCGGACGCTCTGGAGTGTTGGGGGAAGACGGCAAATGGAGCAATGTCACCTACCTGCCTTGCACGGCAGAGAACCAGTTCGTCCCTGCCCTGCCCGACCACCGGGTAGACCTGATTTACCTGTGCTATCCCAACAACCCCACAGGCACCACGCTGACCCATGACCAGTTGAAGAAATGGGTAGACTATGCGTTGGAGAACGACACCCTGCTGGTATTCGACGCTGCTTACGAAGCCTACATACACGAAGACAACGTCCCCCACTCTATCTACGAGATACGAGGGGCCAAAAAGGTTGCCATCGAAATACGCAGCTTCTCAAAGACGGCCGGATTCACGGGAGTACGCTGCGGCTACACCGTAGTGCCCAAGGAACTGACTGCCGCCACGCTGACCGGTGAACGTATCCCTCTCAACCAGTTATGGAACCGCCGCCAATGCACCAAATTCAACGGCACCAGCTACATCACCCAACGTGCCGCCGAAGCCATCTATACGCCCGAAGGCAAACAGCAGGTGAAAGAAAACATTGAATACTATATGACCAATGCCCGAACTATGAAAACGGAGCTTGAAGCCGCCGGACTGACTGTTTACGGCGGCGTCAACTCCCCCTACATCTGGCTACAGACTCCAGACGGAACCGGCTCGTGGAAATTCTTCGAACAGATGCTCTACAACGCCAACGTGGTTGGTACGCCCGGCGTTGGTTTCGGTCCCAGCGGCGAAGGATACATCCGCCTTACAGCCTTCGGCACACACGAAGACTGCCAGGAAGCCATGCAACGCATCCGCCAGTGGTTGCGATGACAGGCGTGACCAGATAACCGACATTCATCAGGATACTCTAACTCTAACGGGAAAACGAATATGAAGAAGATTGAAGCTATCATCCGAAAGACCAAGTTTGAAGAGGTCAGAGATGCTTTGCTGGAGGCAGGCATCGAATGGTTCTCGTACTACGATGTACGAGGCGTGGGCAAGTCGCGCCAGGCACGTATCTACCGGGGCATCATGTATGACACCAGCTCCATCGAACGCATCCTTCTCTCCATCGTGGTGCGTGACAGAAACGTAGAGAAAACAGTGAAAGCCATCATCGCCTCAGCACAGACGGGAGAGATAGGAGACGGACGTATCTTCATCAGCCCGGTAGAAGACGCCATACGCATCCGCACGGGAGAGAGAGGAGACATCGCACTCTATAATGCCGAGCAGGAAGAATGATACGAACAGCGAAACCACAAGTTCACACTATCCTATACAAATACAACTAAACATCAAGCATTATGGAAACGATTCTAACCTCTGCTCCCGTGTTGGACAGCGGCAACACGGCATGGATTATGACAGCCTCTATCCTGGTTCTGCTGATGAGCATTCCCGGCATCGCCCTGTTCTACGGTGGATTGGTGAGGCAGAAGAATGTACTGAGCATCATCATGCAGACTCTGTTTCTGGTAGCTGTGGTCAGCGTATTATGGGTGGCTATTGGCTATAGTTGGGTGTTCGGCACAGGATTCACTGAAACGGGTAACCCGTTGGGGGAAGTCATCGGGGGCTTCGACAAGGCATTCCTGTGTGGCATCCATGTAGATACGCTGACAACGGGCCAGATACCCGAACTGGCTTTCGTCATGTTTCAGTGCATGTTTGCCATCATCACTCCGGCCCTTATTCTCGGGGCCTTCGCCGAGCGTATCAAGTTCAGCGGCTACGTGGTGTTCATCATACTATGGGTCATCCTGGCCTATTTCCCGCTGGCACACTGGGTGTGGGGCGGCGGTTTCCTGCAACAAATGGGAGCCATCGACTTTGCCGGTGGCACGGTGGTACATATCAATGCGGGCATCTCTGCTCTGGTTATGTGCATCCTGTTGGGACAGCGCGAAGATTTCCGCCGGGGCCGTCACATCACTCCTCACAATGTGACCTTCGTATTCATGGGCACCTCGTTCCTGTGGCTGGGCTGGTTCGGCTTCAATGCCGGCAGCGGACTGGCCGCCGATGGACTGGCCGCCAATGCTTTCGTAGTGACACACATCGCTACGGCAACAGCAGCCATTACCTGGATGGCGATTGACTGGCTATGCAACCGGAAGCCGACGACGGTGGGTGCTTGTACGGGAGCGGTGGCAGGGCTTGTAGCCATCACCCCGGCAGCCGGGTCGGTCAGTCTCCTTGGTGCCTTCTGCATCGGGCTCATTACTCCTGTCATCTGCTTCCTGATGGTAGCTGCCGTGAAGCCCCGCCTGCGTTATGACGATGCGCTCGATGCCTTTGGTGTGCACGGCATGGGAGGTATCGTAGGGTCTATCCTCACAGGCGTGTTTGCCACGCAGGCCGTCACCGGCGAAGGCGGGGTACAGGGAGCGTTGTACGGCGACTGGCACCAGCTATGGGTACAGATAGTCGCCACGGTGTTCTCTATCGTGTATAGTGCCGCAGTGACTTTCGTCCTATATAAGATAGTAGACAAGTTCGTAGGCATACGGGTAGACCGACGCATTGAGGAGGAAGGTCTGGACATCTACGAACATGGCGAAACGGCCTACAATTAACCTGAGACCCGACATCCTTCGACAAGTCCTTTCAGACACCCATCTCCGCAGGTCGTACCATTCCCCAGCGGAAAGGGCGGAAAGCAGAACTTTACTCTAACAACATTATAAACCAACAGACAAAAAAAGACAACTATGTCAGATTTAAGATTCAGAGTGGTCGAGACGGCGTTCAAGAAACGTCCCGTCGAAGTAACTCCACCGGCGGAACGCCCTTCGGAGTATTTCGCCAAGTATGTTTTCAATCGGGATAAGATGTTCCGTTACTTGCCCGGTAAAGTCTTCGCAAAGCTGACCGACGTCATCGACAACGGTGCTCCACTGGACCGCAGCATTGCCGACGAAGTGGCAGCCGGCATGAAAAAATGGGCCATCGAAATGGGTGCTACGCACTACACGCACTGGTTTCACCCGCTGACCGAAGGCACGGCCGAGAAGCATGATGCTTTTATCGAGCACGACGGAAAGGGAGGTGTCATGGAAGAATTTACCGGCAAACTGCTCGTACAGCAAGAGCCGGACGCTTCCAGTTTCCCCAACGGAGGCATCCGAAACACTTTCGAAGCACGCGGCTATTCGGCCTGGGACCCCTCATCGCCTGCCTTCATCGTGGACGATACGCTGTGCATCCCTACCATATTCATTGCCTACACGGGTGAGTCGCTGGACTACAAGGCTCCTTTGCTCAAGGCACTGCGTGCCGTCGACAAGGCCGCCACGGATGTATGCCGCTACTTCAACCCGGAGGTGAAGAAGGTCTATGCTTACTTGGGCTGGGAGCAGGAATACTTCCTCGTAGATGAAGGCCTCTATGCAGCCCGCCCCGACCTCCTGATGACAGGCCGCACCCTGACCGGACACGACTCTGCCAAGAACCAGCAACTGGAAGACCACTACTTCGGAGCCATCCCGCCCCGTGTAGCAGCTTTCATGAAAGACCTGGAGATAGAAGCGCTGAAACTGGGTATCCCCGTCAAGACACGCCACAACGAAGTAGCTCCTAACCAATTCGAACTGGCTCCTGTCTTCGAGGAATGCAACTTGGCCGTAGACCACAACATGCTCATCATGTCGCTGATGCGCAAGATTGCACGCAACCACGGCTTCCGTGTCCTGCTGCACGAGAAACCTTTCAAAGGGGTCAACGGCAGCGGCAAGCACAACAACTGGAGTTTAGGGACGGACACCGGCATCCTGCTGCACGCTCCCGGCAAGACTCCCGAAGACAACCTGCGTTTCATCACCTTCGTAGTCAATACGCTGATGGCTGTCTACCGCCACAACGGCTTGCTCAAAGCCAGCATCTCCAGTGCCACCAATGCCCACCGGTTGGGAGCCAATGAGGCACCGCCCGCCATCATCTCTTCTTTCTTGGGCAAGCAACTCAGCCAGGTGCTGGAACACATCGAAGCCAGCGACAAGGATGAGCTCATCAACCTTGGCGGCAAGCAGGGCATGAAGCTGGACATTCCCCAGATTCCCGAACTGCTCATCGACAATACCGACCGCAACCGCACCTCGCCTTTCGCTTTCACGGGCAACCGCTTCGAATTCCGCGCCGTAGGTTCCGAGGCCAATTGTGCCAGTGCCATGATAGCTCTCAACACGGCTCTGGCCGAACAACTGACAGACTTCAAACACGATGTAGACGAACTGACAGAAAAAGGGGAGCCTCAATTCTCGGCTATCCTTGAAGTAGTGCGACGCTACATCAAGAAGTGCAAGCCTATCCACTTCGACGGAAACGGCTACAGCGATGAATGGAAAGAAGAAGCCGCACGCCGCGGTCTGGATTGTGAGACAAGCGTACCAGTCATCTTCGACAATTATCTCAAGGAAGACAGCATCCGCATGTTTGAATCGACCGGCGTGATGAACCGTAAGGAACTGGAGGCACGCAACGAAGTGAAGTGGGAAATGTACACCAAAAAGATACAGATAGAAGCCCGCGTACTGGGCGACCTGGCCATGAACCACATCATCCCCGTGGCCACACAATACCAGACGGGACTTATTGACAATGTCTACAAAATACACCAGCTCTTCCCCGCCGACAAGGCAGACAAGCTTTCTGCCAAGAACCTGGAGCTCATCGAAGAGATTGCCGACCGAACTGCCTTCATCAAAGAGCATGTAGATGCGATGGTAGAAGCCCGCAAGGTGGCCAACAAGATAGAGAACCAGCGCGAGAAAGCCGTGGCTTATCACGACACCATCGTTCCTGCCATGGAGGAAATCCGCTATCATATCGACAAGCTGGAGCTGATTGTAGACAACCAGATGTGGACATTGCCCAAATATCGGGAACTTCTGTTTATCAGATAGTTTTTAATAAAGAATGGAGAAGTGACTTAAACTTTTCGCCCTACTCGGGGTGCGTGTATTCTATGAATAATCAGCATGCTACTCCTAATATACAACCAGCACTCTGCTTATAGCTTGGCAGCATGCAGCTTATAGCTTGGCAATACGCTGCTTATAGCTTGGCTACTTTTCAGGAAGAGCTTATCAGGAAGCTGACTTATACACACGGAGCATCAGTACAGGGCATAAAAAGTTGAAATCACTTCTAAAAATAAGAAATGAAGAAGGAGAGATGAAGAAGGGAAAAATAAGGCTCACCATACGCAAAGTAGAATATTCCGGTTTTTCTCCGCATCTTTTAAATGAGGCAATAATAGTTTAAACAGATTCTTCATACTTAAATCTTCATTTATTAGATTCTTTTGTTGGTTGTTTTAAGTTTGCAAGGAGGGAAAACGCTGAGAAGCGGGTTCTCTCCTTATTACTTTATATATTCTCACCGTTGGTGGAATTAAGTCAGCGCATACTTGACTCTGCCAATGGGCTTGTTTCATAAGGATATTTGCATGGATATTGTAGATAGTGCATTGAAACAGTTGACTTTAAACGAATTAGAACATGAGTGAAATCAAGATTATAGAAGGCGGTATCTTTACCGATAGTCGTGGGTGGATATCTCATGTCAATGATTTGGACATGAGCGAGGTGGCCAGATTCTATGCAATTCATCACAGTGACACTTCCGTGGTTCGTGCCTGGCATGCACATCAGAAGGAAAAGAAATGGTTTTATGTGTTGAAGGGCGCGTTTACCGGCGCTTTTGTGAAGATTGATAATTGGGAGCAACCGTCTTTGGACTTGAAGCCGGAGGTTTTCCACTTGTCGGCTGAGAAGAGCCGTGTGGTTTGTGCCCTGAAGGGTATGCCAACGGTTTCAAAGCAGAGGAACCGGATTCTATCCTGTTGGTGTTTTCCAATAAGATATTGTCGGAAGCTGTGAATGACAGCTGGAGATATGACTCGCATCTTTGGATGAACTGGAATTCGATTTAAATCAATCCCAATAAATATGTAAGCACTCAATTTAGGGCTAAAAAATAGAATACTCCCGTTCATTTTTCTGAAAGACAAGGTACTTTATATCATTTTCCAGTAATGGTATACAGATATTCATTGGGATTTTTCTCAAAATTATCTTTAACGGATATAGGAACTATGTGAATATATTCCCAGAGAAAATCACCTTGGCTTGTAGCCAAGGTTAATTCTTAAGACGAATCAGTTTAGGGTACTGAAAACTTTCAATGGGAATTCTCTAAATTGAGTGTTTGCAATTAGTGCTTGTGATTATCAAGAGTTTTTTCTGTTGTCTTTTTCATAAATTCGTTATATTGTTATATATTTGCATCAGTAACCAATAACATCCCGCTTTATGACCATCATCGCCAATCCGATATACGATTCCGTGTTCAAGTTCCTGATGGAAGATGAACGTGCGGCAAAGGTGCTGCTTTCTGCCCTGCTGCAGCAGGAGGTGCATGACCTGAAGATGCGCCGCAATGAATATACCAATCTTAACCAGACCCGTATATCGTTGTTCCGCATCGATTTCTCAGCCCGCATTAAGGATGCTGCGGGCAGGGAACAGTTGGTGCTGATAGAGCTTCAGAAGACCTGGCTGATGACGGAGACCCTGCGTTTCCGCCAGTATCTGGGCACCCAATATCTGGATATGGAGAATATCTCGTCGTCGGGGAGCGGGGCCGGATACGGCTTGCCCATCATTTCGATTTATATCCTGGGACATAAATTGGGAGATCTGAGCGAACCGGTGGTGTACGTGCGCCGCCGTTATCTGGATTATGACAACCGGGATATCGTGCAGGGCGTTCCGGATCCTTTCATCGAAAGCCTGACGCATGACAGCATCATCGTCCAAATCCCTTACCTGCAGGGACGGGCACGCAATCATCTGGAACGTCTGCTGAGCGTTTTCGACCAGGAATGCCGGATGGCTACGGATGTTCATTTCCTTCAGATAAATGACGAGGACATGGATAAGGAAGGGCGGTTGCTGGTGAACCGCCTGGTGATGGCGGCAGCTTCTCCCGATGTCAGACGGGAGATGCAGGTGGAAGACGAAATTCTGTCTGAAATAGAGGCACGGGATACAGCCATCATGATGAAAGATAAAGAGATCAAGCAGAAGTCTCAAGAAATCGAGCAACAAAAATCTATCTTGCGCACAACTGTCCGAAATCTATCTCAGCGCGGTATGTCCGTGAAAGATATAGCTTCTGTATTGACGGTGTCTGAGGAAATGGTATCTGCTTTGCTATCTGAATAAGGAAAGGTCGCAAAGGTTGCTTGGCATGTTTTTCTTTCCAGGTACTTGGAAAAACAGATAACGCAGGTTCTAATGGATAATTGCTTCTTTATCATTAGAACCTGCGTTATCTGTATCTAAACGTAGCTCTGAAACTCTGGGTCAAATACTGCATCAGTCCACGATTTCAGCTTCTTCCACGTCTTCCCCACGCTTGGACAAAATACTCTTTTGGGGACGCTTCCGGGAAAAGCCAAACCAGTTGACCAACTCCGACAGCGCATACACCAGGCAACTGATGCCGATGATGATAAACGCCGTCGAACGTGCTCCTAAGGGATTGAACAAGGCAAACAAACCTGCCAGCAAAATCAGCACGGGAACGACATAAAAGCCACCCGGCACCCGCATCCAACTACGGGCCGAAGACAGGGCTGCAATCTGCTGCACACCGCCCATCACCAGAATAAAGCCCAGTACATACGTCAGCAGGTCGGCAAAAAAGCCCGGCATAATGACAAGCCAAAGTCCGAACAGCAGACTGCCGATGCCCAACAGCGGAAAGTGCACCGGACGCTCTGTTCTCCAAGCAAAGTAACTGATGATGCTTATCAGGGAAGGTATCAGAAAAATAACTCCCACGGTAATCACTAAATACTCGGCGGCCTGGTTGGGAAACAACACCAGCACCAGACCAATGACCAGCGCACATACAGCACGCAACATAGAATAACTGACTGCTCTCATTTTCATTTCTTTTTTTCGGGAAGGCACACACTTTTTTCGTTGTCTGTCCCGACATGATTATTCGATTTTATTACAAAAGAGAAACAAAAATACAGCAAAAAGGTTCAACGACGAAAAAAAAGCAAGATTTATTTGGATAATTCCATCCATTCGCATAAATTTGCCCCCGATAAAACAAAAACAACAATGAATAAGCAATTGACAAATACATATTGGTGGTGGCGCCCGTTACAACTCCAGCAGTCGTAAGGGAGCAGCGCTCGTATGTATATATGTCATAGAATATAAATACTAAAGGAAAAAAGGAAGAGCCCTGCCGCACTTGCGGCGAGGCTCTTCCTTTTTTTATTAACCTTCAAAAAACTTCATACAATGATGAGTTACTTGGCAGACCCTAACGGGTATTTTGGAGAATTTGGCGGGGCTTTTGTCCCGGAGATATTGCACCGGTGTGTGGAAGAGCTTCAACAGACCTATCTCAATGTACTGCAAAGCAAAAACTTCCGCGATGAATATGCACAGCTTCTGCGGGACTATGTGGGACGCCCCTCCCCTCTCTATCTGGCACGCCGCCTGTCTGCCCGATACGGATGCAGGATTTATCTGAAACGCGAAGATCTGAATCATACGGGTGCCCACAAGATTAACAACGCCATCGGGCAAGTCCTGCTGGCACAACGCATGGGCAAACGGCGTATCATTGCCGAGACTGGAGCCGGACAACATGGCGTGGCCACTGCCACTGTCTGCGCCCTGATGGGCATGGAGTGCGTGGTGTATATGGGCAAGACTGATGTAGAACGCCAACATGCCAACGTGGAGAAAATGAAAATGCTGGGCGCCCGTGTCGTATCTGTCACTTCGGGCAACATGACGCTGAAAGATGCTACCAACGAGGCTATACGCGACTGGTGTTGCCATCCGTCGGATACTTACTACATCATAGGTTCCACGGTAGGCCCGCATCCTTATCCCGACATGGTAGCCCGTCTGCAGTCGGTCATCAGCGAAGAAATCAGAAAACAACTGAAGGAGCAGGAAGGACGCGACTGCCCGGATTACCTCATTGCCTGTGTGGGTGGAGGCAGCAATGCTGCCGGCACCATCTATCATTATGTGGATGACCCGCGCGTGAAAATTGTTCTGGCAGAAGCCGGAGGTAAAGGGGTGGAATCGGGAAAGACTGCTGCCACCATGGCCTTGGGACGCACGGGTATCATTCACGGAGCACGCACTTACGTCATTCAAAACGAAGACGGACAAATAGTAGAACCCTACTCTATTTCTGCCGGATTGGATTATCCGGGCATCGGCCCCATGCACGCTAACCTGGCCCGGCAGAAACGGGCGCAGATACTTGCCGTCAACGATGACGAAGCGCTCCGTGCCGCCTATGAGCTGACCCGCCTGGAAGGCATCATCCCGGCACTGGAAAGTGCCCATGCGCTGGGAGCATTGTCCAAACTCCATTTCCAGCCCGACGATGTGGTGGTGCTTACCGTATCGGGACGGGGTGACAAGGATATGGATACGTATCTGGCAGCTCCGTATCAGGCTTCGTAACATATTTACACTAATAACCCTCAAACTGTTTACAACAATGAAGACTTACCACTATCACACCCATTACCGCATACTTCCGGGCGACTTGCACACACCGGTAAGTACCTATCTGAAAGTGCGCGATGTATTTCCACAAAGCGCGCTCATGGAAAGCTCCGATTACCACAGCACGGAAAATAACCGCTCCTTTATTGCCCTTTGTCCGCTGGCTTCGGTAGCCATTGGGCACGGAAACGTCACATTCCGCCTGCCCGACGGGAAACGAGAGGAACGCGAACTGACTGCCGGTTACGGTGTGGAAGAGTCATTGAACGATTTTCTGAGCCGTTTCTGCCTCGAAGGCGAATACAAGTCGTACTGCGGGCTGTATGGATATACTTCCTTCAACGCGGTGCGATATTTTGAGAACATTCCTGTCAAAGACAGCCATGCAGACCGCAACGATGCACCCGACCTGCTCTACATATTATACAGATATCTCATCGTCTTCAACGACCGGCGGCACGAAATGATGCTGCTGGAGATGCACGATGATGCCGACGAAAGCGGACTGGACAAGGTGCAGCGGGCTATACACAACCGCAACTATGCCGTCTACCACTTCCGGGCAGAAGGTCCGCTCACCTCTCCGCTGACTGACGAAGAACACAAAACCAATATCCGACGGGGCATCAGCCATTGCCTGCGGGGCGATGTTTTTCAGATTGTCCTTTCACGCCGCTTCGAACAGCGCTTCACCGGCGATGACTTCCAACTCTACCGGGCCCTGCGCAGCATCAATCCTTCGCCCTACCTGTTTTACTTCGACTTTGGAGGTTTCCGCCTGCTGGGTTCCTCACCTGAAACTCATTGCCGCATCGAAGGACGGCAAGCCTACATCGACCCCATTGCAGGAACCACCCGACGCACCGGACAAAAGGAAGAAGACGAACAAGCCGCCCGACACCTGTGCGACGACCCCAAAGAGAATGCCGAACACGTCATGCTGGTAGACTTGGCACGCAACGACCTGTCACGCAACTGCCACGAAGTACATGTGGAAACATTCAAGGAACTGCAATATTATAGTCATGTCATCCACTTGGTCAGCCGTGTCAGAGGTTCGATGAATGCAGATACCAACCCCATCCGCACGTTCATCGACACCTTCCCGGCAGGAACCCTGAGTGGAGCACCGAAAGTGCGTGCCATGCAACTCATCAGCGAAATCGAGCCGCACAACCGGGGGGCCTACGGGGGCTGCATCGGCTTCATCGGACTGGACGGCTCGCTCAACCAGGCCATCACCATCCGGACTTTTGTCAGCCGCAACGGAACACTGTGGTTCCAAGCCGGCGGCGGAATCGTGGCGCAAAGCAACGAAGAGAATGAACTACAGGAAGTAAACAACAAACTGGGTGCCTTGCGTCAGGCTATCAGCAAGGCCGAAAAATGTAAGAAAGCAATGAAGACAGTAATTATTGACAACTACGACTCTTTCACATTTAATCTGGCACACCTTGTGAAAGAACTGGGCGCACAAGTGGAAGTGCTGCGCAATGACTGTTTCCGCCTGGAAGAATTGGAAACATACGACAAGATAATCCTATCTCCCGGCCCGGGCATCCCCGACGAAGCCGGTCTGTTAATGGACGTTGTACGCACGTATGCCCCCCGCAAGCCTATGCTAGGTGTCTGCTTGGGACACCAGGCTATCGGTGAAGCCTTCGGGGCAAGGCTGACCAACCTGGAGCGCGTATTCCATGGCATACAGTCGCCTTTAATCCTGAAAAACGACGATGCCTTCACAGAGCATCTTCCTGCCATAGAACCTGACTATATATTCCAGGAATTGGAAAGTGGAATCCCCGTCGGACGCTATCACTCTTGGATTGTCGACAAGAAAGATTTTCCTTCCTGCCTGGCTGTTACGGCCCTCAGCCCTGAAGGCCATATCATGGCGTTGCGGCATCGCACACTGGACATACACGGCATTCAGTTTCATCCCGAATCTGTACTGACCCCCGACGGACGGCATATAATGCGCAACTGGTTGCAGGCATAACCCCATACAACAATACTTAATAACCACTATCTCGCTTAAAGGAGAAATAACAATGAAACAGATACTCACCCGTCTCTTTGCCCACGAAGAGCTGACCCAAGAAGAAACCCGCCTGCTGATGCTTGACATCAGCCAGGGACGTTATCCAGAATCCCAGCTGGCCGCTCTGCTGGCAACCTTCCAGATGCGCGGCATTACCGTGAACGAACTGATCGGCTTCCGCCAGGCCTTGATGGAAACCCGCATTTCCGCCGACCTTGCCCCCTACCGTCCTATTGACATTGTAGGAACCGGCGGCGATGGCAAAAATACATTCAACATCTCGACATGTGCTTGCTTTGTAGTGGCCGGTGCCGGATACAAAGTGGCCAAACACGGCAACTATGGAGCCACCTCGGTCAGTGGAGCCAGCAATGTCATGGAAGAACATGGCGTGCGTTTCACTGCCGACTCCGACCGCCTGCGCCGCTCGCTCGAACAATGTAACCTGGCTTACCTTCACGCACCGCTGTTCAGTCCTGCCATGAAAAGCGTAGCTGCCGTACGGCGTTCGCTGGGAGTACGTACCCTGTTCAATCTGCTCGGACCGCTTGTCAACCCCTGCTGTCCTTCCTACCAACTGCTGGGAGTAGCTAACCTGGCACAGATGCGCCTCTATACCCAAGTGTTCTATCAGATGAATACAGATTTTGCCGTTGTCAACAGCCTGGACCGCTACGATGAAATCTCACTGACCGATGAGTTCAAGGTAATGGCCCGCCACTACGAACGCATCTACCGCCCTCAGGACCTGGGATTTTTCCCGGTCCAGCCTTCTGAACTGTCGGGAGGAAATACCCGGCAGGATGCAGCCCGCATCTTCGACAGGGTGCTCTCCGGCACGGCCACACCGGCACAAACCCAATGTGTTATCGTCAACGCAGGGTTTGCCATTCAGATTATGGAACCGGAAAAGGAAATAGACGAGTGCATCTCTCTGGCCCGTGAATCGCTGGAAAGCAAACGTGCCCTGAATACTCTAAAGAAATTTATTGAATTAAACAGCTAAGTCATGAAGGATATTTTATCTGAAATCATAGCCCACAAACGGACTGAAATAGCCCGTCAGAAACAAGCCATGCCGACAGAAGAGTTGCAGAGACTGGTAGAAAACGCCCTGCAGGCCTCTCCCCCCACCCCGCGCAGCATGAGCCGGGCACTGGCAGCCTCTCGCAGTGGCATCATCGCAGAATTCAAACGCCGCTCTCCCTCCAAAGGCTGGATACATCCTAAAGCTGACGTTCGCAGCATCACAACGGCATACGAACAGGGGGGAGCCACCGCTCTCTCTATACTGACTGACGAAACTTTCTTCGGAGGCACATGGGCCGATCTACGCATGGCGCGCTCCTCTATCGGACTGCCCATCTTGAGAAAAGATTTTATTATCGACCCCTACCAACTATGGCAAACCCGCCTGGCCGGAGCCGATGCCGTCCTGCTGATTGCCGCCTGCCTGACTAAGGACGATTGCCGGGCATTGACAGACGAAGCCCATGCGTTGGGGCTGGAAGTCTTGCTCGAAATACACTCCAACGACGAATTAAGTTATGTCACTCCCCACGTTGACATGGTAGGCATCAACAACCGGAACCTGGGCAGCTTCCATACCGACGTGCAGAACTCCTTCCGGCTGGCAGAAGATATAAACCGGGAAATAAAGAAGGCCGGAAATGCCGTGCTCGTTTCCGAAAGCGGGATTTCACACCCCGACACCATCTGCCAACTGCGTAAAGCCGGCTACCGGGGCTTTCTCATAGGCGAAACGTTTATGAAAGCTTCCGCGCCGGGAGATAAATTGCATTCATTCATCCTACAAATAAACAACCACTATGAAACAGAACCTGCTCATTAAAGTCTGCGGCATGACACAAGCCGAAAATATCCGGGCAGCAGAAGACTTAGGAACCGACCTGATAGGATTCATATTCTATCCCAAATCGCCCCGGTGTGTCTGTCAATTGCCTGCCTACCTGCCCGAAAAAGCAAAACGGGTCGGCGTATTTGTCAACCAGAGCAAAGACGAACTGGACATGTATGCCGACCGGTTCAACTTGGACTATCTGCAATTGCATGGAAATGAATCTCCCGAATACTGCCGCTCTTTGCAAAGCCGCGGATTCAAGCTTATCAAAGCTTTTTCCATAGCAAAAAACAAAGACCTTTCGGGCATCGCAGCCTATGAAAATCTGTGCGATTACTATCTGTTCGATACCGAAACCTCACTATATGGGGGGTCGGGCACTCCGTTCGACTGGTCACTCCTGAAGCAGTATAACGGAACTACCCCATTCCTGCTGAGCGGAGGCATCGGCCCGCACAGCGTCCGGGCACTCCAGTCGTTTCATCATCCGCAATGGGCAGGAATAGACCTGAACAGCCGGTTTGAATCATCGCCGGGCATCAAAGACATATCGCGTCTGCAAACATTCATCAACCAGCTAAGCGCTTAGACACAAATTCACAGGCGCTTGAAGAAAAACTTCCAAGGGCTAAGAAACAGACTTGCGATATATACGGAGCAACAGTCTGACTGACAGAGAGAATTTCTCCGGACTTTCACAACTCCGCGCTGAACATGAATTTTAATCAAGCTCTAAACTCAAATACAAAAAGCAATGAAGAATCGTATCCAGAAACTTTTCGAGAACAAATCCGGCCATATACTTTCCATCTATTTCTGTGCCGGTTGTCCCACCTTGGAAAATACAACCCGCGTCATACGTGCCTTAGCACAAAACGGTGTGGACATGATAGAAATTGGCATCCCCTTCAGCGACCCTATGGCAGACGGCATTGTCATCCAAGAGGCAGCCACCCAAGCGCTGCGCAACGGCATGACACTCCACCTGCTATTCGAACAGTTGAAAGACATCCGGCAGGATGTACATATTCCGCTTATCCTGATGGGCTATCTTAACCCCATCATGCAGTTTGGCTTCGAAGCTTTTTGCCGGAAATGCACCGAATGCGGTATCGACGGTGTCATCATTCCCGACCTGCCGTTCCGCGAATACGAAGAAAATTACAAAGCTACAGCCGACAGCTATGGCATCAGAATCATCATGCTCATCACGCCCGAAACCAGCGAAGCACGCATCCGTGAAATCGACGCACATACCGACGGATTCATCTACATGGTGTCGAGCGCTGCGACCACCGGTGCCCAAAAGGATTTCGACAAGGCCAAACAGGATTATTTCCGTAAAGTACAGGCCATGAACCTGCGCAATCCACGTATGATAGGCTTCGGCATCAGCAATCGGCAGACTTTCGAAGCAGCCTGCGCCAACGCCGCCGGTGCCATCATTGGCAGCCGCTTTGTCAGCCTGCTGAATGAAAAGCAAGGTGATGCAGGAGCTGCCATCCGTACACTGAAAGAAGAAATCGGCGAAATCCCTCACCAGCCTAACCGGGACAGTCCGGCAGCCTCGTACCACTCGGTAGAACGGTAGGCCTCCGCAGCTTCAGAAGTGACAGAAGCCGGTATGTAATGCGATACTCCGCAAGTACCTTCCATGGAAAACAAGCCTCCCGACGAAGAATAATTCATCGGTGTGGTACCCCAATAGGCAACTACAGCGTCGAAGGCTTGTTTCCAAACTTCAAAGTCGTCTTCGGGCAATAGGAGTGACATCATTTCCACATAATCGTAATAGCCTACCTTGCTCAATGAGGAACGGCGGTCATAGCTGAACACCTCTTGCAGCGAACTGACCTCTACCGGCTCCTCCGGCAATAATTGCCGGGTAGCAGAAGCCAACGCCTCCAGTCCATCTGTCTTTACAGCACAGATAGACGCACCGGCTGTCCAGTTACTGTTGCTCAACCCCTCGCCTGCCGCATATTTCTCTTCATACACTTCATAATAAGTGCGTGCTATCTCTACCGCAGCTCCCTGTATAAACATGTAAGGAAGAATCCGGTCATAAGGTGCTCCCGGGCCGGGGGTTTCGGTAGGAGAAGCCACGTAATAATCCGTATAATGCCGCAAGGCGTATGCCACTTCTACAGACTGCATGAAACAGGCATCAAACATGATAAAGTCAAAATGAGGAGCATACTGCAATATCTGCACAAAATCAGAGAGATTCATCCGGTTATCTCCATCCCCCGTATCCTGCCCAATCCAACGGGTAGACGGTACGGGATAAGGAATCCACCCGTCGCAATGAGACCAATAGACCAGCCCGTAACTCTCAGACTGATAATCGGGATTGGAAAAGACATCGCCAAAAACCTCCAAAGTTTCGGCTACCCCCGTCGAATTACGGGCCCCATATTCCTTGATGGTCTTCTCCACCGTGACCCCGTCTTGCGAAGAGATTTCTACCAGCTTGGCATCGTCACCTCCCAAATCGGCATATACCAGCAGATGCAGGGAACCCGAAACCACCGAAGCCATGCCTTCTTTCATTTCCTCCATATCCTGCTTGGCAAAAGACGCCAGATTATTATCGCCGGCAATATAGACCAGCACCGTACGCTTCTCTTTATCCGCAGGGTCATCTTCAGGAAGTTTCTGGGCTACATAAACCGTACAGGAAGCAGTAAAGCCGCCATCATGGGTAGTGGCAGTCACCGTAGTCTGCCCTGCTTCACAAGCCTCCAAGACGCCTTCTGTACTGACTGTTACCACATTTTCATCGGCAGACTCCCAAAAGACCTGTCTATTCGTAGCATTTTCCGGCAATAGGGTAGCTGTCAGTGTAGCAGTCTCACCTACCCCCATCAACAGCATATCGTGGCTTAAAGTGATACCTTCAACCGATACGACAGCTTCATCTTGTTCACACGAAACCAGCGTTCCGCAAAGAAGCAGCAAAAAGAACAAACTTATTTTGAAATGGCTACGTGTCTCCATCATTCTTTCCATGTAAGCAGGCTCAAAAGTTTGCGGCAATTACAATCGGCTTATTCTTCCGGTTTTCTGAAAGAAAAATCGGATGTCTGTATATTCTCCAACACATAAGTGTTTCCTTTCTCATAGCGCTTGTATATTTTCGAAGCTTCCTTCTCCAATTTCGAACGGCTTTCAGAGAAATAAATGGCACACGTATAGTCCAGCTTGTTTTTCTCATATTCCAGATAGTTCTTCATCTGGTAAGCATAAGACACACGACCTGGCAAAAAGCCGTTGTTGTCCAGCGCTACGCTGTCCAATAGCTGAACTTCGGTAAAATAAACCACTGAATCCTTAAAAGATGCTCCGACTCCAAAGACATACACAGGTTTCTCCTTCTTCTCCAAAGTGAAAGCCGAACACAGCACAACAGCCAGCATGGCACATAAACACATCCGAATATACTTCATGATACAATATTTATTTATTCATTAATTAATAATTCAAAATCCAGCAAACAAATTGGGCAACCGCCCAACTTAAAAGAGACTTTGCAGCCGCAAATATAGCAAAAAAACAGACGCTCATGCAGATAAACAGTTATTTACTGAATAAACTTAACTTTAAAACCCGAAACATTAACTTTAGAAGTGATATATTAAAGATTGGCGGATTGTATGCAGCATTCTGTCCGTAGAAGTTTTTCCACTCAGACTTGCGGAAATCGAACGCTTCAACAAAGAGAGAAGAATAAATTTACTCCATCTCTTGGTAAGAGATGTATCGTTTTGCCCAATCTGCTGTGGATAAGAACATTATGGCAACATTAAAGAGAAAACTGTTAAGCAGTTGGTTATGCACTGCTTAGCAAAAAAACAGAAATCTTTTAAAAAAGACGACTGAAATTTGTTCACTACCATCTTTTTATCTAATTTTGTTGCCGAATTAATACATCTCTTACCAAGAGATGGAGCAAATTCTCTCATACAGTATCAGTTTTCATATACTGCCTTGCAGGGGTTGCTCGCTTTCTTTTTCAAGGAATCTTCCGTTCCTCTCCATTTCCACCGGAACGGTTACAATTGATTGAAATTCAGGATTATATGCTGATTTCAAAGCCCCAGGAGAATATTCCTTTCTCAGATAATAGTCTATCGGCAAATGCTCTATCTTCCCCGCAGGAAGAAGTTCAGCAATGGTATGCCATGCGTGCTACCTACCGCCGGGAATTGGAAGCTGTCCGACGACTGGAAGCTGCAGGCATGGGTTGCTTTATCCCCATGCAATACCACTTCCGTCTGAAGCGTGGCCGACGTGTACGCGAACTGGTGCCCGTAGTACGCAATCTGCTCTTCGTACATGCCCGTCCACGAGAACTGCAAAAGATGAAACGGGAATTGTTTTATCTGCAGTACATCACCGATACGCGCAGTCACGAGAAAATCATCGTCCCCGACATACAGATGCAGCGCTTCATCGCCGTGGCAGGTACCTACAGCGACCAGCTTCTCTATTTTCAGCCTGGCGAACTGAACCTCTCCAAAGGAACCAAGGTGCGCATCACCGGTGGAGAATTCGCTGGCTACGAAGGCACTTTCCTCAAGGTGAAAGGTGCCCGCGACCGTCGCGTAGTCATCGCCGTCGAGGGAGTCATTGCCGTAGCACTGGCTACGGTACACCCGGACCTGATAGAAGTAATCAAAGAGAAATGACTGTCCTGCTTTCCCTTATCCGCGAACTGCCGGCCTACCTTGCTGCCCCTGCCCCTTCGCCTTCCTGCCTGCTTTCGCTGGTACGGACATGCACGGCCTTATACCGACTGCTTTCCTCTGGCACACAACTGCCGGAAGCGGGAGACAGGCAAACTTACACTTTACTGGCCGACCAACTATTTAGGACTATCAGTCAGCGGCTGGAAACGGCTCACTGCGACAGCCTGCATACACGTGCCCTGCTGACGGAAGCGCTTTATTCGTTGTTGAGGGAGACCGGCAGGTGCTACGATACTTCACGAGCGGAAGTATGCGATGCCTACGTGGCAAAACTGATGAACGCTTATACAGAAACAATGCCATCCGACAGTGCAGGAATTCCTTTGCAGACCGCTGTGTGCCGTGTACTGGAGTCCTTTTTCTACCCCGAAGCCTGGGAAGAAGATGAATGGTTCATGCTCCTGCGGTCTACCCTGGCAGACTGGTGCTCCAGCCTGTCACCAGAAGGCATCTGGGAAGAATTGCCCATGGAAGAGGCATGGCGCCGCCTGGAAGTACTGAACCGTTACTCTTATCTTTTCAGAGACGGAGAGTTTGATGCGGAAACAAGCCAGTCTGCACGTGGTTATGAAAACGAGCTTCAATCTGCCCGTATATCTCCGGAAGCATGGGGCTGCTATCTGGAAGCCGTTTGGCAGGGACACTTGTTATACCCTTCACATCATATTGTGATTCGCGCCAGACGAGAACTTTCCATGTCGGCAACCCACTTGCAGGAGAATAGTGACAGAAACCTGCAGAACTTGTCATACGCCATCTTATCACAGTGTGCAATGAACGACAAATATGCCATACCAGACATAGCCTGAAGCTACGCATGCAAACCCGTTAATTCCCCCATAACATTTTCTTTACATGAATTCGATACTCTGGCAAAATCTCGGACTTATCGTAGCCGCCCTGGCGATGGCAGTCGTCCTGGGCCAGATCATCATTCCGAACATCCTGCTGGTCTCTTTCCGCAAGCGTCTGTTCGACGTGCCCGATGCCCGCAAGGTTCACCGTAACCTGGTCCCCCGTCTGGGGGGCGTAAGCTTCTTCCCGGTCATCCTGTTCTGCGTGTGCCTGTTCATCGCCCTGCGCCTGCTGCTGGGCGGTTCCCCGGACAGCCTGTTCCTTCCCGGCATGACGTCCGAGCTGCTGCTGTTCACCTCGGGCCTGACGCTGCTCTACATCGTGGGCGTTGCCGATGACCTGATCGGTGTCCGCTACCGCAAGAAGTTCGTGGTCCAGCTTTTGGCCGCCATGATGCTTCCCCTTTCGGGGCTGTACATCAACAACTTCTACGGCCTGTTCGGCATCTACGCCGTCACTCCCTGGCTCGGCATCCCGCTGACGCTGGTGCTGGTGGTCTTCATCACCAACGCCATCAACCTGATCGACGGCATCGACGGCCTCGCCTCCGGTCTGAGCATGGTCGCCCTGGCCGTGTTCGGCGGTGTGTTCATCCACAGCGGCTGGTGGGTCTACGCCCTGGTGGCTTTTGTGAGCATCGGGGTGCTGATTCCCTTTTTCTCCTACAATGTTTTCGGGAACGCCGCCCGGGGCCGGAAGATTTTCATGGGCGACACGGGCAGCCTGCTGCTGGGCTACCTGCTGAGCCTGTTCACGGTGAAATATTGCATGTATACGGGTTCCACTCCCGACGAGATAGCCGGTTCCCCGGTGCTGGTTTCCTTCAGCGTGCTGCTCATCCCCTCGCTGGATGTGGTCCGCGTGGTGCTGCGGCGGGTCCGCAACGGCAAGAATCCCTTCCTGCCGGACAAGACGCACATCCACCACAAGTTCCTGGCAATGGGCTTCACGCCCCGTTCGGCGATGGTGACCATCCTGCTGATGTCCGCCTGCTTCAGTGTCTTCAACCTGCTGGCTGCCCACCGCATGGACAACACGCTGGTGTTCATCACCGACATACTGGTGTGGACGCTGCTGAACGTGTGGTTCGACAAGCGTATCGGGCGCAGAAGCGGGAAGGCTGACGAAAAGAAAAGACAAGATGAGGAATATAAAACCTCAGGTTTGTTGAGCTAAAAGTCACAGTTAGCGTTCTAAAATGGCATTTTAGAGACGCCAAATGGCATTTGGTGAAATCAACTGCAATGAAGCTGTAAATGGGTATTGTTTTTAATGTTTATGATATGTCAAGAAAAGAAGACTTGAAGCAAGAGATTCTGGCTTTAACCAAAGAATACTATGCTGAAGTGCATGGTCAGAAAAAAGCTTTTGAGCCGGGTAAGACCTTTGTCAATTACGGAGGCCGTTATTTTGATGAAAAAGAACTCGTCAACTTGGTGGACTCTTCTTTGGATTTCTGGCTGACGGCAGGTCCGTGGGCTCATAGATTCGAGAAACGTTTTGCCGAGTGGCTGGGAGTAAAATATTGTTCTCTGACCAATTCCGGTTCTTCGGCCAACCTGCTGGCTTTCTCTGCACTGACGGCACCGGAATTGGGCGAACGACGCATCCGGCGTGGCGATGAAGTGATTACCGTGGCCTGCGGTTTCCCCACAACGGTGACTCCCTGCATCCAATATGGAGCCATACCGGTGTTTGTGGATATGACCGTTCCCGAATACAACATCGATGCTTCGCAGTTGGAAGCAGCTTATTCATCGAAAACCAAGGCTGTGATGATTGCCCATTCTTTAGGTAATCCGTTTGACTTGCAAGCCGTCCGCGACTTCTGCGACCGCCACCGGCTCTGGTTGGTTGAAGACAACTGCGATGCATTGGGTTCCACTTATCTGATTGACGGTGAAGAGAAGAAAACCGGCACTATCGGCCATATCGGCACAAGCAGTTTCTACCCTCCCCACCACATGACAATGGGTGAAGGCGGTGCAGTCTATACCAACGACCCGCTGTTGCACAAGCTGGTCAACTCCTACCGCGACTGGGGACGCGACTGCTGGTGCATGGGTGGCGTAGACAATACATGCGGTTGCCGTTTCACCGGACAATTCGGTGAGCTTCCTGCCGGTTATGACCATAAATACGTGTATTCCCACTTCGGCTACAACTTGAAGGTAACAGACATGCAGGCAGCCATCGGCTGTGCCCAATTGGAGAAACTGGATAACATCGTAGAAGCCAGACGCCGTAATTTCTCCCGGCTGCGCGAAGCGCTGGAAGGAACGGAGGGACTGATATTGCCGGAAGCGCAGAAGAATTCCCGTCCCAGCTGGTTCGGTTTCCTGATATCCGTGAAAGAAGATGCACCTTTTACACGCAACGAACTGGTGACTTACCTGGAAGGACGGAAGATACAGACCCGCAACCTGTTTGCCGGTAATCTGCTGAAGCATCCCGCTTTCGATGAAATGCGCCGTACCGGTGAAGGTTTCCGTGTGGTCGGTGAACTGAAAAACACCGATTTCATCATGAATAATACATTCTGGATAGGCGTCTATCCCGGCATGACGGATGAAATGCTGGACTTCATGGCAGACACCATCAAGGAATTTGTGAGAAATCATCAATAACCTCATTTATGAAAGCAGTCATTCTTGCCGGTGGCCTCGGCACCCGTTTGAGCGAAGCCACCAACCTGATTCCCAAACCCATGGTGGAAATCGGAGGCAAACCGATTTTGTGGCACATCATGAAGACCTACAGCCATTATGGCATCACAGACTTCATCATCTGCTGCGGTTACAAACAATATGTCATCAAGGAATATTTTGCCAACTATTTCCGCCACAACAGCGACATGACCGTGGATTTGTCCAACAATACGACCACCGTTCTTGACAATCACTCGGAAAACTGGCGGGTGACCCTGATAGATACGGGACTGAATACCCAGACAGGAGGACGCGTTAAACGCATACAGAAATATGTGGGCGATGAACGTTTCCTGCTGACCTATGGTGACGGCGTCACCGACCTGAACATAGCCGACAGCATCGCCGCCCACGAGCGTTCCGGGGCGGCAATCTCTCTGACAGCCTATAAACCGGGCGGCAAGTTCGGTGCTCTGCAGATTGATTTGGAGACAGACCAGGTGCTTTCTTTCCAGGAAAAACCGGACGGCGACCGCAACTGGATCAATGCCGGTTATTTTGTCTGCGAACCCGAAGTGTTCGACTATATTCCTGCCAACGATGATACCTCTATCTTTGAGCGGGCACCTTTGGAGAACTTGGCAAAAGACGGCAAGATGCACGCCTATCGCCATACCGGTTTCTGGAAACCGATGGATACGTTGCGTGACAATACGGAATTGAATCAGATGTGGGACTCCGGCCAGGCTCCCTGGAAGGTGTGGTGAAGAAAACGACGGAGAATTTGTATTTGGAGATGGAATTTTCTACCTTTGCATAGAAGATTATAGCAAAAACGCCTTATGAAAGTTTCAGAACCCGCACCCACTTATGGGGCTTCCGACCTGCAAGGGCTGAAGAACCGCCTGATTGCCACCATTGACGCCAGTACCGATGAACGAAAACTGGAGCAATGCTGGGAACTGCTGCAAGGCAGCGACATGCCTTGCGTGTTCACCGATGAGGAGTTTGAAGAAGAGCTGCGCTTGTCTGAAGCAAGCGGATTTGTTTCCCATGAAGAAGCATTGAAAGAGTTTGCTAAATGGGGATTCGTAAGATAAACTGGAGCCGGAAGGCCATTAAGAATTATACAGATATTTTTTTGTGGTATCGTGAGAATTGTGGAGAGCAGTTTGCACAGAAATTCTTTCATGGCATTTTGGATACAATTGATGTGTTGGCCCAAATGCCGACCATAGGAGTGGTAGATAAGCCTTCTACTACCGGCAAAAGCCTCTATTATAGCTTTCTTTCCCATCCCAAATACCGTATTGTTTACCGTTTTACCAGGACGACCCTATACATTGTAGACATTCGTGCTACTGCCATGAAAGGTTGAGAATAAGTAACTGAACCACATATCCTATATCTGGCACTGAGTTGCGGAGTTGCTAATTCTGCTCTGTGCCCGTGCGTTTCCTGTAGAAATACCTCATTCATCATTAATATTTAGTATGATAGATATCTTCAACGGCTTCTATCATGGGAAGCGTGTGCTTGTCACCGGCCACACCGGTTTCAAGGGCAGCTGGCTTTCCATCTGGTTGCACGAGTTGGGTGCCGAAGTCATCGGTATAGCCCAAGACCCTTATTCTGAGCGGGACAATTACGTGTTGTCCGGCATTGGCCGGAAAATAACAGCCGACCTGCGTGCCGACATCAGGGACGGTGAACAATTGAAATCTCTGTTCCGCACCTGGCAGCCGGACATTGTTTTCCATCTGGCCGCCCAGCCCCTGGTGAGGTTGAGCTATGAGATTCCGGTAGATACATACGAGACCAACGTGATGGGTACCATTCATGTGTTGGAAGCCATCCGTGCTACAGACAGTGTGAAAGTCGGCGTGATGATTACCACCGACAAATGTTACGAAAACAAAGAACAAATCTGGGGTTACCGGGAAAATGAGCCGATGGGCGGTTACGACCCGTATTCCTCCTCCAAGGGAGCTGCCGAGATTGCCATTGCTTCCTGGCGCCGCAGTTTTTTCAACCCTGATGATTATGCCCGACACGACAAAAGCATCGCCAGCGTGCGGGCAGGCAACGTGATTGGTGGCGGCGACTGGGCTTTGGACCGCATCATTCCCGATTGCATCCGTGCTTTGGAGTCGGGCAATCCCATAGAGATACGCAGTCCCCGGGCTATCCGTCCCTGGCAACACGTGTTGGAACCCCTCAGCGGTTATTTGCTGCTGGCACAGAAAATGTGGAATGCCCCCGCAGACTATTGCGAAGGCTGGAATTTCGGTCCCCGCCTGGAAAGCATCTCCACCGTGTGGGAAGTGGCACAGAAAGTAATCGAGAACTACGGTAGCGGTACACTGAAAGATATCTCCAACCCTAACGCCCTCCACGAAGCCAAGCTGCTGATGCTGGACATCAGCAAAGCCAAGTTCCGCTTGGGCTGGGAACCGCGGATGAACCTGTCGCAGTGTGTGGCGCTGACAGTAGACTGGTATAAGAGGTATCGGCAGGAAGAGGTTTATGGAGTTTGTGTGGAGCAGATTGGGAGGTATTTAAAGTAGGCATTCCATGAACCACAGATGACACAGGCCGAACCGATTCTCACTGTGTTTTCTTCTTATAGTTTGGAAGCAAATTTCTTATCGCTTCGGAGTAGGCTACTTACCGCTTGGAAGCGCACTGCTTATTGCTTCGGAGCAAATGGGTTGTTCAATGTAAAAAAAGAATGGTATAAACTAAGCAAGATTAGTTACTTCTTATGGAAATAAAAAGCCGTGAAACTTTGTATCTGATAGGTGGCAGCGGATTTATCGGCAAGAACCTAGTACGCTGTCTTTCTCCTTATTATCGTATCATTGTTTTTGACAAGTATATTGATGCCGGTTATTTCATCAATTATCCGGATGTAGAAACAGTGACGATGGACCTGGCTACAGAGCGCATAGCCGAAACCTACCCGACACCTGATTATATCATCAACCTGGCCTCTATCGTTACAGCGGCACGTGACTTATCCTTGTTTGATGCACTGATTACTTCCAACCTCAAGATACTACTCAATTTATATGAACGTTTCAAAGGTGACAAATCCTTGAAGCTTTTTGTGCAATTTGGCAGTTCGGAGGAATACGGTTCCGAAGGTTCTCCGTTTAAGGAAGAAAACCGGGAATGTCCCAATTCTCCCTACGCCTTGGTGAAGCAACTGACCACCAACACAGCTTTGATGCTATGTCGTAACTACGGTTTTCCTGTTCTGGTGATCCGCCCCGGCAATCTTTTCGGACCGGGACAGAGCAAAAGCAAGTTCATCCCTTATGTCATTGATAGCTTGAAAAAAGGCGCTCCCTTAGATGTATCCCCCTGCGGGCAGAAAAGAGATTTCATCTACGTAGATGATTTTGCAGCAGCCATTCATGGCTTGATGCAGCATGCAGAAGATTGCCGGGGTGAGATTGTGAATGTAAGCAGTGGCACGAGTATCGCATTGAAAGACATCATTGAGTTTTGTCGGAACTACCTGCATTCTGCGTCTGAGGTGCATTATGGTGCACTGCCGTATCGGGAGAATGAGGCGATGGATTTGAGGTGTGATGTGGGGAAGATGAGGGGGATATTGGGGCAAGAAAATAATCATACGTTGAAGTATCTTAAACAGATGTGTAATGAATAGTCCTATTTTGATTTTAGGAGCAGGTATCTCAGCTTTAGGAGCTGCTTATGCTTTAAGACAAAAAGGTGAATTTCCCGTTTTATTAGAAAAAGAATCTACTTATGGGGGGCTTTGTGGAAACTTTACTATTGATGGATTCCGTTTTGACCGTTTCGTACACTTGTCGTTTACTGAAAATGACTTGGTAAAACAGCTTTTTGCTAAAAGCTGTCCGGATATATTACGTCATTCTCCCAATCCATATAATATTTATAAAAGGACGTGGATTAAACATCCGGCACAGAATAATCTATTTCCATTATCTGAAGAAGAAAAGCAAAAAATCATAGAAGATTTTAAAGCACGTCCGGACGGGGTATCTGCTTCGGACGTATTGGACTACGAGCAATGGTTACGCCTGCAATATGGAAATTACTTTGCAGAACATTTTCCTTTGGTATATACTCGTAAATATTGGATGTGCGAAGCCAGAAACCTAGAGACGCATTGGGTAGGCAAAAGACTTTATCAGCCTTCATTGGAAGAAGTAGTACGCGGTGCCCAGACCTTAGATACGCCAGTCACGTATTATGCCAAGGAAATGCGTTATCCGGCAAGAGGGGGTTATAAGCAGTTCTTGAAAGTTTTGGCTGAAGGGCAAGATATCCAATATAATAAAGAGATACAATTCGTTTTTCCCAAAGATAAGAAAGTCATAACAGCAGATGGTTCTCAATATACCTATAAGCATTTGATAAGCAGTATTCCTTTGCCGGCTTTAATTAATATGTTGCCGAATGTACCTGAAGAAGTGTGTATGGCTTCCCAAAGGCTGCGTTATACTTGCGGGTATCTGGTGTCTGTGGCATTGAAAACAGAAAACATTCCCCCTTATTTGTGGTGGTATATTTATGATGAAGACATTTTGCCAGCCCGCGTTTATTCTCCTTCTTTAAAGTCACCGGATAATGCTCCTAACGGTTGTTCATCTTTGCAGATGGAGATTTATTGCACAAAGAAGCAATATTCTCAACAAGAATTGTATGCTGGCTCGGTAGGCAAACTTATTGAGGCAGGAATTATAAATGCAGAGGATATTATGTTCGCAGACATTCGTTTTGAGCCGTATGCCAATGTTGTGTTTGATCACTATATCTACAAATCCCGTCAACTTGTCCGCGATTATTTGGATGGATTGGGCATAAAAACGATTGGACGGTTTGGAGAATGGGATTATTTGTGGAGTGACCAGAGTTTGATGAGTGGAATGAATGTAAAATTGTAAATGGAAATTTCGATAACGAAAAAGGATGTCGTTTGGGGATATATAGCGCAATTTTTTAATATATCCACAGGGATTTTGGTTCTTCCTCTTATATTGAATAAACTTTCTACAGAGGAGGTTGCACTGAATTATTTGATGTTGACTGTGGCAACAATGGTTTCTTTGTTAGATTTTGGTTTTGCTCCACAGTTTGCGCGGAATATCACTTATGTTTTTAGTGGAGCCAAAGATTTATATAAGGAAAATGTCAAAATTGAAGCAGCTTCGGG
>DGYFI06202__coassemble_344_pt1 | contig 73219 bp, 57 predicted proteins | sample DGYFI06202__metabat2_high_PE_032 | metagenome-assembled genome bin DGYFI06202 | reverse complement strand
ACGTGAGAAAAAGAGGATGAGATAATCCGCAGGTGTTCCCCTTCGGGGAGCCACCAGCGGTTACCCATCGTTCAACCTCTTCAAGGTTGCCGATCGTGCGAGGCTGGAAAGAGGCAAACGTGCGAAGCTGGAAAATTTGGCTTTTTTACTATTTTGCAGCATCCTGTTTGGTAAATTCATACCTATCTTCTATCTTTGCAACTCAATCAGATTCACAGAAAAAAGGCAGAAAGATGAAATTACAACGGCGCATAGCATACCTTTTGCTGGTGGTCAGCATGATTATGCTGGGCGTGCCCGTTGCACCTCATCACCACCACACCGACGGAGTGCTGTGCATGAAAAATGACATCAGCGATACCTGTTGCGAAAAGGCTATGGAAAAGTCCGGACAAGAACAGGAACACTGCTGTTGCCACACGGGCTGCATCACCACCCATTTCTTCCAGCAGCGCTCTGACACAGATACCGGGTGGATGCACCCCACTCCCCACGGGACTCCCTGCTTCCTGCCTGCTTGCCTTGCCGCCTTGTCGGTTGACCTGCCTGCCCCCAACCGATGGAAGAAAAAACATATACCTTATTATATAGAATCACTTCACAGCACGCTCATCATGCGTGCCGCAGGTCTTCGTGCCCCTCCCTCTACCCTTTTCTGAAACAATTTGCAACCCGGTTGCAGCAGGAAGGCTGTAACTTTGCAGCATCCCAAGCGTATATTTCCACCAGAATGGAAAATACAAAACATGGAGACACAGACTCACAGAGTTTTGTTGTCTGTTGAACCAGTCTCCACGGTTACGGAGCTATGCGGCTCTGTGCCTCTGTGTTTCATATAAAACTATATCTAACTGATTACTTACAATAACATCCAGAATATGAAAAAAGTATTCATCATCGGGACGCTGGGCCTCTTCCTGCTCGGCGCCTGCAACAACAAAGCCGACAAGGGACACGACGAGCATGACCATGCCACAGAACAACATGACCATGAGGCTGAGGGACCGGAGCACGACGGACACGACCACGGCACGGAAACAAAGGAAGGAAGCAACGAAATAGTATTGACCCCCGAAAAGGCACGGGCAGCCGGCGTGGAGGTGAGCGAAATCACACCCGGCATCTTTCACCAGGTTATCAGGACAAGCGGCCAGGTGCTCGCGGCACAGGGCGATGAACGGATGGCCGTGGCCCCGGTGGCAGGCATCGTATCGTTCCGCCACCGCGTCATCGAGGGCATGAGCGTGAGCAAAGGCTCACCACTCGTGGTACTCTCGTCGGACAACCTTGCCGACGGCGACCCCGTTCAGAAAGCACGCGTGGCTTACGAAGTGGCGCAAAAGGAATATGAGCGCATGAAAGCATTGGTAGGCGACAAGATTGTGTCCGAGAAAGAATTTGCCCAGGCCCGACAGACGTATGAGAACGCCCGCATCAGCTACGAGGCGGTGGCACGCAACCAAAGCGGAGACGGACAGGTAGTGACTGCCCCCATGACGGGATATGTCAAAAATCTGCTGGTGAAAGAGGGAGACTATGTAAGCGTGGGACAGCCGCTGGCAAGCATTACGCAGAACCGTCGCCTGTTTCTGCGGGCCGATGTATCGGAAAGGTATTACGGACAACTGGCGGACATTGCCTCGGCACACTTCCGCACGCCCTACAACGAACAGGTGTACGACCTGGAAGAACTCAACGGACGCTTGCTCTCGTATGGCAAGGCATCGGACGAAAACGGCTATTACCTGCCCGTAACGTTCGAATTCGATAACAAAGGATCCGTGGTGCCCGGCTCATTCGTAGAAGTCTACCTGCTCTCCCGACCGATGCAAAATGTGATTGCAGTGCCCGAAACAGCACTGACCGAAGAACAGGGGAGCTTCTTCGTCTACCGCCAGGTGGATGCGGAGTGCTACGAGAAACAACGGGTAAGCGTGGGAGCCGACGACGGACAGCGTGTGCAGATACTGGAAGGAGTAAAACCCGGCGACCGCATCGTCACCCAGGGAGCCTATCAGGTGAAGCTGGCATCGGCTTCGAATGCCATACCGGCACATACACACGAACACTAGGCCCCTCCCCCGAAGGGGAGGGAGTGGAGAGATACCCGACAGGGGCACCGGGCAGGCTCTTTCTAACTTCATCCAAACCTAAAGACATACATACACATTAATAATAGATATACACATATTATATAATTAAATCACCAGCCTCATCACCCACTATCTCACCCCCTCCCCTTCGGGGGAGGGACGAGGAGGGGCTGTAGGGCCGGACTGTTTTTAATCTATACGTTATGCTAAACAAGATTATACACTTCTCCCTCCACAACCGTATCCTGGTGCTGGTGGCATCGGTATTGCTGCTGGTGGGAGGCACTTTTACGGCGATGCACACGGAAGTGGACGTGTTTCCCGACCTGAACGCACCTACCGTGGTCATCATGACCGAAGCCAACGGAATGGCCACCGAAGAGGTGGAACAACTGGTCACCTTCCCCATCGAAACAGCCGTGAACGGGGCGACCGGCGTGCGGCGCGTACGCTCGTCGAGCACCAACGGATTCTCGGTGGTATGGGTGGAGTTCGACTGGGATACAGACATCTACTTAGCCCGGCAGATTGTAAGCGAAAAGCTGTCGGTAGTGAACGAATCGCTGCCGCCCAATGTAGGAAGGCCCACGCTGGGACCGCAATCGTCCATACTGGGCGAAATGCTCATCGTGGGATTGACAGCAGACTCGACTTCGATGATTGACTTGCGTACGCTGGCCGACTGGACCATCCGCCCGCGCCTGCTCTCTACCGGAGGCGTGGCACAGGTAGCGGTACTGGGAGGCGACATCAAGGAATATCAGATTCAACTGGACCCGCAACGCCTGCGCCACTACGGCGTGACGCTCACCGAAGTGCTGGAAGCCACGCGGGGCATGAATATCAATGCCAACGGCGGTGTGCTGTACCAGTATGGCAACGAGTACATCGTGCGCGGACTGCTGTCGACCACCGATGCCGGACAGATGGGCCGCGCGGTGGTAAAAACGCAGAACGGCAAGCCGGTATATCTGGAAGACGTGGCCGACGTGCGCATCGGTCCCAAACTGCCCCGGCTGGGCACTGCTTCTGAAAAGGGACGGCCTGCCGTGCTGCTGACCGTGACCAAGCAGCCCGACACCAGCACCTTGGAACTGACCGACCAGTTAGAAGCCGCACTGGACGACTTGGGCAAGAACCTGCCGCCCGACGTACATGTCAGCACCGACATCTTCCGCCAGAGCCGCTTCATCGAAAGCGCTATCGGCAACGTGCAGAAGTCGCTCATCGAAGGCGGCCTGTTCGTGGTTGTTGTCCTCTTCCTTTTCCTGGCCAACGTGCGCACTACGGTCATCTCACTCGTTACCCTGCCCCTCTCACTGCTGGCCTCGCTGCTCACACTGCACTGGATGGGACTGAGCATCAACACCATGAGCTTAGGCGGCATGGCCATCGCCATCGGGTCGCTGGTGGACGATGCCATCGTCGATGTAGAGAACGTCTACCGCCGCCTGCACGAAAACCGCCAGCTCCCGCCTCCGCAGCGGCACAGCGTGCTGCAGGTGGTGTTCGATGCCTCGCGCGAAGTACGCCTGCCCATACTCAACAGCACGCTCATCATCATCGTAAGCTTTGTGCCCCTGTTCTTCCTGAGCGGCATGGAAGGGCGTATGCTCGTGCCCTTAGGCATTGCTTTCATCACCGCTTTGGCCGCCTCGACAGTAGTAGCACTCACCGTTACCCCCGTGCTGTGTTCCTACCTGCTGAAAGGTAAAGACGACCGGCCGGGAGACGCCGTTGCCGATACGGCAGCCAAAGTCCCTTCAACGAATGTCTCCGGTGCCGACTCCCCCGTGGCCCGCTGGCTGAAATCCGTGTACGAAGTAGCCTTGCTGAAATCCATCCGCCACGGCCGCACGGTAGTGATTGCCACGGTTGCCGTGTTTGCTGTGGCACTGGGATTCTTCTTTACGCTCGGCCACTCCTTCCTGCCTCCCTTCAACGAAGGCTCGTTCACCATCAACGTCTCTTCACTGCCCGGCATCTCGCTGGAAGAAAGCGACAGCATCGGACACCGTGCCGAAGAGTTGCTGATGACCATCCCGGAAATCAAGACCGTGGCGCGCAAGACAGGACGCGCCGAACTGGACGAACATGCCCTGGGGGTGAACGTGAGCGAAATCGAAGCACCTTTTGAACTGACAGACCGCAGCCGTGCCGAGCTGACGGCAGAGGTACGCCGCAAGCTGAACACCCTGTCAGGTGCCAACATCGAAATAGGACAGCCCATCAGCCACCGCATCGACGCCATGCTGAGCGGTACACAGGCCAACATAGCCATCAAACTCTTCGGCGATGACCTGAACCGCATGTTCCAACTGGGCAACGACATCAAGCAGCAGATACAAGACGTGCCCGGCATAGCCGACCTTACCGTGGAGCAGCAGATAGAACGCCCGCAGCTCACCATCCGTCCCCGCCGCGAGATGCTGGCCCGCTACGGCATCACCCTACCCCGTTTTGCCGAATTTGTCGGCGCCTGTCTGGCCGGTGAAGCCGTGTCGCAAGTCTACGAACAGGGCAAGAGCTTCGACCTCACGGTGCGCGTGCGCCACGACCTGCACGACCGCATCGACGAAGTGCGCGACCTGATGATTGACACGGGTGACGGGCAACAAGTGCCTCTGAGCTACGTGGCCGACATACGCTCGACGACAGGCCCCAACACCATCAGCCGCGAGAATGTGAAACGCAAGATTGTCATCTCCGCCAATGTGGAAGGCCGCGACCTGCGCAGCGTGGTAAGCGACATACAGGCCCGCATCGACCGCGGCATCCAACTGCCCGAAGGATACCACGTGGAATACGGTGGCCAGTTTGAAAGCGCGCAGGCAGCCAGCCGCACACTCACACTTGCCTCGGCCGTAGCGCTGGTAGTCATCTTCCTGCTGCTCTACCACCAGTTCCGCAGCGCCAAAGAGGCCGGAGTCATCCTCATCAACCTGCCCCTGGCGCTCATCGGTGGCGTGTTCAGCCTGCTGCTCACCACAGGTGAGGTCAGCATACCGGCCGTCATAGGCTTTATCTCGCTCTTCGGCATCGCCACGCGCAACGGCATGCTGCTCATCAGCCACTACCAGCACTTGCAGCGCGAAGAAGGATGCGGCGTCTACGAAAGCGTCATCCGGGGCTCGCTGGACCGCCTCAACCCCATCCTGATGACAGCCCTTTGCTCGGCACTGGCACTGATTCCGCTGGCACTGGGCAGCGACCTGAGCGGGAACGAAATACAAAGCCCCATGGCCAAGGTCATACTGGGCGGATTGCTCACATCGACGTTCCTCAATGGATTCATCATACCGATAGTGTATCTGTGGATGGAAGCCCCCTCCCGCCTCCCCACGAAGGGGGAGGGGACGCAAGCCCATAAATAAGTATAAGTAATTGTTGATATTTAGTTTATATGATGTATATCTGTCTTGTTGAGCGGAGCGAAGCGAAGTCGAGACATCTCCCGAAAGACACGATTCCCTTGGATAGTGCATGTAATGAGATTCTTCGACTACGCCCTACGGGCTTCGCTCAGAATGACAGACACCTCATTCTCCATGATAGTATAAACTAATTATGAACGGCTACTTAGGATAATAGAGAACTAATATATATAATGTATAACCGCCCGTTTCCAACTCCCTCTCCTTCGGGGGAGGGCTGGGGAGGGGCAGAGAGCTTCACCCTACTTACATTATGAAACATATCACCCTACTCATCGCCTCCCTGCTGTTGACGGCCGGGATGCACGCGCAGGAGGCTATCGACCACATCCTGCAACAAATAGAAATGAACAACCGGCAACTGCAGGCCAACACCCAGCAGACACGCTCGCAACAACTGGAGAACAAGGCTTCGAACAACCTGCCCAACCCCTCGCTGTCGTACTCACACCTGTGGGACAGCGATGACAAGAACATCACCGTGGGAGAACTCGTCATCTCGCAGAGCTTCGACTTCCCCAGCCTCTACGCTACCCGCAACCGGGTGAACCGGCTGAAAAACGCCGCCCTCGACGCACAAGCCAACGCCCTGCGCCAAGACATTCTGCTGCAAGCCAAGGAAGTCTGCTTGGACATCATCCAGCTGCACGGCCAACAACAACTGTTGGACGAACGCCTGCGCAATGCCGAAGAACTGGCACAGATGTATGCCGAACGTCTGAGAACCGGTGATGCCAATGCACTGGAAACAAACAAAATAAACTTAGAACTGCTGAATGTACGCACCGAGAGCCGGCTTAACGCCACCGCCCTGCAAGCCAAACTGAAAGAGCTCACCGTGTTGAACGGCAACCAACCGCTGGCACCCGGACGCCCTCAGCCCGAACCGGCTACCGCAGGCCCTGCCGCTCTGGGGCTGACCACCTATACGCCTATCGCCCTGCCTGCCGACTTCGCCTCCCTGCTCGACCAACTGCTGGCTGCCGACCCCGCCCTGAAGGCACTGCAAGGCGAGAGCGAAGCTGCCCGCAAACAAATATCCGCCAGCAGGCAGGGGTGGCTCCCCAACCTTGAAGTGGGCTACCGCCGCAACACCGAGACGCGACACCCGCTCAACGGCATTGTAGTGGGGTTTTCTTTCCCCCTCTTCGAGAACCGGCATAAGGTGAAAGCAGCCAAGAGCCTGGCTCTGAGCACCGACTACCTGCAGGAGAACGCCCGGATGCAAGCCTCGTCGGCCCTGTGGCAATTATACGAAGAAGCCTCCCAGCTGCAACAATCCATCCAAGAATACCAAGACACCTTTGCCCGCCAACGCGACCTGGCCCTTCTGCGCAAAGCCTTAGAGGGTGGTGAAATCAGCATGATAGAATACTTCGTAGAAGTATCTGTGGTCTACCAAAGCAAAGCCAATCTGCTGCAACTGGAGAACCAGTACCAGAAGGCCATGGCAAGAATCTACAAGAGCCAGCTGTAAGAAGCCCAGCCCCTCAGCCCCTCCCCAGCCCTCCCCCGAAGGGGAGGGAGAAGAAAGATAGTTGGAAAAAAAAAGAGCACATATATAGAAGAAGGGCGGACAAGTAAAACATTCTTGTCCGCCCTTCTTCTATTATTCCCTTCGCTGTCCTTCTCCCTCCCCTTCGGGGGAGGGTTGGGGAGGGGCTGTAGGGTTGTAGGGCTATAGGGCTGTAGAATTGTAGTTGACTGTTTACACCAAATGCCCGATCCACTCGTCGCGCTCACCCGGCAGCAAGTCGATGACAGGCACCTCAATCATGGTGTAGCAACCGGGCTGCTGACGCATGGCAGCACGTGCCACGCACACCAGCACCTGAGCCGTCAGCGCAGGATTGTTGATGCGCATATTGAACTCAAACAACTGGTTCTGCGTCTTGCCGGACACACCTTTGCGCGTCAAGTTCACCCCATGCCCCATGTCAAGCAGCGCATCTACGCTGGGCACCTGCTTCACGTGCGTCTCGTCGTTTACAAAGTAGGGGTCGGCCTTGATGGCAGCAGCCACCTGATTGAAGTCATAACCGTCTTCCACCTCAATGTAGACCATGCGGCGGTGTATGCCCGTACCCACAGGAATGGTCATCGAAAGGGCAGCCTTGACACCCGGCACTGCCTTGACAGCCACCGTATGTCCCATGCTCATGCCCGGACCAAAGTTCGTATAGGTAATTCCTTTGGGAGCAATAGCCTCAAGCAAAGTACGTACGACAGAATCACTCCCCGGATCCCAACCGGCAGAGATGACCGAAACCGTGTTGTGAGCCTTAGCTACCTCGTTCAGCGTACGGCGCAGGGCAGGAATATCCGTATGGATGTCGAAACTGTCGACCGTGTGAATGCCCATAGCCAGAATTTCCTTGGCATACTCCTCTACCTTGCGGGTAGGCGTACAGAGAATGGCTACATCGACATCGTTCAATTCGCTGATATGCTTTACAACCTGATATTCATTCAATTCGGCAGGACGGTTTTCGGCACCGGCACGGCGCACCACACCGGCAATTTCGAAGTCGGGGGCAGCCTGCAAAGCCTGGAGCACATAGTGCCCAATGTTGCCATAACCAACAATGGCAGCTCTTACTTTTTTCATACTTTTATGGATTTAATATGTCACATTTCTTTGTTTCGGGCGCAAAAATAAGCATTTCTCCGCAAAACACCACCAACACGCTCTCTTCCTTTACTTGTTTTTTCTTTTTTTAGATTATGATGTTTCAAAAAGATTACGTATCTTCGCGGTGAAATGCAAAAACAGCACGCGGAGCAAACCATAACCGACAGTCAATGACAGACGGACGACGGACTGCACCCACAAATGCCTGTCCCGCACATGAACCGTTGATTATTACTGCCGCTTCTCCGGTCGCTATTATTATTTAGACTCTATGATAGAATATCTCAAAGGTGAGCTTGCCGAACTGACCCCGGCCATGGCCGTCATTGACTGCCACGGAGTGGGTTACGCGGCCAACATATCACTCAACACCTATTCGGCCATTCAAGGAAAAGGATCGTGCAAGCTCTACATTTACGAGTCCATCCGCGAAGATGCGTATGTACTCTACGGCTTTGCCGACCAGCAGGAACGCGAACTGTTTTTGCTGCTTATTTCCGTGTCGGGCATTGGAGGCAACACGGCCCGCATGATTCTTTCTGCCCTTACTCCCAACGAACTCATCAGCGTCATCAGCAGTGAGAACGCCAACCTGCTGAAAACCGTAAAGGGCATCGGCCTGAAAACAGCCCAACGTATCATTGTAGACTTGAAAGACAAAATAAAGACTGATACGCTGGTGGCTGCCACCGCAGGAAACGGACCGACTGCCGATGCGGCAATCAACACCGAGGTGACAGACGAAGCCGTGGCTGCACTGACCATGCTGGGCTTCGCACAAGGCCCCTCGCAGAAGGTCGTACTGGCCATACTGAAAGAAGAACCGACCGCCCCCGTGGAAAAGGTCATCAAGCTGGCACTTAAAAGACTCTGATATGAATATTCCCCTTAATGCCTGGCTGAAAGCCAACGGACGGAAGCAGGCCCTTCCCAGCGACAAGTGGTACTTGGACTTCGCTTCTCTGCTCTTGCCGCCAGTCAAACACTCCGCCCTGTTCAAGCACAGCAGTACGGACATACAAGAGAAGGCCATTATCGCCCTGACACTGTATTTCCAGGATGCTATTGCCCAGAAGGGAGGATGGAAACACTTCACCCGTCTGTATCGCTCCCGCTACGGAAACCCACTGCCTTTCTACCAGACCGGCAGCACGTATGCAGACGATGAAATCAATCCGGAAGATGTAGCCTTGGTGCTATGGACCTTGTTGGCTTATCCTGCCCGCCGGCAGCCCGATGACTACCAACTGTTTAACCCGGAAGACGAACGGCTGTCCGTATTGACCGGAACAGCATACGACCTGATGGATGCCTCGTTTGAAGAGGCACCTGTCAACGAAACACCGTCTGCCACGTGGGTAAGAGGCACAGAAGAACTGCTCACCGAAAGCACTCCTCTTCCTCCGGTTATCCCCACGGCAGATATGAACCGCAACGCGCTGCGATGCCTGGAGCATACGGGAGGACATCCGTTGCTGTACTTCGCCGACTATCCGGAACTGTACCGCTTCTTTACCGGCGTGTTGGGCTGGGAAGGCAAACCCTCTGCCTTACTGCCTGACCTGGCCGACAAACGGGAATTTGTCATTTTCGCCAATGCAAAAGGTATGCTGCTGGCACACGATGTGGCTGCTTATTTCTGTGACGGACATAATCCCTTCTATAACCCTCAACGTGCCACCGAAGAAGGCTACCAGCTTTTCTGCCAGCCTGGCCGCTGCCCCTTCGATTTACTGAAACTGGGTATGACCACCGGCCTGCTGCCCGACGTGCGCTTCCCCTTCCCCAATGGAAAGAATCTGTTGCAAAATAATTGGGATTTTGTAGCCAGGTATTATCTGGGGGAGTATTATGAAGGACAGTAAAATGAGGAATGAAGAATAAAGAAAACGGCACATGCCTTGTGGTACATCTCCTGCCACGTTCTCCTTATGCCTATTCTTCTTCATTCCTCATTCTTCATTTCTAAAGTTCTATGATTTCTTCCGGTGCCAATGTCAACTTCTCTACCCCTTCAGCAGTAACAGCCCAGGAGTTTTCAATGCCGACAGGACCAATCTCCGGTAACACGATTTTAGGTTCAAGAGCGAAAACCATGCCTGGTTCCAATTCCTGGTGAATGCGAGGTGCCAGCACTGGAGCTTCGTTGATTTCCAAGCCAATACCATGTCCCACAAACTTGGCTTTCTGGTCAATTCCCATAAAGTAGTCTGCAAAACCGGCTTTTCCCACTATATCGATGGCTTTGTTATAAAGGTCCTCACACACCACGCCCGGTTTGGCCATGGCAGCGACTTCAGTCTGCACCTCCAGACAAACCTGATGAGCGTCATAAGCCTTCTGTGGCAACCGGCCTACCGAATAGACACGGCTCATATCTCCCATATATCCATAGAAATTACCTCCCAAATCTACCATAATGCTCTGCCCGGCCTGCAACAATGTACCGTTGGCACCGCCCGGTATGGAAGGGTCAAGTCCTTGTCCGCCCAAGGCAAAATCGTATGGACTGGGAGCCGCAGCATTATCTCCTGCCAACACGCTACCCATGAATATTTCCATGCTGCGGCCAAAGACACGGAAGATGCCCAGACACCCCTCCAGACGCATCAGTCTCTCTATTTCGATAGAAAACTGCCGGTCGGTCATGCCCAAACGGTAAACCGAAGGAATCTGCGCGTATGCACGGGCATGGGCCGTCCCCGAACGCCGGAACAGTTCCAATTCCATAGTCGTCTTCACACTACGGGCACGGCGAATCAGTTCCGTACCACAGGGCAATACCTCCGAATCGGGGAAGCAGGCAGCCAAACGCCTGTATTCATTAAAAGACAGTTCATCGCCTTCGAGCATCAGCTTAGAAGGCAGAGGCAAGCCATATTCCTTCAGCAAATCGGGCAGTTGCTCCGGCTTGCGGACAGGATGCACATATTCGCCTACCAGGTTGTTGGGCCGTTTGACAAACACCAGAGCCGGTGCATTCAAGGGCAGATACAGATAGCCGCTGATAACACGGCCACAGGTATAAACCAGGTTCACGTTGCAAGTAATAATGGCAGCTTCGATGCCTTGCTGAGCCATCAGAGCGCGTATCTTGTCGCGTCTCAGTTTTAATTCCGGTTGTAGCATAAGTCTCTTGTTAAGTATTAATGTGCCAAATTAAGTGATACTAAACACAGAGACACGGAGTCACAGAGTTTTTGTTTTCTTGTCCACGGCTCACAGAGTTATTCTCCTCCTTCGTATGCAGCGAAGCCGCGGACTCCGTAGACTCCCCCGTCATCTTTCCGACAGAAAGTTACGGACCTTTGTGGCTTTGTGTCTCTACGTTTGATATAAATCATCTGATGATTTAGAGGGAGTTCACTCCTACCCTCATTTTACCGCAGCAAAGGTAGCAATAATGTCCGGAAACAAAAGACATGAAACCTTAGAGCCTGTTTAAATTTTCCAATAAAGTAATATTCTATCAGGTTCTTTTGCGTTTGTTTCCGGTCTGTTTTCCCGATTTTATTCGTCAGATAGCCCGCTATCCTCCTCATAAAATCAGAAAAATATCCTCGAAAACAATTCGCAAAATTAACCTGAGCAAAATTTAAACAGACTCTTAGAGCCTGTTCAAATTTTCCTCTTTTAAGATTTATATCCAACGAGTGAAGAATAAAAAAACCGCCCGTTACCTTCGCAGGCGCGAGCGGCATAAACCACAAATACAAATACAACTAAACAAAGTTTACGTCTCGATTCAAATGACTCCCTGGCCCATCATGGCATGTGCCACTTTCATGAAGCCGGCAATGTTGGCGCCCTTCACGTAATTGATGTAGCCATCGGGTTCTGTTCCATATTTTACGCATTGAGCATGAATAGCGTGCATGATACCGTGCAGGCGCTGGTCCACCTCTTCGGCACTCCAGCTGATATGCATGGCATTCTGGCTCATCTCCAGTCCGCTGGTAGCTACACCACCCGCATTGACCGCCTTGCCCGGCGCATACATCATCTTATGCTCAATAAAGAGGTCAATTGCCTCAGGCGTACATCCCATGTTGGAGATTTCGCCTACGCAAAGCACATTGTTATCTATCAGATGCTGTGCATCTTCACCGTTCAGTTCATTCTGGGTAGCACAAGGCAGGGCAATGTCGACCTTCACTTCCCACGGACGCTTGCCGGGAACGAATGTAGCACCGGGGAACTGTTCAACGTAAGGTTCCACAATATCATTACCCGATGCACGGAGTTCCAGCATGTAGTCAATCTTTTCGCCACTGATGCCATCCGGATCGTAAACGTAACCGTCAGGACCGGAGATAGTAACCACTTTGGCACCCAACTGCGTAGCCTTGGTAGCAGCTCCCCATGCAACATTGCCAAAACCGGAGATAGCCACCGTCTTGCCCTTGATGTCGATGCCTTTGGTCTGCAACATCTGGTTGACGAAATACAGACCACCGAAGCCCGTAGCCTCAGGACGGATGAGCGAACCGCCGAATTCCAGTCCCTTGCCAGTGAAAGTACCCGTAAACTCACGCGTCAGTTTCTTATACATACCAAACATGTAGCCTACTTCGCGACCACCGACACCGATGTCACCGGCAGGAACATCCATATCAGGCCCCAGATGGCGCCACAATTCAAGGATAAAGGCCTGGCAGAAGCGCATGATTTCGGCATCGCTCTTGCCACGGGGCGAGAAATCGGAACCGCCCTTGCCACCGCCCATCGGCAAAGTGGTAAGCGCATTCTTGAAAGTCTGCTCAAAGCCCAAGAACTTCAAGATGGAAAGATTGACTGATGCATGGAAACGGATACCGCCCTTATACGGGCCAATGGCGTTGTTAAACTGCACGCGATAACCTAAGTTCGTCTGCACTTCGCCCTTATCATCCACCCACGTCACACGGAAAGTGAAAATACGGTCGGGTTCTACCAAACGCTCGATGATTTTGGCTTTCTCAAACTCAGGATGCTGGTTGTAGACTTCCTCGATGGAAAGGAGGACTTCTCTCACTGCCTGCAGGTACTCGGATTCACCGGGATGCTTAGCCTCCAGAGAGGCCATGATTCGTTCAATGTTCATGATATTACGTTTTAAGTTACGCACTGGATTAACGTTCGCTGCCGCCCCTACAAAATGTAAGCAAGCGACACTGCAAATATAGGAAAACTTTTCAAACGAACCACAAGAGAAAGCAATATTTTGATTATTTAATAATAAAACGTCAGGTTCCCTCTCCGCTCCAACACAAACAAGCGCAGGAATCCTGTTTCTTTGTCCCTCCCCGGTGGGGAAAAGGTCTCACAGGTCCTGCGCTTTCCATCCGGTCTGCCCGTTTACAACGGCAGACCTCCTTTATCTATCATCCAATCAATCCAGTCTTATCAATTCATACTTCTGGCTGCCCATGCCCAGTTGTTCGGCATAATCCAGTGTATGCATGCCATGACGCGAGTCGATACGCTCAATCAGATGAATCTTGCCATGGTCTTCCGACGAACGGACCAGGTCGGTGCAAGCCTTATCCAATGCCACGGGGTCGAGCGAAGCCAAGATGCCAATGTCTCCCATCTTCGGGTCTTCGGGCGAAGAATCGCAATCGCAATCCACAGAAAGGTTGTTGGCCACACTTATATATAATATGTGTTCCCCGCAATGGTCAACCACTGCCTTGGCGGCCTCCGCCATAGATTCCAGGAAGTCGTCCTGCTCCGGCAGATTGCCCCACATGGTATTGGGGTCTTTGGTCTTTCCTGCCGAATGAATCCATGCCTTGCCATTGGCCGAAGCTATGCCGATGGAAATGTTCTTAATTGCTCCGCCGAATCCACCCATGGCATGACCCTTGAAGTGGGAAAGCACTACGGTGAAATCATAATTCAAGAAATGAGAGCCTACATAATCTTCGGTAAGATGCTTACCACCTTTCACCGGCAAGGCCGATTCTCCTTCGGCGTCCATGATATCTACCGGAGCAATGGCGGTAAATCCATGGTCTTCGGCGGCCTTCCGGCTATCTTCTGTTTTGGCACGTTTACCGGCATAAGCCGTATTACACTCCACAATCGTACCGTTTACCTCCTGCACCAGGTCTTTGATAAGGGCCGGTTGCAGGAAATTATGCCCGCCCGGCTCGCCGGTAGAGAGTTTTACGGCTACTTTGCCCGTGGCTTCGCGCCCCAATGCCTTGTAAATCTTCACCAGATTGCCGGCATTAATCTCCTTGAACATGTAAACTTTAGGCAGTGTCTTTCCCCCGCCTACTTCCGGCTGCGAAGCATTTTGTGCACAAGCAACACCGCTTACTGCTGCCAGCGCCAAGAGCGAACAGCAGCACATACGAAAGTAAATTCCTATTTTCTTCATTTTACAAAACATAAATAAAGTATTATTGAATCGGATGTAAAAGTAGCACAATTTATGGAAACGGGCCTGATACATATTACTGATTATATTACCCATATTACGGACTAAGAGCCTATTCCTCCGGAAATGCCATTTTAGCACAAAAGCAGACAAATTGACCATCAGGCAATCCTCCCGCTACATTTTGTCAGCAGATTGTCAGGAGGAAAGTTTAAAACAAGGAGCCACACGCTTAAAATTGTTTTCATACATTTAAAAATCGGGCAATCCGGTAACACTTTATCACTTGGCACAGCTTTTGCAAGTAAGAGGGCGAAGCGCGAAGCCGAAAGGCGAAAGGCTTCAGAGATAAATTAGTAACAAACAATTAAATATAGGAGATTACAACTATGATGCCTTCAAGAAGAAATTACAATCAGAACTGGTTACCGAGTATCTTTAATGATTTCTTTGATAACGACTGGATGGTAAAAGCCAACGCAACGGCACCCGCCATCAACGTCATTGAGAGCGACAAGGACTACAAAGTAGAAGTAGCCGCTCCGGGCATGACAAAGGAAGACTTCAACATCCATTTGAGTGAAGACAACGAATTGGTCATCACCATGGAGAAAAAGAACGAAACCAAAGAAGAGGACAAGGAAAACAAGAAGTACTTGCGCCGCGAGTTCTCTTACACGAAGTTCCAACAGAGCCTGGTTCTGCCGGACGATGTGGAGAAGGAAAACATCAGCGCCAACGTCACAGACGGTGTGCTGACCATTGAACTTCCGAAACGCACACCGGAAGAAAAGGCGAAAGTAAACCGTGTCATTGAGATTCATTGATAACGGCTGACCTCAGCTAAAAGCAACATCCCCCTTTCTGCTTTTCGGTAGAAAGGGGGATGTTTTTTTATGTCTTACAGGCTGCCCAGCCTCCGCACCAGCGAGTCGCAAAGAACGGTAAACTGCGCCCGGTTCTGCGCACTGATGGGTTTCTTGGGTTGCGACTTGATGGTAAGAGGATTGATAGGTTTACCATGTTCGTGCACACGGAAGTCGAGATGCGGACCGGTGGAAAGCCCCGTAGAGCCCACGTAGCCAATGACTTGTTTCTGTTTCACCTCCGACCCCACGCTGATGCCTTTGGCGAAGCGCGAAAGGTGCATGTAGGTGGTGACATAGACACTATTGTGACGGATTTTGATGTAATTGCCGCCCCCATTGCGCTGGTAGGCTTTGGCTATGACCTTCCCGTTGCCCACGGCATAGACGGGCGTCCCTGCCGGTGCGGCATAATCCACGCCGTGATGAGCGCGATAACGCTTCAGCACCGGATGGAAGCGGGCATTGGAGAATCGCGACGAAATGCGGTAGAAGTCGAGCGGTGCTTTTAGGAACGCCCCTTCCAGGCTGTTGCCCTTCTCGTTGTAATACAACTCTTCGCCATCCTGCACAAAGGGAATGGCATAATACGTGCTGTCCATGTGGCGGAAAGCGGCGGCACGCACCCGGAAGTTATCAAGGCTCTGACCGTTCACATACTCCTGTTCGTAGATGACGCGGAATTCATCGTCTTTCTTCAAATCGAAGAAGTCGATAGACCAACCGTAGATATTGGAAAGCACCATGGCCAGCAGAGGAGAAGTGTCACGGTTCTGCATAGCTACCCAGAGAGACGACTCCACACGGCCTTTCACCTCCTTTTCCCGCCATTCCGAAGGATTCTCGCCACGGCGCACGGCGCAGTCGCCCCGCAAGTCGAACACAACATACGACTTCGGCGTTTCCTCATAGACAAAGAAAACGGTTTGCGGCACACTGTCGCGGGTGGTAAAAACGGCGTATGCCTGTCCAGCCCGAATCTTGCGCACATCAAACACGCCCTCTGCCTTCTCATTGACTTGATGTACCGTGTTGTGCGACAGACCGTGGTCGGAAAGAATATAAGAAAGGTTCTGTCCTTGCTTCACAATGCCGTAATCCACCTCATAATCATCGGTAGGAATGCCGTATTTATAGACTATCTCCTTTACCTCCACCGAATCGGTCACCTGCACCTCGTCCAGCACGTCATTGGCTGTCCGTTTGGGCAAAAAAATCAACATCAAAGCCGAAAGGGCCAGCAAAGCACCCACGGTTATCGAATATTTCTTCCGAATTCTCATTTTATTTATCCTTTTATATCCTATTATCAATCAAACATTTATGTGCAAGCCTTTTTCATTTGCCTGATATATACATGAAGCAGACACGGTATATATAAGAAGCAGACACCTTATATACAAGAAGCAAGTCCGGACTATACAAGCACCCCTCTCCACACAGACAGAGTCTTCACACGGACCGCTTCACATTGTCCGCAAAAATAAAGAAAAGATTGAAAAGAATATAACAGAACCTGCATTATTTTGCAGTCTGCCGGTTTATTGGTAATATTGCAACCACTATGCTATTCATTCTCATTGCACTCATCCTCTACCTTGCCGCCAACGGCTGGGTATATTACCACGGACACATCGCCTTGCAAGGCTTTCCGCTGTCTGTACGTATCGGTTTCGGCATCGTGTTCTGGGCCGTGGCCCTTTCGTTCATTTTATTGATGTACCTGCGCGGACGGCATCTCACACCGCTGGCAGGGCACTGGTTTTACCAGCTCAGCACGGGCTGGCTCGTGGCGCTGCTCTATCTGACCCTGCTGCTTGCCATAGGTCACCTCCCCCGCCTGATGGGCGTACATATCCCCCATCTGTTTGCCGCCTGCACGGTGCTGACGGCACTGCTGCTCATCTACGGGCATTGGCACTACCGACATCCCGACATACGGACATTGCACGTAGACATTGGCAAAGTGGCAGAAGGCAGGAAGTCGCTGCGCGCCGTAGCCATAAGCGATGTGCATTTGGGCTACGGCAACAACCGCCGCATACTGGAAAAATACGTAAAGATGATTAACGAGGCCCGCCCGGACGTGGTGCTCATTGCAGGCGACCTGATAGACATGTCGGTAACTCCGCTGTGGAGAGAGCGGATGCAGGACGTGCTGCGGCAAATCAATGCTCCGCAAGGCATTTACATGGTGCCGGGCAACCACGAGTTTGTCAGCGGCATCCGCGAAAGTGAGGCTTTCATAGCCCGCACGCCCATCTGCCTCCTGCGCGACAGCATAGCGACGCTGCCGGGCGGCATACAGATTGTGGGACGTGACGACCGCAGCAACCGCCGACGGATGTCGCCCGCCCAACTGCTCGCACAGGCCAATCCCGACAGCCCCATCTTGGTGCTGGACCACCAGCCCTACGACGAAGAACTGGAGCAGACTGCTGCCGCCGGTGCCGATTTCGAACTATGCGGACACACGCACAACGGACAAGTGTGGCCGCTGAGCCTCGTCACCGATGCCATCTACCGCCAACCTTACGGCTACGGGCGATGGGGACAGATGCAAGCCTACGTTTCGTCGGGCCTGGGATTGTGGGGACCGCCTTTCCGCATCGGCACCCGCAGTGAAATGGTGATTATTGACTTTTCTTTCCGATAAGCATCTGCAAGTCTTCGCCCGATGGCAATTGAAACACGCGCAGCCCGAAACGGGGCACCACGGCCAGCACATAGTCGAAGACATCAGACTGCACCCCTTCGTAGGGCACCCAATCTTTGATGCGCGAGAAGAAATACAACTCCAAGGGAATGCCGTATTCCGTAGGCTGGAGCTGGCGCACCATGCAATGCAGGTCGGTATTCACCACAGGACGGTTGCGTAGCCAGGCTACCAAATAGGCACGGAACACGCCCAAATTGGTCAGCGGGTCTTCGTGTTCCTGCGACATATACTCTTTCAGCAGGTCTATTTTCCGGTATTCTTCCAACATCTCCGGCGTGCAGAAACAAACGCTGTTCATATCAATATTGATACTGCGCTTCACACGGCGGCCACCGCTCTCGCGCATGGCATTCCAGTTCTCGAACATTTCGCTCACCAGCATGTAGGGCGGCAAGGTAGCTACGGTGTTATCCCAGTTACGCACCTTGACAGTGGTAAGCGATACTTCGGTCACCGTTCCGTCCACCCCATATTTGGGCATCTTAATCCAGTCGCCCACCTTCAGCATATTGTTGGCCGACAGTTGCACACCGCTGACAAAGCCCATGATGGTATCTTTGAACACCAGCATCAGCACCGCCGACATGGCACCCAGTCCACCCAGCAGGCTCAGCACCTCCTGTCCCGTCAACTGGCCGATGATGACAATGATGCCCACCAGCCAGAGCGCCACCTGCACCGTCTGCACCATGCCTTTGAGCGGGCGATTGCGGTAACGGCCCGTGGCGCTGTAGACGGAGTAGACCGCTCCCATGAAAGCGTGGGCAAAAAACAGCAGCGAAAGGATAATGAGCACCATGCAGATGCGTTGGATGATGTCCACTGTGGCAGCATTGGTATCGGCAAATGCCACGGGGATGAACAGATAGATGATGAGCGGCACCACGATGTGACTGAGGCGCACCATCACTTTGTGGTCGAACACCACGTCGTCCCACGTAGCTTTGGTTTTCTTCACTAATTGTGCCACGGCTTTCAGCACCACGCGGCGACACACCTGGTCGGCTGCCAAGGCAATGAGCACCAGCACGGTGAAGGCTATAAAATGGTCCAACGCGTCAGCTGTGCCGGGAGCCATGCCCCAGGAGACGAGCAGATTTTTAATGCTATTCAGTATTTCCATAAGTCCGGTTGTTATTTGATGTATCATTCAATGGGGGTGTCTTGCCTTCTCCTTCTTCCGTCAGAAAACGGCAGATGTCTTCACGCACCCACTGGTAAAGGTAGAGGTCGCGGTAATTGCTGTTCTTGCGAAGCATCAGCTGCACGTTGGTCTGGCTGTTTTCGTAGCCCGTCAGTTCGTTGCGGAATTGCTCGCTGTGCTCGGCCAGCCGCTTGATTTCCTGCTCACGCTCCCGGCGCAATTGGGTGCAGATGGGAGTGAGCAGACGCAGCACTACCCCATCCATGATGTGATGCCCCTGCATATATAAATAGGTAGTGTCGGGGGTCAGACCCAAATCCGCCAGTTCCCTGCCCAGTGCCTTCACCTGAGGAACCAGTTGCGGATACAGTTCGCGTAATTCAGCCAACTTGGCATTCACCGTGTCACGCATCTCATCCAGGCAGCGGTAAGGCTGTTTCAGACTCACCTCTTCCAGGCGGGTACAGGCATTCAGTTCGTACATAGGAAAGGTTTCCGTGTCACGGCACCGGTAAAACCACACATTCCACAAGAAAAGCGGATAGGCTATCCGGGAATAACGGCGCATAAAGTCGGGTAAGTCCAGCACCGGACGGTCATTCAGTGTGGCCATCACACAGACTTCGTGAAGGCTCTCGGCATAGCACTGGAAGTTTTCGATGGCATAGCCGTAAGTCTGGAAGATGTAGGGATTGCGGTTGATTTTGCGCGAAGTACGCGTAGCGCCCTGCAGCAGGAAGTCGTAGTCGCTGTCCACGCAGGCAATGAGGCTGTGCCCCAGTTCGTCGGTATTCAGCGTGTTCATCAGCACCATCTTCTTTCCTTTGGCCAAGGTCGTGGATGAGGGCAGCATCACCTGGAAGTAGCGTGTGTCGTCCTCGAACTCACTGAGCAGTGTGCGCCAGAACGCCACATCGTCGTAGCTCTCCACGTAGGCCACGATGCGGCGGCGACGTTGGCGCGGTGCCAGTTTGCGGGCAGCGTCCAAGTAAGCCGATGTCAGGTTATGGCGTAAAGTAGTAGGCATATAAACGTGAGGTTTGTCAGTCTTTCCGCAAAAATAGCGCATTTGCGGCAGACGTGCAACGGGTGGAAAAGAAAATCCGACGCCAAGGGTTGTTTTCCTCCCCCAAAAGAAATAGCTTTGCAACAAATTCACCCTTTAAACCATTTATCCATGAACGCCTTGTTTTTCACCCTACTGGCCGCTTGCGCACTGGCAAGCTGTAGCCCTTCTAAGAAAAATGTTCCGCAGGAAAACAGCGAAGAACTTGTTGCTATCCAACCTGCCACCCCGCAAGTGCCGACCTCTCTTGTAACCGTAGATCTCTTGAAAGACTATCCCAAGAAAGACATCTGCCTGCAAGATGTTGCCGACGTGAGCTACATCGTCTTGGAAACGACCGACCAGTCCCTACTGCATCCTTCGGAAATGATGATGTATTATGTATCCGACAGCCTCATCGTGGCCCGGACCCTGGAAGACCGAATCGTTCTCCTGGATGGAAAAGGAAAAGTGAAAAACACCTTTCTGCACAAAGGCGGAGGCGGAGAGGAATACCAAGCTGTCAACAAGCTGGTCGCGGACGTAGAACGGCAAGAGATTTATATTTCTGATTACGGCCTGCTGAACCGCATCCAGGTGTACGACTTCGAAGGCAAATACAAACGCACCCTGCCCCTGCCCAGACAAACGTCGGTATCCTGCTTTCAGAACTTTTCCAGCGAATGCCTGCTGGTGGGCGATGACAACATATCCTACGAAACGGGCATTTCCAAACGCAAACGACCTTACTTCCTGCTGTCCAAAGAAACAGGCAAGGTTGTGGAAGAACTGCCCATTTCATTCCATAAACGGGTGGCATCCCGCGCCATCCTGCCCAGCGCCGACAGGCTAAGTGCCCAGGTCATGCAACTGGCTTACAATCCTGCTATCCGCTATTACGACGGCTGGATTATAGGAGATGTTTCCATGGACACCATCTGCACCTACTCGCCACAAGGCAAACTGTCGCCCTTATTGTGCCGCACGCCCTCCGTCTACAACAAAGAAACACCCATCATTGCCTTTCCTTCTCTAATGACATCCGGTTTTCTCATCCTCGAATACTTCCAGTTGAAATTTAACTTCTCCAAGCCCGTACAAGGATTCAAGACCAACGAACTGGTGTACAACTATTCCAAAGGGGAAGTCTATGGGCTCAACCAACTCACCAACCGCGACTTCTCCGGACAAAGCATCGGTTTCAACAGTGCCGGACACATTGACAGCCCGTGGCGGAATGCCATGTTCAACCTCATTCCCACCGAAAGACTGTTGGATGCCCGGGAAGAAGGAAAACTCAGCGGTCCGCTGAAAGATATAGCGGCACAGATGACGGAAGAGGACAATCCGGTGCTGATGGTTACCCGCTTCAAAGATAGTCCTTCTCGCTGACACAGGTCTCAAGCCGTCACATCCGTGGCTATGTCGCTCACCTCAGTGACAGCATCCATCCAGCCCTCCATGATGACAGCGGGTGAGTGGGTGGTGAGAATGAGTTGCAAGTTGGGATTCAATTCGCGGATCATGCCGATAAGCTTCTGCTGCCAGTCCACATGGAGCGAAGCTTCGGGTTCGTCCATGAAGAGGACACAGTGGCTGCCATCACGCACCAGCACCGTCAGCAGAATGACCAGCATCTGTTTCTCACCCGACGAAAGTTTGTAGGGAGAAAGGCGTTCGTCGCCTTGCAGGAAAACGATGTCATTGCTTTTGCGGTCTATCTTCTTGCCCGTATAGGCAAAGAGACCGTCTATCAGGTTCTGGAACTTGCGTTTCGGCTCGGAAAGTGCGGGAGCTTGGGCACGTTGTTCGTCCGTACCACTCAGGAGTTCAATCATCTTGTTGCCCACATTCACCTGGTAGTCTAAATAACGGCGTTGCAGCAGGTAAAGCTGCCAGTCCAGTTCCGACTTCACCTCTGGGTCGGCCATACGGGCGGTGAAATCACCCATCACCAGGGGGCGATCGTAACTGCGAATAACGTCGTAGGGGATGAAGGTAGCATCGGGACGGTCGAAGAAGACACGTACGCCGTTCTTCTCCTCGCTCTTCACCTCGCCCGTGGTCTGCTCCAGGTAATTGACAGAACGGTTCAAGATGGTGGTCTTTCCCACGCCATTGATGCCTGCCAGGATGTTGACGTCAGGGCGGAGATCCCAGGCGATGTCATAGCGGTGCCACAAATTGTATATCTCGATGCGCTTGATGTAGTTGGCCGGTATTTCCATAGTCATTATTTTTTCAATTCTTCATAGTAAGTGTCCAGCAATTGTTTGGCGGCGGTGAACGAAGTCAGGTCGCCTTGCAGCACACGGTTTTCTTTCTCTCCCAGCAGGGCTTCGATACGCGGATTGTGGTAGAAGCTATCGCGCAGGTGCTCGTTGATTGTCTCGTACATCCAATATTTGCTCTGCTCATTGCGGCGGTAATTGAAATAGCCGTTGGCTTTCACAAAGTCGATGTACTGGTATATCATATCCCAAATTTCCTTCACGCCTATGTTGTAGAAGCCCGAATAGGTCATCACCTGTGGAGTCCATCCGCTTTCGGGCGTAGGAAAGAGATGCAGCGCGTTGCGGAACTGGTTGGCTGCCAGTTTGGCGCGTTCCAGATTATCACCGTCGGCCTTGTTGATGACAATACCGTCGGCCATCTCCATGATACCACGTTTGATGCCTTGCAGCTCATCGCCTGTGCCAGCCAACTGGATGAGCAGGAAGAAATCGACCATGCTGTGCACAGCCGTCTCGCTCTGTCCCACACCGACGGTCTCCACAAATATCTTGTCGAATCCTGCCGCCTCACAAAGCACGATGGTTTCCCTTGTTTTGCGGGCCACTCCGCCAAGGGAACCTGCCGAAGGACTGGGACGGATGAATGACTTAGGATGCACGGCCAACTTCTCCATACGTGTCTTGTCACCCAGTATACTGCCCTTGCTCCGTTCGCTGCTGGGGTCGATAGCCAACACGGCCAGCTTGCCTCCGTACTGCTCCAACACGTGCAGCCCGAACACATCAATACTGGTGCTCTTGCCCGCTCCCGGCACCCCACTGATACCCACGCGGATGGAAGCGCCCGAATAGGGCAAGCACTTCTCTATCACTTCCTGGGCAATGGCCTGATGCTCCACCAAGACACTTTCCACCAAGGTTACCGCCTGACTGAGCACCGTGACATCACCTTTCACGATACCTTCCACATACTCTGCCACAGAAAGCTGGCGTTTCCGGTGCCTCCGCTTCAGGTAAGGATTGACGGACGAAGGTTGCTCTATGCCTGCATTGACCACCAGGCCTTTGTAAGCGTCGTTGTTTTCGGGATGCTCCATGGAAATTGAAAATTGAGAATTGAGAATTAAGAATTAAAAAATAAGAATGAAAGATAGATGCACTATGGCTGCTTGTCGGGACGCCGTACAGCGGTGATATTTATCTCCACCTTAGGCTGCGAAGGATCGTTGGTAATCATCAGCACACGCAGGTGACGGCGGTGCCTTCCGATGCCCCGCTTGATGACGGTGACACGCAGACGGGTGCTTTCGCCCGGCTGTAGCAAGGTCTTCTTCAAGCTGACCCCTACGGCAGGATGGAACACCTGTAACTGACTGATGTGCAAAGCCGATTTCCCGGTATTAGTCACCATAATATCAGCCTTGGCCTTACGCTTGTGAGCCAATATCTCGCTCAAATCCAGTTTGTCGGCCGAAAGCCGGATAGACGGTGCATGGTCTATCTCTTCCTGCGTCAGCCCGGAAAAATCGGGCAACAACACAGCGGATACAGGCAGTTCGTTTTCTTCGTCCACCTTATCGCCCGTAAAACGGGACAAGTAGACCGAAGTCTGCGTCAATCCCAAGTCTATCAGCTTCTCGGTATCAAGCGTCAGGGTAATAATGCCTTTCTCACCGGGCTGCAGCACGGCAGGCTCTACCTCGGCCTGCAAGTAAGGAGGCAGGTGCATCAACACTGGTTCATAAGCCTGCGAAGACTGGTTGGCTACCCCCACGTGCAACACCGGATGCTCTCCCCGATGTACCTCCGGAAATTCAATGGCATCGCAATCCAGCCGGATGTCTCCGATGCGGTAAGGATGCGTCTGCGTAAAGTCCTTGATTTCGCGCACGACCTCTCCTCCGAAATAAAGATACACCAGGTTAGGTTCGGCATTGGTAAAGACAGCCACCGATTTCTGGAAATGCCCCAATGCCTCGGCGTCAAACGTCACGCTCACCGTCCCCTTCTTGCCCGGTGCAATAGGCGTCTGAGTCCAGTTGGCCACGGAACAGGCACAATCAGGCTCCACGTTACTCAGCACCAACGGCTTGTCGCCCGTATTGGTAATGGTATATTCTGCCGTCACCGGATGCTTCCATTCTATTTGTCCGAAGTCGTGCATCTCCGTATTCGACGTAAAACGGGCTTGGGCAACGGCTGAACCAACCGTCCCCCACATTATAATATATAGTAGAATCAGGAATCTCTTCATCGCAACATTCATATTGGTTGCACAAAAGTAAATGTTTTGCGTGAAGAGAAAAAACTTTTTTAGAAACATTTTTGGACGGGGAGTTCACGGAGGAAGGAATAATGGAACACAGAGACACGGAGTCACAGAGTTTTATTGCTGAGGGGGAGATTGTCCGAGAACTCTTCCGACACTATCATTCTGTCATCCCGCAGTCGAGGGATCTCAAGACACGTTCCTGTAGATTTAGTGAGATGGCTCGACTTCGCTCGCCATGACAGAATGATAACAGCTGATAGGTTTTCGGACAGCCTGAGGGGAGGGAGAGCGCACGGAGAACAGGCCGGCTCTGTGTACTTTGCCTTTCCTCTACGTATTGCTCCGTGTCTCTGTGACTCTGTGTTCTACAAAATACAAGGGCACGGAGTCTTATGGTCTGAAGAGGGGAAGGGGAAAATAAAACAAGGGGACTCCCTTGGAAGTCGGTGAGGTATGAAAAAAGTCCTTCTTCCAGGTCAATCCCCTTGTCCGGAGAGATTCATTGAGATGATGCTTTTTGTAACAAAAAGCGGACTTAATCGGCAATCATGATTACCACACGATTCCAGTCGTTTTCTGCAAACGGCTGTTCGTCACCCTCCATACTGCTGACAGTCAACCGTTCCGGCTGAATGCCGTACTTGTTGACCAGACAGTCGCGGACGGCTTCTGCACGCTGACGCGCCAGACGGTGGTTAATCTCTGGTGTACCCGTTCCCTTGTCGGCATAACCCGTAACGGATGCTTTCGAGTCGGGATGTTCTTTCAGATAATTGGCAATGGCCTGCACATTCATCTCCTGGCTGTCTGTAATGACAGTCCGTCCGATGGCAAAAGTAACATGGGAACGTATGCCCTGCACTACTTGTGCAGGCGGGCAGTCCGGTTCTATCAATACCGTATCTACCTTAGCAGCTGTCTCGCGCACAGCCTGCTCACGTTCCATATTAATCATCTCGTTCATTTCTTCTTCCGTGTAAACCACCTCAGGATATTCCACACTGGTGCAATTAGCACACCTGAAACCGGTGCCGAATTTGTAGGTCAAACCCACACTCAGGTCGAAATACGTGTCGATGCCATGGTCATCGCGCCCGTTCCAACGGTCCGATACTCCATTGGCCATTAACTCCACGTTGAAATCCATGGCTTCATTCAGGCGCAGGCTACCCTGCAGGCCCAAACGTCCCATGAAACTGCTGGCATGGCTGAACGAACGGTTGAAACCGATACCCGCCAGCACGCTGACATCAAACGGACGCTCATGATAGCGGTGGATAAGCTGGCTCAGGTTCATCATGCCGTCTACAGTAACGGAACCGAAATAGAATCCCGAAGCCAAATCCTTGTAACCTGTTCCGGCACGTCCGGCCCAGCCACTGAATGCAAGGCGGGCACCCCACACGTGAGTGAAATATTTACCTACAGCCACAGAACCGCCCGGACTCAGCAACTTGCCGAAGGGCACATCGCCGGTGCTGTATGTCATGCCTATCTGTCCCTGAATGAACCAGGGATTTTCTTCAGGCTCTTTCTCCTGAGCGCTTGCCGCCAGGCTCATGGCCCCCAAGGCGATGCAAGCAAAAAATGTCTTTCTGTTCATGGCAAACATCAGATTAGATTTCCTGTGCGTTGGGCAACTCTGCCTCCACCTGCCTGCGGTCGGCAGGAAGCAGGTGAATGCCGTAGTCGTGCAAAATCCAGCTGCTCAAAGCGTTGTCTTTGTTGGACAGAATCTGAAGCTTGTAGAACTCAGAAAAGACCTCCTTGACTTCGCGTTCAGAGATGCCCTCACGTGCCATGACTGCATCTGCGCAAGCCTGCAAGTCGTCCAGAAACTGCTGGACGCGACTGTTGAGAGGCGTACCCCAGACACGGACATACTCACCGAGTTCCATACGGACTTCACCCGCTTCGACCATAAACGGCATGTTCAGTTCATCAGACGGTTTGCCGGGGTTTTCCAATTGCAGAAGGAGCGGATAAGCGCTCGCCACGCTGTCGGACACGCTGAATGTAAAACGACCGTCCTCTGTCAGCGGCATACTGTCCAGGCGGTTACGGTCCACATCCACCAAGTAAGCCATTTCGAACCCCGACAAGGAGGTATGACCGGACAAGACACAGCCTTTGCCTGCCCCCTGTCTGTTTCCGCCACATCCCCCCAGCAGCAAGACGGCAACTGCCGCGGCTACGGACAACAGATGTTTTCCCATCACAAATAAATTAAAGAGTTAGAAAGATAAAGGCGATCCGGCTACTTCTGTTAGCTGAATCGCCTTCTTATTGTCCCGGACGCACCACTATTTACGGAGCGTCTTCGTACGTCACATTTGTTCCTTAGAACCGGAAGCCCAGCTTCAACACCGGCATGTCAAAGAGCTTGATGTTGTGGTGGCTCACGTTGTACTTATCGAAGCCTTGCGGGGCTATCTGGATAATGTCGTAACGATAGGCCACCGGCTGCATCTCAAAGCCGAGAATCAAACCCGGTGTCAGGCTGTATTCAATACCGGCCACCAAGGCGCCTTTCAAGGCAAACATCTGGCCTACCTTGCCGGCGGCAAGATAGACAGCCTGGTCGATATAAGTATCTTCATCTCCATCCTCGGAAGCATCCGGGTCGTTGATGATTTTGCCGGTATAAGGTTCCGTAGTCTCAATGCGGGCCATTTGGAAGCCCACTGTGGCTCCAACATAAGGATTGATGCGTGCGTTGCGGGTCTTGAAGTAACGGTCTACACCTACGTTTGCATACCAATTGTTCGTGGCCTGCGCGTTGATGTATTTCTGGCTGGGGATGACCATGTCATCGATCTCGGTATCTCCTTCAATGAAATCCTTCTTCGGCGTGATGCTGATGTTGTAACCCAACGAGAAGTTGATGTCCCAACAATCCGTGAAGAAGTATTTCGCCTGGAGACCTACAATATTGACCAGACTATTACCGTTGAACCCGCTAATGTTCAGGTAGCTATCCAAATACCCGGAGTCATCATAGATGCCTTGTCCTGGTACTGAGATTTCACCACCTATTCCACCATTCGGAAGGCCAATGGCTCCTCCGAAGTTGTTGTATTTAGGAAGCAAGAATTGAATATTATCGTCATAGAACGAATTGCCTCCTCCCAACACCATCGAGATTTGCCATTGCCCTTTCTGAGGTCCAAACACTACACCATCCTTCTTGGAGTCGCCGCTGCCCGTCTGTGCCAATGCAGGTACGGCGAGCGCGGCCGCCAATAAGATTGTGCAAAGTTTCTTAATCATTGTGTCAAGTTAATGTGATAACTCAAATTATTCAGCAGGCTGTTCTTCTTCACCTGCGGGATCTTGGTTGTCGTCACCGGGCTGCTCTGCGTTGCCACCTTCTTCTTCGTCAGCGATAGCTGCCAAAGCGGTGTTCAAGTCATCAAGAGCATCCTGATAGTCAGTCAAGCCTTGGTTGTAGTTGTAGTTGGCAACTTCCAATTTGTGCTGAGCACGAGTCAGGTCGTCATATTGACCATCTTGTGCCTTTTCCAATTCGACCTGTGCATCAGCCAAAAGTTTTTCAGCATTCGCAACTGCTTTTTGACAACGTAACTCTTCCTTAGACAAAGCTAATTCAAAGCCTTCTGTGTCATCAAACTTCACATTTCCACCGAGCGTCAGGTTATTATTAACAGCTTGTACTAACGCATCCTTGATTGCAGTATATGCATTATAGGTATCTTTCCACTTAGCAACTTCCACCTTAAGATCAGTAATCTTAGCCTCTTCAGCAGCCATGGCAGCATCAGCTGTGAGCAATACTGTTTCGGCATCAGCCAAAGCCTTCTCAGCGGTACCAAATGCATCTGTATATGCCTTTTCAAAAGCGGCATTCAGGTTAGTCTTGGCTGTCGCTAAATTTGTTTTCAATGCGCCAAACTCAGTTTCAAGTGCCGTGGTAATCAGCTTATCTTCTTCAGCTTTATCAATGATAAGTTCCATCTTCTGGATAGTCTGGAACAGCATAGCAACAGTCCAACCGCTTGTTACCTCATTACCATTCTCATCAACAGTTACAGGATATTCTTCTTCTTCCACATTCACCTTACCCAGAACTTTATCAGCCCCATTGGCATTGTCATAGTAGCGATAAGACATCTCATCGTAAGAAATACCATTCGTCCAAGTCAAAGTACTGAAACCATACAAAGAAGCTTCAGCAGCCTGCAAGGCAGTATTCAAATTAGCAGAAATGCCTTTTGTCAATTCGCCTTCTGCCAGTGTGAAGATGTTGGCTTCGTCTTTCTTAAGATTCTTCAATTCTCTCTTAGCCTTTATATAAGTCTGGTATGCACCATCTTGAACAGCCTGAAGAGCGTTGGAAGCTTTAGGATATTCACATACAATACCTTCTACCTGAATGTTTGTAGGAATAGAAAGATCCCCCATGGGCTTATCTTTGCTATAAATACCATACAACTTTTGTTTTGCTTCCAGATAGCTACCTGAATTCTGAGCAGTTTCCTGAGCTACCCATGCAGCATCCCAATTCTTCTTTACCTCAGCAATTTCATCCTCCAAAGATGCGATTTGTGCACGCCAGTCAGCAGTCAGTACATCTTCTTCCATGAAATTCTGTACTTTCTCCAATGCTTTCTTTTCAGCTTCAAGCTTAGCCTGCTCTTTAGCAACTTCATATTCCAACTGAGCAATGTACTCTTTGCTATCATCTGTGATAATACCATGCGAGTGATTCAGCATAGCATTGTAAACAGCTTCCTGGGCCTGAATCATGATATTGTACAAAGCTTCATCCTCGTCAATACTTTGAGTAGCATCTGTTCCCCATTGACCGCCATACAAAACGCAGTATGCTTTCTTAACTTGCTGTTCCAAATAAGATATAGAAACGCTTACTTCTTCGCTGCCAATTGCATCGGCAATCTCAAGGCGTTCCATCAGCAGTTCAATTTGACGTTTTGTATACTCCAGATTATACTGATTCTGAAGCATTTCCTGCTGGTGCTGAATAGCAGAAATTTCCATCTGCTCTTGCAAGAACTGAATCTTCTCCTGATAAAGTACTTTTTCATATTCAGTCGCAGCCTCAGCCCGTTCAACTTCCAATCTCTTCAGTTCAGCTTCATATTCAGCCTGTGCCGCCCAAGCACGCATTCTTTGTGCCTCAGCCTGCTTATATTCGGCTTGTGCCTGCTTAACCAAGGCTTTAGCCTCTTCTACCGCAGCCTTTGCCTGCAGCAGCTGTGCTTTTGCGCCGCGCAGCTGTTCGATGCCTGCCGGCTCGTCATTGTCAACACATCCGGTGAAAACCGGCGCCGTACCCAGCAACATGCCGGCCACGGCCAGATAAGTCCACTTTTTTTTCATAATAAAACTTGTTAGTGAATAAAAGTTAGTAAATTAGTTAATTTAATGATTTATCAATCTCTCATAATCAATTCTATTTCAACTTCTCTCTTTCCCGTCTGTTCCTCCTCTCCACTAAAATTCCTCTGTCCCCGTCCTCAAGATGTCTGTCAAGGCATGATCCCTGTATTCTGTGGGCGTTGCATGTTCAAAACGCGTGAAAGCAGCATAGAACGTACTCCGCGAGATGAACCCGCACCGAGCCGGTAAATCCTCCATATTGCATTCCTCCTTTCTCAGCAACTGCTTGGCATATTCTACCCGATAACGGTTCAACAAAGTCTTCAAATTGCAGCCGAAAAAACGGTTGACCACCTTGGACAGATAGGTTGTATTGGTGAACAGCATCTGGCTCAACTTTGCCAGATTGATGTTTTTATCCAGATACACCTGCCTCTTTTCGAACACAAACAGCACATTCTCATACAGCATCTTCATCTTCGGAGTCGGTTGCTTCACATCCGATTCCTCTATCCGCAGGTTACTTGCCTCTCCTTCGTCTCTCGTAATAGGTTTCGTACCGACTTTCATGCTCATGGTTCTTTTAGTTTGCGGACCGAACTGCCCAGGCAACATCAGCCCTATGTCTATTTTTGCATTCATTCAGATGAATCAACTATCTTTCCTTATGCGCAGCAAATATAGGGATGAAATTTTAATCATATAGATAAAAAAGAAGAAAATCTTTAATTTGACCTATTTTATTTTAAGATTTAGGACTTTTTTTTAATTCCGCTACAAAAATGAAATAAAAAGCAACCTGAACGGATAAAAAAAACTAACGATCCGCTCTTTTTCTCTAAAAAGAAAAATGAACAACTTGGAAGAAGAAGGAAGCAAAATGAGTGGCAGGTGTCAAATAATAAGATAGAAGAAAGTGGAAATGCCAGACAAGCCTACACGATGTCTCACCTAAACAGCCATATTAGGAAGCTAAACCTGCATTTGAGGAAGCTAAACCTGCATTTGAGAAAGCTTAATGTCTATATTGGGGGATTCATTTTTCCGGATGACTCCGATGCATGTCATAAGGAGATTCTCCTGTTTCTACTTTCTCCAGCCGATGTTTCACCTTCTTTATATAAGTGTTTTACCCAACAGCCTTCACATCTTTCACGCAACCTAACAACCTATTGACCAGTCATTTACTGTGAAAGATACATCTTTCACGCATCTTTCACAGCCTACACGCCGTAACAGGCTGTCTACTGCCAGGCGCTCAGAAGCGCGCTGCCAAGCCTTATCAAGCCGGCTTCTACGCTATAAGAAGGAAGATGGATGCAAAGTATAGCAGGACGAGAATGATTTGCGAAATAAAGCGAACGCAGAGACGCAAAAACGCAGAAGATTCATTCAGAGAAGGCAAAGGACACGGAGCCAAACCACAATCCGTGCGCTCTTTGCCCGCTCAAGAAATAAAACTAAGCTCTGCGCTTCTACGTCTCTGCGTTTAATAAAGGATATCTACATACGAAGAAAGCGGAAATGCACCCAATCTTCGACTGGCACATTTCCGCTTTTTTTATAGAATTAAGAGGTAGCTTATGCTTTCTTCAATGCAGCAATGCTTTCCTTCAGAGACTTAATGATGCTTTCGGCATCAGCCTGCTTCTTGCGCTCCAACTCGATGACGGCAGCTGGTGCATGGGCCACGAACTTCTCGTTCGAAAGCTTCTTCAGCACACCCTGCAAGAAGCCTTCCTTGTGTTTCAGTTCGGCTTCCATACGGGCAATCTCAGCTTCCACGTCAATCAGGTTGCCCAGAGGAACGGCGTATTCCGTGGTACCCACCATGAAGGCGGCAGCCCCTTCGGCCTTGTTTTCTACGACATGGATAGCAGAGAGGTTGCACATCTTGGTCAGCACGGCATTATAGCCGGCAATGGGATTCCCGCCAACAACCTGAAGCTCCAGAGTCTCCTTCTGCGCGATGTTCTTCTGCAAACGGATGGCACGGACGTTGCTGACCACCTCCTTCACCACCTCAAACTGCCGGAGCAAGCTTTCATCGTAAGCAGCAGGTGCCAGCATCGGGCTGACCATCAGGCTTTCGCCTTCTTTGCGTTCGCAAAGGTGCTGCCAAAGCTCTTCGGTGATGAACGGCATGAAGGGGTGCAGCAGATGCAACAGATTGTCGAAGAAACCGATGGTGCGGTCGTACACCTCCCGGCTGATGGGCTGACCGTAGGCAGGCTTGATCATCTCCAGGTACCAGGACGAGAACTCGTCCCAGAAGAGCTTGTAGACAGCCATCAGGGCCTCGCTCAGACGGTACTTCGAGAAGAGGTCCGCCACCTCGGCAGCCACTGCATTCTGCTTGGCTTCGAACCATTGCATGGCCAGAACGGATGATTCGGGCACAGCTACACCGTCACTTACCTCCCAGCCTTTGAGCAGGCGGAAGGCGTTCCATATCTTGTTGCAGAAGTTACGTCCTTGCTCGCACAATGCCTCGTCGAACAGGATGTCATTGCCGGCCGGGGCAGAGAGCATCATGCCCATGCGCACGCCGTCGGCTCCGAACTTGTCTATCAGCTCCAGCGGGTCGGGCGAATTGCCCAATGACTTGGACATCTTGCGTCCCAGCTTGTCGCGCACGATGCCTGTGAAGTAGACGTTGCGGAAAGGCATGTCGCCCATGTACTCGTATCCTGCCATAATCATGCGGGCTACCCAGAAGAAGATGATGTCCGGGCCAGTCACCAAGTCGCTCGTGGGATAATAGTATTTGATTTCCTCGTTGCCGGGGTTGTTGATACCATCGAAGAGGGAGATGGGCCACAGCCACGAAGAGAACCACGTGTCGAGGCAATCCTCGTCCTGGTGCAGAGTGACGGCCCCCTCAACTCCCCCCGAGGGGGAGCTTTGAGCCAACGAAGGGCATTGGGCATATAGTTGTTTCCAAGCTTCTTCCTCATTTTCGGCCACGATAACTTTGGGCAACTTATAAGCCTCCCCTTCGGGGGAGGTTTGGAGGGGCTGCTTTGCTTCCACATACCAGGCCGGGATGCGGTGTCCCCACCACAACTGGCGGCTGATGCACCAGTCCTTGATGTTCTCCAGCCAGTTGCGGTACGTGTTCTTGTACTTAGCGGGATAGAACTTCAGTTCATCGTTCATCACCGGCGGCAGGGCCATGTCGGCAAAGTGCTGCATCTTGAGGAACCACTGCATGGAGAGTTTCGGTTCAATGGGCACGTTGGTACGTTCGGAGAAACCTACCTTATTAGTATAGGCTTCCACTTTCTCCAGCAAGCCGGCATCGTCCAGGTCTTTCTCGATCTGGCGGCGCACGTCAAAGCGGTCCATGCCCACGTAGAGGCCGGCGGCTTCGCTCAGCGTGCCGTCGTCGTTGAAGATGTCGATGCTGGGCAGGTTATGCTTCTCGCCCAGCATGTAGTCGTTGACATCGTGGGCGGGTGTCACCTTCAGGCAACCCGTACCGAACTCCATATCAACGTACTCGTCCTCGATGACGGGGATGACACGGTTCACCAGGGGCACGATGACCTTCTTGCCCTTCAGCCACTGCGTCTTGGGGTCGTTGGGATTGATGCACATGGCCGTATCGCCCATGATGGTTTCGGGGCGGGTGGTGGCGACAACGGAGTAGGCTGGGGTCCCCTCAACTCCCCCCTCGGGGGGAGTTGAGGGGGCTATATAGTACCTAAGGTAGTAGAACTTGCCGTGCTCCTCCTTATAGATAACTTCCTCGTCGCTGAGGGCGGTCAGCGCCTTGGGGTCCCAGTTGACCATGCGCACGCCGCGGTAGATGAGACCTTTATTGTACAAATCCACGAACACTTTGATGACGCTCTTGCTGCGCGTCTCGTCCATAGTGAAGGCGGTACGGTCCCAGTCACAGGAGGCACCGAGACGGCGAAGCTGCTTCAGGATGATGCCGCCGTGCTCGTTCGTCCAGTCCCAGGCATGACGCAGGAACTCGTCGCGCGTCAGGTCGGTCTTCTTGATGCCCTGTGCAGCCAGCTTGGCCACCACCTTGGCCTCGGTGGCAATGGAAGCGTGGTCGGTGCCGGGCACCCAGCAGGCATTCTTGCCCTCCATGCGGGCGCGGCGCACCAGGATATCTTGGATGGTATTGTTCAGCATGTGGCCCATGTGGAGCACGCCCGTCACGTTGGGGGGCGGGATGACGATGGTGTACGGCTCGCGGCCATCGGGTTTGGAACTGAAAAGGTGGTGATCCAGCCAATACTGGTACCATTTACCCTCCACATCGGCGGGGTTGTATTTGCTTGCTAATTCCATGTCTTTGTAGATTAGTTTGATAATGGGCGCAAAATTACGAATTATATTTGAATCCCGACACAACTAAGGCACAGGATTCAACAAAGGTGCAAGCCATTCGGGCGCATCCACCCCCTGCTCCTTGATGCGCCCCAGGCAATTCTTACCCTTGCGGGTCAGGGCAAAATACATCTGGCGCTTGTCGTGCTCGCCCAGCTTGCGTGCCAGAAGGCCCTTGTCTTCCACCGAGCGGATGGTCTTTGAGGCGTGCGAAGGGGTCATGCCCGTGCAGGCTGTGATGTCACCTGCCGACACGGTGTCCCCTCCCACGCTGCACAGCACCATCGCCTCGTTAAGCGTCACACCGTAGTTTTCCTCCAGTTGGGTTTCCAGTTGGGAAAGGGCCCTCACCAGGTCCCTCATCCCACAGATACATTGAATCTTCTCCATCAGATAAACAAATTAACATTCGCCTCATCGGCACGGTTCATGTATGTGGCCACACCGCCAATGCTCACTTCATCCAACAGTTCTTCGCGCTTCACGCCCATCACGTCCATAGACATCTGGCAGGCAATGAACTCCACCCCGTTGTCGAGGGCTTGCCGACGGAGCGACTCAAGCGAATCCACTCCCTTCTGCTTCATCAGGTAGCGCATCATCCTCGCACCGATACCCAACATGTTCAGCTTCGAAAGTTTCAGCTTCCGCGAATCGGACGGAAGCATCAACCCGAACATCTTGCCGAAGAAGTCTTTCTGCACGGCGGGCTTCCGCTCTTTCTTGATGGCATTCAGTCCCCAGAAGGTGAAGAATATGGTCACCTTCTCGCCCGTGGCCGCTGCGCCGTTTGCCAGGACAAACGTGGCCAATGCCTTGTCGAGGTCGTCGCTGAAGAGAATGAAAGTCTTGCCTTTCCCACCCCCACCTGCTTGCGGCGTGGCCGGCCGGACCGGTGCATCTTCCTTGGCGATACGCACCCGATACACACCGTTCTCTTCTGTTTTGGAGAGGATGCGGTGGCCGGTCGTACGGCACCAAGCCTCAGCATCGCGGGGAAATCCGGCATCGGTGGCACTCACCTCCAGGCACTCGCCGGGTTGCAAAGCTTCCATACCCTTCTTCAACTTCAGGATGGGACCAGGACACTGCACACCGCAAGCATTTACCTTGACCACCTTTGCCGCCGACTCGTCCACCGGGGCACAAGCACACTCCACCGGGCGTTTCGGTGCAGACGACCCCTCATCCGGCAGACGCACCGGCGTGATGGCCGCCTTGTAAGTCTTGAGACCGCCTATCAGGTTGCGTACTTCTTTAAAACCATTATCCTTCAATATGTTGCTGGCAAGGTAGCCACGCAATCCTACGCCGCAATACACCCATACGGGCTTATTGCGAGGTATCTCGTCCAGATGTTCCCGCAGTCCGTCAAGCGGCAGGTTGAGGGCACCAGGAATAGCACCCAGCTCGAATTCATCCCGGGTGCGCACATCCACCAAAGTCACCCCACTCAGGTCGGCGTCCTTCAGTTCGCGCCAATAGAGGGGTGTCATCTTCCCGCTCAGGATATTGCCAGCCACATAGCCTGCAATGGCCACCGGGTCCTTGGCCGACGAGAAAGGCGGCGCATAGGCGTGCTCCAGCCGGGTGAGGTCGTAGACCGTGCCTCCCTGCTTGATGACCAGTGCCAATTCGTCAATCCGCTTGTCCACCCCGTCACAACCCACTATCTGTGCACCGTAAAGCCGTCCGTCCTTGGGAGAGAACGTGACCTTGACGGCCATCTGCAAGGCGCCCGGATAATAGCCGGCATGAGAGGCCGAGTGCGTGGTGGACGAAAGGTAATCAATGCCCATCTGCTTCAACCGCTTGGCGGGAAGTCCGGTGGAGGCAACCGTCAGGTCGAACACCTTGGCGATAGACGTGCCGATGGAACCTTCATACGCCACCCGGTTGCCGAAGACCAGATTGTCTGCCACGATGCGTGCCTGGCGGTTGGCAGGGCCTGCCAGGAAGTTGAGCCACGGCTTGCCCGTGAGGGGATGCGGAAACTCGATAGCATCGCCTACGGCATAGACATCCTCGTCCGAAGTCTGTAGGTATTCGTTAACATAGATGCCCTTCATCTCGCCCAGCTTCAACCCGGCTTCCGAGGCCAGCCGCGTCTCGGCCCGCACGCCGATAGAGAGAATCACCAGGTCCACATGCAAGCGGATGCCCGACTTGAAAGCCACGTCCAACCCTCCGTCCGTCTGCTCGAATCCTTCCACCGCCTGACCCAAGTAAAGCTTCACGCCCTTCTGCTGCAGATGTTCGTGCACCAGCGAAGCCATGGAGTAGTCGATGGGCCCCATCACCTGGTCGGCCATCTCCACCACCGACACTTCCACTCCGGCATGTGCCAGGTTCTCTGCCATCTCCAAGCCAATGAAGCCTCCGCCCACAATGACGGCACGCTTCACCTGCTTCTCGCCCAGGTATTGCTTGATGCGGTCGGTGTCGCTGACGTTGCGCAGGGTGAAGATGCCTTCCGAGTCGATGCCCTTCAGCGGAGGACGCACGGGCGAGGCACCCGGCGAAAGCAGCAGTTTGTCGTAACTCTCCCGGTATGTCTTTCCGTCGGCAGTACGCACGGCCACTTCCTTGCGCTTCACATCAATGGCAGTAACTTCCGAATGGGTACGCACGTCAATATTAAAACGCTGTCCGAAAGCCTCGGGTGTCTGCACGAAAAGCCGGTCGCGCTCCTCAATGACACCCCCGATATAATAAGGTAAACCACAGTTGGCATACGAGATGTACGCTCCTTTCTCGAACAGAATGATTTCTGCTTTCTCGGTATTGCGACGGATACGAGCCGCAGCAGTAGCTCCTCCTGCTACTCCTCCTACAATAATGATTTTCATACGAGTATCTCCTTTCTCTTGCATAATTATTTTCCATTAGAAACTTTTGCAAAAATACAGTATTAAAGCGAACAAGAAAAGTTTCCATCAGAAAATAAATTAGGCTTTAACAATTATTGGGAAGTGTACTGCCCAATATGCCTCCCAATGTAACGGCAAATGTGGTGCAGGCTTGAAAAAATCCGGTAAACCATTCCGCATCTCATCTTTTTACAGTACTTTTGGGCAACCAAATATACAAGGACTTATGTTTCAGAAAAAGAAAAGCCACACTACAGTACGCCTCGTGCGACTCTTCCTATTGGCCATCCTGCTGGTGGCCGTCATCCTGCTGCAAGCCGTCCCGGGCTGGGGCGATGTCTACGCACAATGCATCTACCCGATTGTCGGCAAGCAGTTATCCGGTCTGTCCGGCCTGGTGCCCTTCGCCGTGGGCGACCTGTTCATCGCCCTCAGCCTCGTGGGCGTGGTGGCGTGGCCGTTCTACGTCCGGTTTCATCAGAAGAGGAGGTGGTGCGCCGGGCTGGCGGGCTCTGCCGAATACCTGGTATGGGTCTACGTATGGTTCTATCTGGCCTGGGGACTGAACTATTCGCAATCCGACTTTTACCATCGGGCGGGTATCTCTCCTGCCCAGTACACGGAAGAAGATTTCCATGCTTTCGCACGCCACTACATCAATCGGCTGAATGCCTCCTATACCCCGTCCACGCTTGTCAGCCCTGACACTCTTTGCCAAGAAGCGGTGAAAGGCTACAAACAGATAGCCCCCCGATGGGGAGTACATGCCCCCTTCAACAGCCATCCCAAGGTAAAGACCATGCTCTTCTCTCGCCTCGCTTCGATGGTGGGAGTCAAGGGCAGCATGGGGCCGTTCTTCTGCGAATTCACCGTCAACGGCGATGTGCCTCTGTCGGAATATCCTGCCACCTATACCCACGAACTGGCCCACCTGCTGGGTATCTCCAACGAGGGTGAGGCCAACTTCTACGCCTACGTGGTTTGTACCCGTTCCTCCCATAAGGCCATCCGCTTCAGCGGCTACCTCTCGCTCCTGCCCCACGTGCTGAACAATGCCTACCGACTGATGACCCAAGAAGAATATGCTGTTCTCTGCCAGGACATCCGTCCTGAAATTCTCCGACTGGCCCGCCAGAACCAGGAATTCTGGCTAAGCAAGTACAACCGATACATCGGCGAGGCACAAAGCAGACTTTATGAACTGTATCTGAAAGGAAACCGCATTGCCGAAGGACAAAAAAGCTATTCGCAAGTTATCGGTCTGCTCATTTCCTGCGAAAAGGCGCAGAAATCCTCCAATCGGCTCAATCAGCCCTCTTAAGCGCATCGGAAAACTCTCCGTGCAGGAAGCTGTCCGCATGACGGCTATCCGGATGAACACATGGCAAAACACTGCCTGACGCTAAGCAACAAACTGCCAAGCTATAAGAAGCAGATTGCCGGGCGCTAAGCAGCAAGCGCGATATATATAGGGAGTATTTCACTGATAAGCAAGAAATTACAATCACACGAAGAAAAATCTTCACCCAATGCCTGCAAAACCGTCCTCCTTTCGAGAAACGAAATCCAGGCGTATGGCTCAATCTATCCATACAAAGTTTTTGCCGCAACATTAAGTTTTCGTATCTTTGCTGCCACTAAGCAGTCGGCCGGTCTGTCGCTCGCATTCCGATGCGGGAGGAAAGTCCGGGCAACACAGAGCATCCCACTTCCTAACAGAAAGCTGTCCGCGAGGGTAGAGTAACGCAGAAGAAAAGAACCGCCGCTGCGCCTTTGGGTTCCAGCGGTAAGGGTGAGAAGGTGGGGTAAGAGCCCACCGGCCTTGTGGCGACACAAGGGCCGTGCGTCTTGGGAGTTGTAAGGTCATGTAAACCGGCGTAAAGAGAGTTGCTCGCTCCATGTCGGAGGGTAGACCGCTAAAGCCGTATGGCGACATACGGACGAGATAAATGACAGACACCCCACTCCGGTGGGGCACAGAACCCGGCTTACAGGCCGACTGCTTTCCTTTGAAACAGCAAGAGATACCATTATATATAAATAAGTAGTATGAACAAACGCATTGCCGCCCTCTGGAAATTCCTGACGGATGACATCTGGCGCATCACTGAGAATGAAGTGACCCGTACCACTTTCTCCGTGTACAATATCATCAAAAGCGTTTTCCTCTGCATCAACCGCTTCACCCAAGACCGTGTGGTCAACAAAGCCTCAGCGCTGACCTACAGCACCCTGCTGGCTATTGTCCCCATCCTTGCCATCGTCTTTGCCATTGCCCGCGGCTTTGGCTTCGACAACCTCATCCGCCAGCAAATCATGTCCGGCTTCGGAGGTTCTGCCGAGGCAATGGAAGTTATCCTTGAGTTTGTCAACTCCTACCTGGCGCAAACCAAAAGCGGAGTGTTCATCGGCGTAGGCCTCATCCTGTTGCTCTGGACGGTGCTGAACCTTATCAACAACATGGAAATCACTTTCAACCGCATCTGGCAGGTGAAAAAAGCACGCAGCATGTACCGCAAAATCACCGACTACACCTCCATGCTACTGCTCATCCCCTTGCTGCTGGTCGTGTCCGGCGGTCTGTCCATCTACATGAGCACCGCCCTGAAACACGTGGAAGACTATGCGCTGCTGGCTCCCTTGGGCAAATTCATGATACGCCTCATTCCGTTTGCACTGACATGGTTCATGTTTACAGGGCTTTACATCTTCATGCCCAATACCAAGGTGAAATTCAAGCATGCGCTCATCTCCGGCATCCTGGCAGGTTCGGCCCACCAGGCATTTCAGTTCCTTTACATCAGCGGACAGTTGTGGGTATCGCGCTACAATGCCATCTACGGAAGTTTTGCCGCCCTGCCCATGTTCCTGCTATGGCTGCAAATCTCATGGACTATCTGCCTTTTCGGCGCCCAACTGACATACGCCAGCCAAAACATCAGCAATTTCAGCTTCGACAAAGATACCCGCAACATCAGCCACCGATACCGTGAGTTTGTCTCCATCCTCATCATGTCGCTCATTGCCAAACGCTTCGCACACAACGAGCCACCCTACACAGCCGAAGCCATCTCCGAGGCTTGCCGCATTCCTATCCAACTGACACACCTCACCCTCTATGAATTGCAGGAAATCCATCTCATCCACGAGGTCAGCACAGACGAGAAAAACGATGACATAGCCTACCTGCCCTCGATGGACATCAACCAGCTCAACGTGGCTCTTTTGCTGGACCGCCTGGACATACACGGGTCGGAAGATTTCAAAATAGACAAGGAAAAGGCCTTCAACGACGAATGGGACGTTCTGATGAAGGCCAAAGAAGAGTATTACAAAAGTACGGAGAAAATCCTGCTCAAGGACCTGTGATTAAAGTCCGAAAAGAATCTCATAATCCCTTTCAGCAGCCGGTTTCGCCCAGCTGGAGGGGATGAACTTCCACTGATCCAGACTTTCCGGTTTTATCACCCCCCAACGCTCGATGTATTGCATCAGGTAGTAGCGCAAGTCCTTGTCCGTAGCAAACAGGATGCGCTCCTTCAGGTCTTCTTGCGAAATGCCTGCCCCTTTGGTCAGCAATTCTCCACCACCGTTGCCGCGATACGAATTGACAGCCACCCGATACATCTTTTCTTCTTCAAAAGGAGTGGTACCGTCGGCCATACTCAGAATCTTCACCTTCTGCCCTGCGGGCTGCGTCACGTCCACTGTATAGATGATACCGGCAGCCGAATCGAAGTTGTAACTGGGATTCTGGAAGAAAGCCCGTTCTCCGGAACCTTCTCCTCCCTTGCCACTGTTTTCGCGCAACAGCAGCAGGTGGTCGTCGGCCGATTTCATCTGATTCGTCCACAACGCATACGACATCTCCAGGGCATCGTGAATTTCCTTACCGGACAACTGCATGGTGTAGAGCATGTTCTCGTACTTATACAAGTTGAACATATCACTCACGTACACATCGCCCTCCTTAATCTGAGCATCGAACGACAAAGGAGCCGCCAGCGAAATGTCTGCCTTGCCAATCTCCAGTTGCAGACGATGAATCAGGTCGACAAAGGCAGAGGGTCCGAAATAAGCCTGCCGCGTAGAGATGGTCTGCGTGAACCGTCCGATTCGCTTCGACACAAAAGCCTGTATGCTGTCATACTGCGGGGCAAAATGTGCCAGGAACTCCGCATCCGGTTCCAACCTGCCGACATCCGTCAGACGGCCTTCCACCCGCTTGCCGGTCACCTTTCCGTCTTCTAATGTCAACGTCACCTCCACGTCGCCCACCGCCAGTGCGTTGTTGGCCGGGTTCACCACCCATACCGAATCGCCCGCCACATTGGCCACCTTGAAGCAGGCTCTGGCATGGTCGTGCCCTATCAGCACCACATCAAATCCAGGCACCCTTTGCGCCACCTCCACCGAAGCATTGTCACGATATTTTCCTCCCATTGTCACCCCTTCCTTTCCGGCATGAAACAGTCCGACGACCACATCCGGCTGCTCCCGCTCACGAATAAGGGGCAACCACTTGCGCGCTGTTTCTTCCATGTCTTCAAAGCGCAATCCCGGCCACAGGCTCTCGGAAAGCCACATGGGAATGGCAGGCGTAATCATCCCCAGTACCACCAGCTTTACCCCGTCGCGCTCCAGCACCACGTATGGCTTGCAGTGCGTCTTTCCGGTAGCCGTCTCTATGATATTGGCTCCCAGCACCGGGAAGTGGCAATCGCCCATCCAGCGGTCGAACACAGCGCGTCCTGTCTCCACATCATGATTCCCCATATTACCCGCATCATAGCCCATGAAGTTGAGCATTTCTGCCGTCAGGTGCGGTGCCAACGTATCCATATAATTGTAATAATAGGCCGCGGGCTGCCCTTGCAGTATGTCTCCGTTGTCCAGCAAGAGCAGATTATCGCCATACGTTTCCCGCTGCTGCTTGACAAAAGTCTGCACCCGTGCCAAGCTACCCTCTGCCGGTTGCCGCCGGATGAAATCATAAGGATAAAAATTACCGTGCACGTCAGAAGTTTCTACTATTTTCAGTTTCACTTCGCGTGTCTGCGACTGAGCCATCACCGGCCATGCCAACAACATGGCCAACCAAAAAATGAAATGTACCATAGGTTACAATAACTGGGTGTTTTTTACCAAAACTTCTAAATTAAACCAACACAATTCTGCCTATCATGCGCCACCAACCCCATTCAGGAAGAAAGAGATACCAGCTGTTCCGGCAGATAACGGACAAGGCAAGTGGTATACATGTATCTTCCTGTCTGACAACACGTTGCTTCCAAAGGCTAAGCAGGCTGCTTCCAAGCCCGCGGAAATTTGCCTGCAAGCGCCCAAGAAAGGAAATCCCCGCCTCTGCCAGGAGCTGTTAAGCACACTCTGCCCGACAAAGATACAAGAAAAAAATGAAATGCTTGTCTGCCGACACTTTATTCCCTGACCTCTACCCCTACCTTTTTCAAATACTCCAGTTCCTCGTATCCCCACTGGCTACTCAGGACATTTCCGATTTGCGTTTTCCGCAAGTTATATATCTTTTTCAAGGAAGGGATATGGACAGGTTTCATGATTTCACACTGCACCACTCCTAAATGTTCGACGGTTGTCAGCTGTTCGCCCAAATCCATCATCTTTCCTTCCTTGAGGCCCGACACCTCATCGAGCCGCAAGTAAACCTGCCCCGTATTGTTGGTCACCCCATACAGCAAAGCGTCGTCGGAAGCAGAAGGACAGGCAAAAAACAGCCGTGAACGCTGGCAACGCTTATAAGGCGTTCGCTTTCTTTTATCCATCAACTCAGCCACCGGTACTTTCAAGACTTCTCCCGTTTCATAAACCAGAATGATATATTTCTCATAGGTCTTCACGGCCAGCGTCAGTTCCGTCTCTTCCCAATACTCGCCATCGGTTATCATATATTCATGACCGGGCAAGAAATGCAGATAGCACACCGTATCTGCACCGAAATTGTCATTCCAACTGTGTACCGGATTCTCGCGGATGCGGCTTGTCTCCACCACCCGCCCGGCTGTTGTCTTGCAAAGAGACGAGTCATTCTTCGCGTTCTCTTCTTCGGGATTGCTTTCTGCCAACCCCTCTTCCGCACCGGCAGCGGCAGTCTGCAAGTTTTCCGTACCCCTGCTTTCCGCACCGGTCTCTCGTGCAGCGAGGAAAGCCTCCAAGGCATTCCCCAAAAGCGGCCAGGTAGAACTTCCCTGACGCTGATAGACAGTGCCTTTCATTCTTACCGGACGAGAGCAGGGGGTTATCTTGAGGGCATATACCAGTTTTCTGCCAGCCTCCGGATAATAGGCGTCAATGCAGGCATTGGCTTCATTGCCCATAGAAGAAACAATGTTATTCCGCACATACAAGTCAAACTGATCCTTGCTCATCTTCAGATATTCCAGGTCCTGTTCCAGCCCGGAAGCATATCCCTGGTCGTTCACTCCCAGATACAGAGTCCCGCCGTCCGCATTCAGGAATCCGCAGATTACCTGCATGATTTCCTGAGTCTGCCTCTTTACATCAGCCTTCATGTGGTTGTCAGGCGGATAGACAATACTTGTCTTGAATTCCTGGTGCAGGTTTTCCTCGCCCCAATAACTCAAAGCAGGCTGCTTCACCCCGACATTGAGCACTTCGTTGATTTTGTTCCGGATAGCCTCACGCTCATTCATCATATTGAAATTCTTAAGGCTGTTGTAGCTGATAACCAACTGTGCCAACTGCCTGAGATGTTTATCTCCTTCCGATGAAATGACGTTCCAGACAAAGCCGTCGTGCTCCGGACAGTCCATGCACCCTACAATCTGCAATTCGAGCAGCTTGGTCTCCAAAACAGGATAGTTGTTAATCATATCCCTATTAGACTTACCCAGTTCCTTGAGTCTCTCTTCATCAATTTTCCCGTTGATGACAAAAAGCTGCAACATCCGGATAAGCCTCATCCGCTCATTAAAATAAGCAGCCCAGTCCCGATTGCGGATCATAAGTGCCAGAATTCTCGTAAACGCCAGGTAGTTGTAGGTCAGGAAATAATCCTTCTCCTGGATGGCCATCCGGTCGATGATATGAATAAGTTCTTCCACGTATGATTTTTCCATGGTCACTTCAGGCTGCTCCAAATCATATTCGCGCACAGCATCCTCGTACACCTTGTCATCGGCGTAACTGCAAATCAAGTCGGCAAAAGCTTCGTTCAAAGTGAAAGTACCCACAACCTTCCTTTCAAACTCTGCATCAATGACATTGGTCTGCCGGTAATTAGATACCGACACTTCAATACATTCACCAGGTCTTAACGGCTCCGTCTCCTCTACAGGCACCTGCAATGAATAGCCCACTTCACTGACGCATAAATAAGAATTATTAAAGAGATCCAAGACGATGCACTTCACGACATCTCCCGTCTGCACGCATTCCCTCACAAAATCGTTGATATAGTCTGTCATCGTGAAGTTCAGCATACCACTGGAGTTCACGCTCAGCACTTTGGCCTTCAGCAGGTAAGGCCGGCCGTTTTCGTCGAAGAAGGCACTCTCATTGGCATAAATGTTATAGCGTACAATGTTTCTCACGTTCAGGCGTCCTTCGCCATAGTAAGCATCATCTTCTATTCTGCAAATAAAATAGTCGGGATCGGCAGGATCCTGATGGACGATGCGTATGTAGACCTCATCACCCGTCTCCGCTTTCAGTTTCTTGTTCTTCCTGACCGGTTTCAGTGCCGGGCTGTTTATCAGTCCATATTCTATGTCCTTCCAGCATTTCTGGCACTTGGCCAGTTCGTGCGTATTTGCCGGCCACGACAAGTTATCGGTATCGGGCAGAAAAATCTGAATATGATGCCACGGCAGAAGATCTTCGGGCAGACAAGGCACCTGCTTCGTCTTCTCGGACGACTGAATGAATATGTTGCCGTTCATGATTTGCAGTTTACAGTTGGCACCGTTGTATGTCTGCATCACAGTAGTTTTCTTCTGCCTGTCGTTGCCGAAGCCGGAAGACAACCGGATAGCCAGCAATGTCATGTCGTTCACCTCATTCCAGCCAAACTCCAGTTTGTACTGTTCGGCATCGGTCAGGCTGTCAAAGGCTTTTTCCGTAAGAATCGAGCTGTTGCTTCCTTTGATATAAGTCAGATACCTGTAGAGCATCGCACGGCTCAAGGGCCTTTCAAAATTATCTTTCTCGTTGGCCAACAAAAGCTGGATGGCCAGCGCCTTGATCAGCTTAGAGAGGTTTTCGCGCATCTCGTCATTCTCAATGCTGGCCAGTTTGTCAATGCTCTCCCGCTTCTTCTCGATAAACAGTGAAAGCATCTGGATAAAGGCGCTCCGAAACGGTTCTGTCTTCCAGTTTTCTTTATTGCCTTTCAGGATAGTATCGAAGATGACCTGCATCTTTTCCTCCACAATATCCGGTTGGAGATTGAATATACACATCAGTTTCCTCAGCTTCCGCTCAGGATGATACAGGTAGCCGGACTGCTGCATCTTGCGCAAATAAGAGTCGATGCAGGGGATATGCTCATTGTTATCAATCAGACGGACCGAATCGAGATAAATATCTGCATTTTCCAACGCAGCAGACAGCATGGCCTGGTAAGCACTCCGCTCCGGAGCAGCGCATTGGGCCAGCGTGTCCGAGTCTTCGAGCAGATAGATGCAAATACTCTTGAACAATTCCAGATACAGGCGGTTTCGCCGGTGACCGGGACCTACCCAGACATCCATGCTTTTCGACAAAGATTCTATGGCAATGATAATCCACTCTTCGTTGTCGTTCATAAAGGCTTCATTCGCTTCCTTAAACACCTTGGCTCTGACAAACAGTTTTTTGAGCCACACAATGATGCTACGACTGGCGCCGATGGCTTCCAGTATGTCTTCCAACAGAAGCAAAGGAAGGCTCCGCCCGCTGGCAGCGTCTTTCGTCACCAGTTCCAGACACAGCTTATTGCCCCTGATAGAACGCACCCGGCATTCTATCCGCTGCCGGATGCTCAACTTGGCCCTGCCATAATATTGCAGGCGGAAAAACAAGCCGTTCCAATCGGCCACCTCATAGTAACCGTTGGGTATCTGGGTGAAATCATTCCGCACCCAGAAAGGATAAACCTTAGCCTCTTCGTAAAACCGGGAAATGATGGGGGCAAAGTCTTGAGTAAAGACCGGCATGTCGTCGTGCACATCCTTGACCAGACACGAAAGCTGTTCGGGAGTGGGGTCATTTTTCTGAAAGGCAAACAACGGAATGGCATATTCCATCCCATCGGCTTCGACGATATAAAACGAACGGGTGTTTTCCGTCCTGATTTCTTTTACCGGCAACAGGTATATCTCGTCTTTTTTAAATCTGGTTTCACTCATAAAGTTGTTATTATAAATTAGGCATCGGTCTGCTATCCACAAACTGTTCACACTGTATCAGGCCCGTTTTGAGAGTTTCTCAAAGGACAATCCTTCATTGCCACCCCAAGTGCAGGACACGCAACCAGCCGACCCTATCAGGAAAACCGGGAAAAGACTCCCGCCCAAAGACTGCCCCCAAAGTAAAGCTAACAGGCTCTTTATTGATTTTGCAAAAATAAACAAGATGAACAAGAAAAACAAATACACGCCCTGTTATAACCTTACAGAAGCGGTGATTTAAATTTTTAATCGGGCAACACCGACGCCTATCCTCACACCGGTCATCCCCATAACCTCTTCGAAGCAAATGTCAAAGCGATAAGCAGCAGACTGCAAAGCGATAAGCAGCGGACTGCTTATATATAAGGGAAAATGTCGGGCAAAATAGGCAAAATTCCCTAAAAATACGAGAAAAGAAAACCATATTCAGGCAATGGATGTTACATTTGCATCAAGAAACTCTAAATGCGAACGACTATGGATAAAATGAAACTTACAGCACTCATGCTTTGCGGCGGTCTGCTTCTGTCGGGCTGCGGCACGTTGAACAACACGGCCAAAGGCGGTATCATCGGTACGGGTACGGGAGCTACGGCAGGAGCCGTTATCGGTGGACTGATTGGCAAAGGCAAGGGTGCCGGCATCGGCGCGGCCATCGGGGCGGCAGTAGGTGCAGGTGCGGGTGTCATCATCGGCAAGAAAATGGACAAGAAGGCGGAAGCTGCCGCCCAAATCGAAGAGGCACAGGTAGAACAGGTGACGGACAACAACGGACTGGCAGCCGTGAAGGTGACTTTCGGCGACAACGTGCTGTTCGATTTCAACTCTACCGCCCTGAGCAACGAAGCGAAAGCTGCCCTGCGCGAACTGGCCGAAATCTTGCGTGAAGACCCCACGACAGACATCGCCATCATCGGCCATACGGACAAGGCCGGCACGTATGAAGTGAACATGAAGTTCTCGAAAGAACGTGCCTACAACGTAGAGAACTACCTGCAGGACTGCGGCGTATCGCCCAAACAGTTCAAGGAAGTGAAGGGCGTGGCCTACGATGAATACGACGAGACCAAAACAGCCGCCGAAAACCGCCGCGTAGAGGTCTATATGTATGCCAGCGAAGAGATGATTCAGCAGGCAGAGGCGCAGAGCTGAACCCCATCACCCAAAGGACAATAATAAAAGGCGCGGATTCCGCGCCTTTTTCTTTTACTGCCAACAGGAGTTTAATAGGCATGTTCGCCCTTCTCTTCCAACTCCTGCGTGTCCATCTTCTGGTTGTTGATGCTACGCCAAGCGTAGATGATGTACGCCAACACGAACGGAACGAGGATGGAAACGTAGGCCATTGTCTTCAACGTAAACTCACTGGAACAGCTGTTGGTCAACGTCAGCGAACTTTGCAAATCCACGTTGGAAGGATAATAAGCCGTGTTATTGTATCCGGCCACGAGCAACAAGGCCAACACCGTCAGCACCGTGCCAATACCGGCAAACCAGATACCCTTGTCGAACGCGGGCTTCCATAGCGTACGGACGATGCCCCACAGCACACCTGCCACGCCCAAGAGAAAGACAATGAGCACAAGCGGCATGGCCAGGAAGTTGTTCAGATATTTGTATGGCTCCATATAAATCTCGCCCGTTTCCGGATTCACCGCAAAGCCGTCGGCCACCAGCGTGCGCACCAAGAAAGCCAGGAAGAACACGAGGAACAACACCGTATTGCCCCACAACGCCCGGCGGCTGCGCGCCACGAGGTCGGGCTCGTCTATATTATTAATAAAGTAGAGGGCACCGAGAATGCGGGAAAGGAAGAACACCGCCAGACCGAGGATGACGTTCCACACATTGCCCAGCGCATCCAGCCCGTGCCAGTTGTTGGCCCAATGGCTGATAACAGGCATGGCCTCTGTCAGATTGCCCTTATCCACGTAGAAAGCCGAGCCGGTGAAGAACGTAGCCACGGCACCACCCAGCAGCACAGGACCCACCACACCATTCAGAATCAAGAAGGCACGATACGTCTTCTGCCCCAACAAGTTGCCCGCTTTCGACTGGAACTCATAGCTGACGGCCTGCAGCACGAAAGTGAAGAGGATAATCATCCACAACCAGTACGCCCCGCCGAAGCTGGTGCTGTAAAACAAAGGAAACGAAGCGAAGAAACCACCGCCGAAGGTGACAAGCGTGGTAAACGTAAACTCCCATTTACGCCCCGTAGAGTTCATAATCAGCCTGCGTTGCTGCTCGGTCTTACCTAAGCAATACAAGAGGGAATTGCCTCCCTGCACAAAAAGCAGGAATACCAGAATCGCTCCCAACAAGGAAACGATAAACCACCAATAATGTTGAAGGAAACTATAGCTCATAAATGATAATGTTCAATGGTTAATGTTCAATGGTTAATAATCAATGATTAATTGTACTCCACTCCTTTTCGGATAGCCTTCAGCATAATGCCAATCTCGGCAATGAGCAGGACGGTGAAGAGCAACAGGAACAGGAAGAAGGTGGTCTGCACGGAACCGACCTCCAGCTTGGAGATGGCGGCAGACACAGGCAGCATATCCTGAATGGCCCACGGCTGACGGCCACATTCGGCCACGGCCCAGCCTGCCTGTCCGGCAATATATCCCAAGGGAATGGTCCACATGGCTACCAGATGCATCCAGCGTACCTTCGAGAGGTCGCGCTTATAAACCAGGAACAACAGGACAAGGAAGAAAAGGATAAAATATCCGCCCAGCATCACCATAACGCGGAACATGTAGAATGTCAGCGGCACGTCAGGCACCAAATCGTTGACATGCTTGACATAGCCATAACCGAAGTAAGGCATATTCTCTTTCAGCACCCGGGCAGCCTCCTGCGCTTTGACTTCATCGCCTTCGGCTTTGGCGGTACGATAGTCGGCAAAGGCAGTGATGGCAGCCTGGCCGCGGGCAATCTTTTCTTCGGCAGAGAGAGCCATAGAACCGTCTTTCAGTCTGTAGCCTCCGTCCAGCAGGTCGTTGATGCCGGGCACGAAAGCATTGGCGTCACGCTCACCCAGCAGAGAAAGCATCTTGGGTATCTCGATGCGCATCAAGAAGGGGTCTACTCCATCATCGGGCGTCTGCTTCGACGGATTCAAGATGCCGAAAGCCACCAGACCGGCTCCTTCCTGTCCATCGTAGTAACCTTCCATGGCAGCCAGCTTCATGGGTTGCTTCTGTGCCACCTGGTAGGCAGAACCGTCACCCGTCCAGGCAGAAAGCACGGCAGCTACCAATCCTACCCACGCAGCGACTTTGACACTGGCCAGAGAGAATTGCTTATCGCGCCTCTTCCACAGATACCAGCAACTGACACCTACTACGAAGATGGCACCCAGCACCCAACCGGAAAGCACGGTATGGAAGAACTTGTTGACTGCCATAGGCGAAGTGGCCACAGCCAGGAAATCAACCATTTCATTGCGGGCGGTGTCGGGGTTGAACTCCATGCCTACGGGATACTGCATCCAAGCATTGGCCACCAGAATCCACCAGGCGGAAATAGTAGCTCCCAGCCCTGTCAGCCACGTAGAGGCCAGGTGAAAACCACGGCTTACCTTGTTCCAGCCGAAAAACATCACGGCAATGAACGTCGCTTCCATGAAGAAAGCAAGAATGCCCTCAATGGCCAACGGCGCGCCGAAAATATCGCCCACAAACCACGAGTAATTGCTCCAGTTGGTTCCGAATTCAAACTCCAAGATAAGACCCGTAGCCACGCCGATAGCAAAGTTAATGCCGAAAAGCTTCATCCAGAACCGGGCCGTGCGTTTCCAGAAAACATTGCCCGTGCGATAGTAAATCGTTTCCATCAGGCCCATAATCACCGCCAAACCTAAGGTCAGCGGCACAAAAATCCAGTGATAAATGGCCGTCAGGGCAAACTGCGCCCGCGACCAGTCAATCAGAGAAGTGTCAATGTGTTCTACCATACGAATATCTGTTTTTAATTATAGATTTTGTCTACTAAGGAATAGAGAGGAAAGTCACAGCTGTCATGGGGCAGGAATCCCGCGTTCTATCAGTTCGCGGCTCACAAACTCGTCTTCCTCCAACTGCCCGGCCCGTTCTCCGATAAAATCGGGAAAGAAGAAGAGTTTCAGGACAACGAAAATAATGAACAGCTTCAGCAGGATAATAAGCCACAGCACGCGCCCCCAGGTCATGGCCCGGAAACCGTCGCGATAAAAACGCCAGATGTTTGTCACGGTCTGCATCATAATTGGTCAAGGTCATTTTTATAACGATTACAAATATATCGTTCCTTTGATTATCTGCCAAACAAAATGGCAGCAAATCGCAGGAGACACCCCTGAAAAACGCATTTGGACCTGTACCAATGCCTCCATATACACCACTTACAGGCTACCAACTGCGGAGAAAGCGGTATGCACCAACCGCGTTTATCGACAGAAAAGAGGAAATAGACGAGAAAAAACGGCCCAACGTCCAACGCTTTTGCATGCCAAACAGACATTGGTTTATTTTGCACACAGAATAACAAGTAACCAGACGAAGAATATGAAAAAGGTAAAAAGATTGATTGCAAGCGCCTGTTGCGCCTTGGGATGCACTGCACTATGGGCCCAGGACATCGCGGAAACGGCGGCCGACAGCCTGCCCGAACGGTGGAATTTGCAGACATGCATCGACTATGCCCTGCAACACAACATCACCATCCAGCGCAACCGCATCAGCGCACAAAGCACCGAAGAAGACCTCAAAACGGCCAAGGCAGAGTGGTTTCCCAGCCTGAGTGGAAGCGTCAGCCAACGTATCGTGAACCGACCGAACACCAACAACGGAACCATCATCAGCGGCGACAACATCACGACGAGCGAAAGCAAGACATCGTACAACGGCTCGTATGGCATCGATGCCAGTTGGACTCTGTACAACGGAGGAAGCCGGATAAACGGCATCAAGCAACAGAAGCTGAACAAACGCATCGCCGAACTGAACGTGGTTGAGAGTGCAAACAGCATACAGGAGAATATCATGCAGCTCTATATGCAGATACTCTATGCTGCCGAAGCGGTAAAGGTGAATCAGGGAACACTGGAGGTGAGCCAAGCCACTTATGAACGGGGAAAACAACTGCACGAGGCGGGAAGCCTTTCTGCCGCCGACCTCGCCCAATTAGAAGCGCAGGTAAGCAACGACAACTACCAGGTGGTGACTGCACAAGCCACGCTACAGGACTACCGTCTGCAACTGAAGCAGTTGCTGGAACTGGACGGAGAATATGAGATGCAACTGGACATGCCGGAACTGGATAACACCGATGTGCTCAGCCCTCTGCCGCAGAAAAATGACATCTACCGCACCGCCCTGTCAATCCGGCCTGAAATCGAGTCGGGACGCCTGAACATCGAAGCGGCCGAACTGGACATCAAAGTGGCACGTGCCGGATACATCCCAAGCATCAGCTTGACGGCGGGTATCGGAAGCAACAACGCCAACGGCAACGACTTCACCTTCAGCGAGCAAATCAAACAGAACTGGAACAATTCGCTGGGCGTAACATTGAGCATTCCTATCTTCGACCGGAGGCAAACGAAGGGTGCTGTCAACAAGGCCAAGCTACAGAAGCAGACCAGCCAACTGGACCTGATGGACAGCCAGAAAGAGTTGTACCGCACCATCGAGAGCTACTGGCTCGATGCACACAGCGCACAGCAACAGTACGAAGCTGCCCTGCAGCAGGTAAAAAGTTCGCAAACCAGCTACGAACTCGTCAGCGAACAGTTCAACCTGGGCATGAAGAACACCGTGGAACTGCTGACGGAGAAGAACAACCTGCTCAACGCACAGCAATCGCTGCTACAGGCCAAGTATATGGCTCTGCTCAACGCCGGACTGCTGCGTTTCTACCAGGGAGAGGTCATGGAATTGTAAGAGCTACGAGCCACGAGTCCGTTGCCGTGCGAAGCCGCTTGTAGCTTATAGCCCGTAATTCGTAACTAAAAACAGAACATTAACAAATCAACAACCGATATGAACAAAAAGAAAATCATCCTCAGTGCCACCGTCGTCATCGTGGTGGCAGGCGCAGCCGTCTGGGCACTGTCCGGCGGAGCCAAAAAGCAGGAGGTCAAGTACGAAACAGCCGTGGTGGGACGGCAAGACATAGCCGATTTTGTCACCGCCACCGGAAGCATCGAACCCGTCACCGAAGTCGAAGTGGGTACGCAGGTGAGCGGCATCATCGACAAAATCTACGTAGACTACAACACGGTGGTGAAGCAGGGACAGCTCATCGCCGAGATGGACAAGGTAACGCTGGAAAGTGACCTGGCATCGGCACAGGCCACGTATGATGGAGCCAAGGCGGCTTACGAATACCAGGAAAGTCTGTACAAGCGTAACCAAACGTTGCACGAGAAGAATCTCATCAGCGACACAGACTTCGAGGAGAGCCGCTACAACTACCTCAACGCCAAGAGTAACTTCGACAGCAGCAAAGCCGCCTTACAGCGTGCCGAGCGCGACCTGTCGTATGCCACCATTACCGCGCCCATCGACGGCATTGTCATCAGCAAGGACGTGGAAGAAGGACAGACGGTGGCTTCGGGATTCGAGACACCGACACTCTTCACCATCGCTGCCGACCTGACGCAGATGCAGGTAGTGGCCGATGTGGACGAGGCTGACATAGGCGGCGTGCAGGAAGGCCAGCGCGTGGAGTTCACCGTTGATGCTTATCCCGGCCAGACCTTCGCAGGACAAGTGACACAGGTGCGCTTGGGCGAATCGAGCGACGATGCTTCGTCCTCGTCCAGCAGCAGTACGGTGGTCACCTACGAGGTAGTCATCTCTGCCCCCAACCCCGACCTGAAACTGAAACCGCGGCTGACGGCTAACATCAACATCTACACCTTAGACAAACCCGGCGTGCTGGCAGTGCCCACCAAAGCTCTACGCTTTACCCCTGCCACGCCCATCGTGGGAAAGGGAGCAGTGGTGACAGACTGCGAAGGCGAGCATAAGCTCTGGACAAAAGAGGGCAACACTTTCACCGCCCACGCCGTACAAACGGGTATCTCCAACGGTACTTACACCGAAATACTCGGCGGAATCAGCGAAGGGACAACCGTTGTAGCCGATGCCGAATTTGGAGGCACCCCCTCCAAGGCCGAGACTGCATCAAGTGGCGAACGCAGCCCCTTCATGCCGGGCCCTCCGGGAAGCGACAAGGAGAAGAAAGAAAAAGAGTAGTAACCGGCGATGCCGGGCAGGCCGGCTGCAGCGGACGACTTGCAGCCCGAAACTTCCAAGTGCTTAGAGACAAACTTCCAAGTGCTAAGGAGCAAGCTTCCAGTCCCTTGGCAGTAAGTCTCTAAGCAACAAGAAGCAAAAGGCTGTTTACCAACAAAATATCCTCCGAACCTCTCAGTAAAGCCTGCCCTTGAAACAGCGGTTATCTACTGGCACACCTTTTTATATATATAGACAGAAAGAAAGTATGAGCAAAACAGTCATCGAACTTCACGATATCCGCCGCAACTTCCAGGTCGGCGACGAAACGGTACACGCCCTACGCGGTGTCTCGTTCTCCATCTGCGAAGGTGAGTTCGTCACCATCATGGGTACCTCCGGTTCGGGCAAGTCTACCTTGCTCAACATCCTGGGCTGTCTGGACACCCCCACCAGCGGCGAATACCTGCTGGACGGCACCAGCGTGCGCACCATGTCGAAACCCCAGCGCGCCATCCTACGCAACCGCAAGATAGGCTTCGTCTTCCAGAATTACAACCTTCTGCCCAAAACCACGGCCGTAGAGAACGTCGAGCTTCCCCTGATGTACAATCCCGCCGTCAGCGCTGCCGAACGCCGCCGACGCGCCATCGATGCTCTGGTGGCCGTGGGGCTGGGCGACCGTCTGGAGCACAAGTCCAACCAGATGTCCGGCGGACAGATGCAGCGTGTGGCCATCGCCCGCGCCTTAGTGAACAACCCGGCAGTCATCTTGGCCGACGAAGCTACGGGTAACCTCGACACGCGCACGTCTTTCGAGATACTTGTCCTCTTCCAGAAGCTGCACCAGGAGGGACGCACTATCATCTTCGTGACACACAACCCCGAAATCGCCCAATACAGCAGCCGCAACATCCGACTGCGCGACGGGCACGTCATCGAAGACAAGCAGAACTCCCAAATCCTCTCGGCCCGGGAGGCATTGGCCGCGCTGCCGAAGAACATTGACGACTAAATCAATTAAGAATTGAGAATGAAGAATTAAGAAATAAGAGCGAAAGAAATGAAGAATGTACCTGCACGCCCATTCATATTTCTCAATTTATTAATTATTAATTCTCAATCCTCAATTTTCAATTTATAACAGACTATGAACGGAACCAACTTATTCAAGATAGCCCTGCGCGCTTTGTCCAACAACAAGCTGCGCGCCTTCCTCACCATGCTGGGTATCATCATCGGCGTGGCCTCGGTCATCACCATGCTGGCCATCGGCCAAGGCTCGAAGAAGAGCATCCAGGCACAGATATCGGAAATGGGCTCGAACATCATCATGATACATCCCGGCGGCGAACGACGCGGCGGTGTCCGTATGGACCCCAGCGAAATGCAGACGCTGAAACTGACCGACTACGAATCGCTGCGCGATGAAACCAACTTCCTGGCTGCCGTCAGCCCCAACGTCAGCAGTAGCGGACAGCTCATCGCCGGCAACAACAACTATCCTTCCAGCATCAGCGGTGTGGGCACGGAATACTTGGAGATACGACAGCTGTCCGTCGAGCAAGGCGAGATGTTCACCGAAGCCGACATACAGGTATCGGCCAAGGTTTGCGTCATCGGACAGACCATCGTCGACAACCTCTTCCCCGACGGGCAGGACCCCATCGGTAAGGTCATCCGCTTCAACCAGGTACCTTTCCGCGTAGTGGGCATCCTCAAGTCCAAAGGCTACAACTCCATGGGTCAGGACCAGGACGACATTGTCCTCGCCCCCTATACCACGGTGATGAAGCGTCTGCTGGCCCAAACTTATCTGGAGGGCGTCTTCGCCTCTGCCCTCAGCGAAGATATGACAGACTATGCCACGGAGGAAATCACCACCATCCTGCGCCGCAACCACAAGCTCCAGGCTTCGGACGAAGACGACTTTACCATCCGCTCGCAGCAGGAACTCAGTTCGATGCTGAACAGCACCACCGACCTGATGACCACGCTGCTGGCTTGTATCGCCGGCATCTCGCTCGTGGTGGGCGGTATCGGCATTATGAACATCATGTACGTCTCCGTCACCGAACGTACCCGCGAAATCGGCCTGCGCATGTCGGTCGGCGCCCGCGGTGTGGACATCCTGGCACAGTTTCTTATCGAGGCTATCCTCATCAGCATCACAGGCGGTCTGATAGGTGTGCTCATCGGTTGTGGAGCTTCGTTCATCGTAAAGAACGTGGCCCATTGGCCCATCTACATCCAAGCATGGAGCGTATTCCTGTCGTTCGCCGTCTGCACCGTCACCGGCGTGTTCTTCGGCTGGTATCCTGCCAAGAAAGCTGCCGACCTCGACCCGATTGAAGCCATACGATATGAATAAAGTTACGAGCTACAAGCTACGAGCTACGAGTATAGTGTTTTAGCTCGCAGTGCACAGCCATTGGCAGCGCGTAATTCATAAAACTTGTAACCCGTAGCTCGTAACTTGTAGCTCGTAACTCGTAGCTCGTAACTCGTAACTCGTAGCTCGTAACTCGTAACTCGTAGCTAATAAATCACTATCTTTGCCGTATGAAACAGACCAACACACATCCTCGCTACATCGAGGCCGTCATTCATGTCATCGGATGGGGCATCGTCTTCGGCTTCCCCTACCTGATGATGAGCCGCAGCGGAGTCAATCTCACCTGGGAAGACTACCTGCGTCATGGCAGCATCGTACCGTTGTCGTTCCTCATCGTGTTCTATACCAACTACCTCTTTCTTATCCCCCGCTATCTCTTCGGTGGACGGACGAAAGAGTATATTCTGATAAACATACTGCTGATTGCCTGCCTGGCATTCGGTTCGCACCTCTGGCAGGAATACACGTTCCGCCACCAACCGCCGGAGAGACCCGACCAGCCGTTCCACATCGGACCGCCCAAGTGGCTTTTCCTCCTGCGTGATGCCTTCTCCATGGTGCTTACCGTAGGCTTGAGCACAGCCATCCGGTTGAGTAAGCGATGGATAAAGATTGAAGATGCCCGCCGTGAAGCCGAGAAAAGCCGTACGGAAGCCGAACTGAAGAATCTGCGCAACCAACTGAACCCGCACTTTCTGCTCAACACGCTGAACAACATCTATGCCCTCATCGCTTTCGACACCGACAAGGCACAGACAGCCGTGCAGGAACTGAGCCGCCTGTTGCGCTACGTACTTTACGAGAATCAACAGAAGACTGTCACCCTGGACAAGGAAATAGATTTCATCGGTAATTACATCGAACTGATGCGTATCCGCCTGGCAGCCAATGTCAATGTGGAAACCCACTTCGACATCCGTCCGGACAGCCGCACCGAAATAGCACCGCTCATCTTCATTTCGCTGATAGAGAATGCTTTCAAGCACGGCATATCCCCCACTGAGCCAAGCTTCATCCGCATCAGCTTCAGCGAAAGTCCCGGAGAGATAAGCTGCCATATCACCAACAGCTATCACCCCAAGACACAGACCGACAAAAGCGGAAGTGGCATCGGGCTGGAACAGGTACAGAAACGTCTGGACCTCTCCTACCCCGGCCGATATTCTTGGAAACAAGGTATCAGTGAAGATAAGAAAGAATACTATTCACAACTAACCATCAAGACATTATGAAGTGCGTTATTGTAGATGATGAACCTCTGGCTTTGGACCTTCTGGAGAGTTATGTCAAAAAGACCCCGTTCCTGGAATTGGCTGGCAAATACTCCAGTGCTGTACAAGCCATGAAAGAACTGGCCGACCAACAGACTGACGTGATATTCCTGGACATTCAGATGCCCGAACTGAACGGCTTGGAATTCTCGCGTATGCTTTCTCCTGAAACCCGCATTATCTTTACTACCGCCTTCGACCAATATGCCATCGACGGCTACAAGGTAAATGCTCTTGACTATCTGCTAAAGCCCATCTCTTACCCCGACTTCCTACAAGCCGCCAACAAAGCCCTGCACCAACATGAGCTGATGCACCGCTCCCCTCAGGACGAAATAGACAGCATCTTCGTCAAAAGCGAATACAAGCAGGTTCAGATAAAACTAAAGAACATACTTTATGTGGAAGGATTGAAGGATTACATCAAAATCTACGAAGAAGACAACCCCAAGCCCGTGCTGTCACTAATGAGTATGAAAGCGATGGAAGACCTGCTGCCTTCCTCGCAATTCATGCGCATACACCGTTCATACATTGTGCGCAAGGACAAAATACGCATCATCGACCGCGGGCGCATTGTCTTTGGCAAGACCTACATTCCCATCAGCGACAGCTACAAACAGACGTTTCAGGACTATCTGGAGAAAAGAAGCTGACTAAAGTTCCTCTATCTCACGCGGAGTAAGCCCTGTCACTTGCGAAATAACGTCTATACTTATACCCATCTCCTTCATCTTACGTGCGGTTTCCTGTAAACCTTCCGCACGACCTTCCGCACGACCTTCCGCACGGCCTTCTGCACGGCCTTCTGCCAAACCTTTGGCACGGCCTTCTGCCAAACCTTTAGCATGTCCTTCGGTCAACGCATCGCTCACTAAGGTCTTTTCAACCCTCACTGCATCCCAGAAATCATCATACCACAACAACTGCGCATCGTTGAAAGCAGACTCTTCTATCTGAGTCACGGCTTTCTTAATATCCGGATTATCCAATAATTCTTGAGGCACCTGACGGGTCTGTTCGTCGATTTCCGTAAGATAACGCAACCACAAAACCTGCATACGCCGATCGTTATAAGTATGAGGAGTAAACTTAGGCAATTCTACAAAAATGAAGCGGAGTCCCTCTATCACCTTATCCGTATGCTCCACCTGAACAATGCGATAGTCATGATAATACTCCTTCAAGTCGGGGGCAAAAATATCATTCACCAAACTTAAGGAATAAACGGGCTGCAGCAATTCATATTTGATATTGCTGCCCAACTGACGGACGTAGGCCTTGGAAGCATTGAAAAGAACACGCTGCATAAAAGCCGATGACCACAGCATCTGCATCTCGACGATGAACTGGCGACCGACCTTGTCTCTGCAACGCACATCTACGATGCTGTTTTTCTTGAGCGGGGTTTCTGGAACCAGCTCTGGCACCAAGTATTCAATCTCCTCTATCTCGTCTTCCGGTTTCTCAAACGGCAGCAAGGCGTTGAGCAGACTTCTGACAAGGTCGGGATGTTCACCGAATACTTTCTTGAAGGTAAGGTCGGCTTTAGGATTCAAGTATCTCATAAGGATTCCTCCAATGCTACAAGGGTTATATATGGGTTATGTGGTTACAAAAATAGGAAGAAAAACGGAATCTGCCTTATAAACAATAAAAAAAGGCTGGATAGCCAGGTGCTTTTCCTGCCAAAAGCTCTATAATAAAAGATGAGTGCCTCAGTGTCCAACGATATGGTGACTTTTTGGCAAGCATTTGTGACTGATTGTCCCATCCCGGACCAGGCAATTCCCTACTTTTGCCGCGAACATAACCAACGCTATACAAACCTAATTATTGAACAATAAAAATGCAAAAACTTAACAGTATGGAAAATCAAAAGAAAACATATCTGAAACCCGCCATACGAGTGGAAGAATGGGACTTTAATGAGGCGGTATGCCAGACGCAGGCTTACAACTGTAGCGATGCTTATAAATGTATCTCAATCTCAGGAGCCAAAGAAAGAGATTTAGTAGATACTTACCCTGATTATAACGGAGGGGGTACGGATTGGCGACCAGTTTCTACCAGAAATTAATATACCATAATAAAATATGAAAATATGAAGACGTATCTTTCTTATTTATTGTTAGTAGGTAGTCTGTTACTGTTTTCCTGCACTGAAAACGATGATAGCAATTTAAAATACATCAATGTTGAACCCGGCACCTACATTGTAGGAATAAATCTGAATACTGAGATTCCACTTACAAAAGGCGTGATTTACGACGATGAAAACAATCAGTTCTCTTTCGATAACGAATACGATTATGATTATATCTATATTCACAAAAGAGATGAGAATAGTGAAGACAAGGGAGTAAAAATTCCCGTTTATGCGGAAATTAATTGTGATGATGGCAATACATGCAAAGGGTTCAGGTATAAAATATGCATTGATGAAGAGGGGAATGCAACAATAACTCCTCTTGACAGTTTAGGTAAAGAATTATCTGAAAACGGCCAATTAACGTTAGCCAGTGGAGAGGAAGCATATTTTTCTTCTTGGGAAACCCAGACATGGAAAGGAACTTCCTTTGAAGGAGGCAAAGTTCCACACATAGAAGATTCTCAATTGTATCAACGCGAAGAAAATACAAATGTTGAGTTATTCCGAAACGGAGATGCCAATGAGAGTGAATCCAGCTTTTTAAGCATAGCAGACTTAACAACAGGAAATGGACAATTAGAACTAAAAAGAGTTTGTACCGGATTCTCATTCCTCGCCGTTTTCACAGATAGGAGTGACGGGAATGACGGTACCTTGTACGACACTGAATTTAAAGAAATCATGGGCGACTTTCCGAAAAATTATTATATCAAAATTTACTTAGGTCCTTCTTTCACCGGTGAATATAACATAGCAACACAATCGGCTACAGTGGGAAATAGTGGATATTATGCTACAGGAGATGGAAATGGTCAATATGGAAATAATGATTACGTTTCTCTCAGAGAAAACATTGCAAGCCCTAAAAACGGGAACGGATGGGGATATTCAACATTTAATGGTGTTGATGAAGAAGGCAAAGCATCAAACGTATTAATTGCTCCTATTAATACTACAGAAACATTGATGGCTTACATTTATGTCATTCATAAAAAACCAAATGAAGAATTGGACGAAGCTAACGCTCTTTATTTACCTATTACGATAGGCCCCGTGATGGAGAACTATTTCTACCGCGTAGGCGCCGACATAGACATCAGGGAATTGGCTGCTGCATTTAAAGAATATGAAGGAGAACCTGCCGACACCCGCTCTGCCTCCGCTCCCCGTCTCTTTACCCCGAAGAGTCTGGTTACTCACATCGAGTACTAAAAACGGCTAAATAACTTTTTTCTAACGTTTTCATATAGCTAAGGCGGCTGCAGACCCTGAACTTGCAGCCGCCTTTTTACCGATACATAACACGTTTTTACTCTAAAAACAGTCTACAATGAAAGCAACCATCAAACCCGACTTCATCGTCAACAACATTGCCGGCGAACAAATACTGATTGGCGGCGGCGAACAAATCAATTTCTCGAAGATGCTGATACTGAACGAGACATCGGCACACCTCATTGCTTTGCTGCAGAAACGAACAGCCGCTACAGACGAAGAACTGGCCCGATGCCTTACTGAAGTCTACGATGTGACGAACGAAGAAGCCCTCGCAGACGTCAAAGAACTGCTCCGGCAATTGGAAAGCCTGGGAGTAGTCACTCTGGAATAAAGGAATGGTAAGCCCTTCTTCATCCCACTCCCTTCTCCCCTATTTTCCATTCTTTAAGCCTCGTCCGTCAAAGAAATGATCCGTCCGCATGCCTCTGCCAGAGCACGATGGTGAGTGACGAAGATAAAGGTTCTGCCTGCATAATCCCGGCGAAGATTTTCCATAAAACGAAGTTCTGTTTCCGGGTCGAGAGCCGAAGTAGCCTCGTCCAGCAGCACAATGTGCCCGGGACGCAACAGGGCGCGTGCAATGGCTATGCGCTGCGCCTGTCCCTCGCTCAGCCCGCCTCCCATCTCACCTAAGCCGGCATCCAATCCTCCCGGCATGTCGAAGACAAAATCGGCCACCGCCGTATGCAGCGCCAGCCTCATGTCTTCCTCCGTAGCCTGCGGATTCCCCATGCGAAGATTGTCGCGCACCGTTCCGCTGAACAATGTATTTCCCTGGGGCACGTACGTAAAGTTGCACCGAGTCTCAGGTCCAACGCAACACGAACGGCTGTCGGCACACAGCCTGATATACCCATCATCCGGAACGGCCAATGCCAACAGAAGACGTATCAGCGTCGTTTTGCCGCGGCCGGTCTCGCCCACCACTGCCGTACAGCTCCCCGCCGGAAAATCGCACGAGAAATGCCGGAATACCAGCCTGTCGCCCGACGTGTAACGGAAAGACAGATTCCGGATCTCCACGTCTGGCACTCTTTCAAACCGCACCACCTCGGCATCCGCTTCTTCTATCGGCATTTCTTCCAACTCCTGCAAGCGGTCTACCGCCGTGAAAGCCCCTGCAAAGGCAGGCATCAGACGGGCCAGAGCCAGAACCGGTTGCTGTATCTTGCCCACCAGTTGCAGAAACGCCGCCATGGTACCGAAGGTTATCAGTCCCTCGCCCAGCTGCACAGCTCCCCACAGGAACGCTACCAGGTATCCTCCCGAAAAGGCGACAGAAACCAGCAGGTGCGCCGACAATGAGAAACGCGTACGCTGCATGAGCCGACCACGCAAAGTCTGCTGGTTACGTTCCAACAGGTCTACGTTCCGCCTGCCCAGTTCCAATGCCTTGACCACCAGCCTGTGTTGCAGACTTTCCTGGATAAGAGACTGTATCTGGCTGTCACTGCGGCGGACAGCATGGGTGTAGCGGTTCATACGCCGCATATAAATACGTGCCACAGGCAAGAACAGTGGCAAAATGGCCAGCACCGCCCAAGGGAGCCAAGGGTCCAATAAACAAAAGAAGATAAAAGCCGCCACTAATTGCACACCGGTAATGAGCAGGGAAGGTATCGAGACGGTCAGCAACCCCACAATGGTGGACACATCCCTTTCTATCCTGTTCACAACATCCCCCGTATGAAAAGCCTCCAGACTGTTCCAACGGCTGTAAAGCAAATGGGCAAACAAGCGATGCCGCAACCCATTACCCGTATCTATCTGCAAGCGTACACTCAACCAGCCGTCGAGCACATCGCACAGCAATTGCAGCGCCAACAGCCCCACCAGCCAGGCTCCCGGTTTCCACAAGCTGCCCGGCACATCGGCCGTCACCGTGTCGATGGTCCATTTCGACACATAAATAAATGCCAGCGAAAGCAGCACACCTCCCGTGCCTACCCCACTGCTCAACAGAATGGATTTCCTACGGCCGGCAGAAGCCTTCCACAAATAAGCCAATTTTTCTTTTCCGCTCCATCGCATAACTATATCCTCCTATACAAAGCCAGGACGCAACGGCGCCCGAACACACCCAACCTCCTCCAAATCCAGGAATATCCCCGCCACACCATACCGTTCACCCGGTAGCGCCGTCCCTTCCGGGTAACTTCTGCCACAACGGCCCACACCTCTTCCACCGTAGCCTCCTCGGTCTGATATACGTTCCCGTCTCCCTGCAGATACAGACGATTCCCCTCCCGCCGGATGATACGGTGCAGCACCGTCCTTCCGTCTGTGGTCCGGGCCATCACCACGTCACCCACCGACAGCCTGTCCGGCAGGCAACGCCTTAACGTCACAGCATCGCGTCCATCCACCAGAAAAGGCAACATGCTGTTGCCTCGCACCATCACGGTCACAACACGCCCCTCGCCTACCAGTCTGCCCAATTCCGGGACAAGCACAGAATTATCCAAATACTTTTTCATGCAAGTAAATGTGCAAAATTGAATGATACTAAACACAGAGGCACGGAGACACAGAGTTTTTGTTTTCTTGCCCATAGCTCACAGAGTTAATTCCCCTTCTCTCGTATGCGGCGAAGCCGCGGACTCTGTGCCCTCCCGTCATTTTTACCGACAGACAGTTACAGAACTTTGTGTCTCTGTGTTGGATATAAACTAATTCTGATTGATTACTTACAGCAGAGTCTTTTCCTCTTCCCTTCGCCAATGCAGCGGAGAGCTTATCAGAGAAAGAGGGCACCCGGAAGAGTGCCCTCGCAAACAAAACAAACAAACGGTCCTTCCCACCCATACCTGGAAGGGAAAGACGAATCGTCTCACGACGAAAGAAGTCCATATTTATTCAATTACGTAATGGACCTTTACCTTTACGCAACGATTCAGCTTGGCATCCAATCCGCGCGTGCTCTTGTCTGTCACGGTAGCAATCGGATCCGTCAGCGCATTGAGTGAAAAGTTATTGCCTACAACCTTGCTGAAATTCTTATTGCCTTTCAGCCACTTTATAACCGTGTAGGCACGGTTATAAGCCAATGTCTTATTGCGTTCCAACCCTACGTTCTCTGCATCCTGGCCGGTATAGTTGTCCTGGCTGGTAGCCAGTCCCTCGGCCTGCACATACAATATACGGCCACTGTTCAAGATACGCTGGAGGCTCTTCACCGTTTCCGCATCTGCACAGGCAGCCGCATATCCTCCGTTACCTTCGATAGCGGCATAGACATCGGCAAAGCTGTATATGTCGGCTTCGGGTTCGGCAGGCATGTGATTCTTGACCACTTCCAGTCCGCGGTGTGCATTCAGTCCGAATGAAGCAGTTTCCCGATAGTTGTCTCCGCTTAACAGTGTCTGTGTCTTGGTTTCGTCGTCTACGCGGTAATACCACGTCTTGCCTCCGCCATACACCGGTGCATAATAATATCCGTTCTGTTCCTTGAAGGCATTCAAACTGGGTGCATCCATCTGCAGGGAAATGGGAGCTTCTGTCATCTCATAGCCGCGTGCCACAGTCCCTTCTGCCGGACAAGCATACGCTTTCTCCGTGGGCACATCGGTCGTCGACAAGCGGGACAGAGAAGCGCCATCGGCCAAACGGGAAGCCACTTCCTGTCCGTCTTCAAACTTCTTCTGCGCAAAAATGCCCGATGCCAGATAGTCAATGGCATTTACCGGAGCATCGGCCACAATCGGCGCATCGTCACGACCGGAATAGTTATTGGGGAAGAACACATAGAACACAAACGAGCCATATTCCGGACAATCGCTCACTGCCAGCGCATTGTTCACCGGAGCCACTTCGTTCACCACATATACCGGTGCCGGACAAGTGACGCAACGTTCCCAACCGCGCCGCTTGAAATAATAGGTCAAGCCCAAACGGACACCGACATTCGTATCCCACCACTTGCTGTTCTCGCCGTTGGCTTTCAAGGTAACGCCGTCAAAGTTCGTCTGATACAACGTAGTGTACAATTTCACATCCAAGGACAAAGCCTTTGCTTTGGTAAAGAAGCGGCTGTATTGCAGTTCAATATGTCCGGCCCACTCGTTACGCTGGGCAGAGATACCGTAGTGGTGCAAAGCTCCCAACCCCACAGACAGGATAAACTGGTTCATCAGGTTGTCCGAGTTGATGCCTTCATAGCCCTTGAACAGACGGGAAAGATTGAACATCACGTTGGCATTCAGATCCCACCATTTGTATTTCGTTTTCCAATACACCGTACCGTCATCGGCAGTCAGACTTCCCCCCTGTACAAAGATATTGTTCTCTTTCGTATACCCCTTGGAGTTGCCGAGACCAAACTGAAACTTGACACCGATACCCGGCGTGAACCATTTACCTACTCCCACATTAAAATCGGGCGAAAGCTTCCCCTTGAAGTCGCCCACAGTACCATAGTCGCCGAAAAAGCCATGATACCCCACGCTTCCCAACACAAACCAGTTATCCCAAAAGCGGTTGGTCACCACCCGATAATGGTCGTCAGTAGGCTGTGCCACTACTTCCTCACTCTGCACGGTGTCTCTTTCAAACGCCCGCACATCTTCTTCCGGCATTTGTGCATGAATGCTGCCTCCTACCAGAAGCCACACCATTAAAAGTACAATTTTTTTCATGTTCATTCTTTATCTCTACGTTATTGGTTAAACTTTAAAAAGCCCTCTCATGGGAAAGGAACGAGCCTGTTCAATAAGCATTTTTCTCTCCCCGGACTGCATTGGCTACCGTCTTAAAGATGATATATATGTCCAGCATGAAAGTCCAATGTTCAATATACCAGATATCATTCCGGATGCGGTTCTCCATATCTGCCAGCTTCTTGGTTTCCCCACGGAATCCAGACACCTGGCTCCAGCCTGTAATACCGGGTTTTACGTAGTGCCGCACCATGTATTTATTAATCAGACGGGAGTATTCTTCCGTATGCTTCAACATGTGGGGACGTGGTCCTACCACGCTCATGTCGCCCCGCAACACATTAAAGAACTGGGGCGTTTCATCCAAATTGCTCTTACGCAGGAAATGCCCCCAGCCGGTAATCCGCGGGTCGTCCTTGGTGGCTTGTAGCCGGTCCGAGTCGGCATTCACTTTCATACTTCTGAATTTATAGCAATAAAACTCCTTGTCATCCAATCCGTTTCTTTTCTGCCGGAAAAACACCGGACCCGGCATGGTACATTTGGTCACAACCGCCACCACCAAGCATATAACAGGAAACAGCGTACATAGGAATGCCAATGAAAACACAATGTCGAAACTCCGCTTCAGCAACTGGTTGCTTAAACGGCCCAGCGGCTCCCGATGCAGGCTCAGGTAAGGCACCAATCCCACCTGATTCAGATACATCTGATTCTGGAAATAACTGTGCACGTCCGGCACACTGTAAAAATGCACCAGGTGATTCTCGCAATAGTTGATTAGTTGCAGGATTATCTCCTTGTCCGACGAAGGCAGGCTGCAAAACAGGCCACGCACGTTACCATGTGTTTTCAGAAAACCTGCGACCTCTTCCGGCCTGCCCAAATAGCTGCAATCGGCTGGAAAATTACTGTTGGGAGCTTTATCAAAATACCCCAGGACATCATACCCAGCCCACGTTTCGGAGGTCAGTTCAAAAAAAAGCTGACGGTTGTTTTCCTCGCTTCCTACCAGCACTACCGCCTTCCGGTCTTTGCCACCCAGACGAATCCGCTTGATGACACACCGGAATCCCAAACGGAACGCCAGCATACAGACAAACAAGAAAAGGATATATCCTCCAAAGAAATAAGACCACACATCCATATAACCGCCCACATACAAGACAAATCCCGCCAATAACGCATAAGTAACCATATTCCAACAGACAATGGAAACTATCTGATAGGCATAAACTTTTCTGCGATAAAGAATGACCGACCGCTGCATACTACACAACAGATAACAGAGCATCAGGGTCAGTATTATCTGTAGTTTGGGAGCATTCATCACTTTTCCCCAGTGTGTACCTTCCAGCGAGAGGCAGAACAACTCGAAAGCAGCTCCGCACAGCAATGTTTCCAACGCTATGACCGTGACACAGACCAGCCGGTTATATGATTGCATTCTTATCATTTGCCCATCTTGATTATTTGGTTGTCATACATAAAGACACAGATAAAATCAGGCGGCAAAAAACGTGAAAAAGCATTGTATGCAAGGGACAAAAAGTCACGCTGATATGCTAATTTGTCCAGAAAGCTGCTATTCTGCAACGAACCGGGCTACAAACGTCCGATCCGTTCCCGGCATTTAGCATAGATAAAGAAAAAAGACTCGCCGGGCACCAGCCTGCACAGGCGGACAGCCCGCCTTATCCAGAAACAAGCATTACCCAACACCCGTTCCGGCATTCGCCGCCGGGCAGACAAAGCCTCGCGCTCTCTTTTCAGGCGGTACCCCTCGCCAAACACCACCCTTTCCAACAAGTCTACAGTTTTCCCCCGGCGGGGAGGCAATGGAAAACAAAAGCCACTTCCCATCCATCTTTCTATCAGTCCGAACAGAATGCTGCTGAAAGTCTCTACATGCAAATCACGCAGGACTGCAGCCAGACGCGAACGGTCCATCGGTGCCCTACGTATCATCACCGCCACATCGCATACTTGTTTCAGACCAATTCCATAACTCAAGACATGCCTGCGCAAATGCAATATCAGACAGGCAACATACAATTCCAATCCCCTGCGATCCGTAGCCAGCATACGTTGCAACCGGCTGTCCACCCAAGGATTGTACACCTTTTCCCGACAAGAGTGCCACTCTACAGTCACCCTGCCATCAAGCAAGCTTTCCCCTGCCCTCCAGTCGTGATAACCATTCGCATGCAGACAATCAGCCAACTTCTCCCAACCCTTCCACACCACCAGGTCAATGTCGCCATAACTGCGCATCAAAGGCTTCCGATACCACCGCCCCACCGAACTGCCCTTAAAGACCTCCGCTTCTATTCCATGCTCCTTCAGCAAATTCAGCCAGCGTTTTTCCGTATCCTGCAACAACAGATTCATTTGTCCGATATGAGCAGCCTGACGTACAAACTGTGTCCACAGTCTTTCCGACGGACGACAAACGGTCTGCGCCACTCCATCCACCCATACACCGAATACAGCCTGCTCCCGGCTCAGCCGGAACAGTTCTTCCCATTCGTCTTCAGACAAGCCTTCCGGACAAGGGCCATCGGCCTCGCCCCACAGCCCCAACCGGAGGAAGTAAAAGAAATGCCGGTACTTTTCGTCCATAAAAAAGAACTTTGCTTGCCGGGCAGTAGAAACGGTTTATCTCATGACCCGCTTTCCGATCTCCCGCGCCGGATTTCCACCCACCACCGTCCAAGCCTCCACATCCTTGAACACGGCGGCACGGGCACCTACCACCGCCCCTTCTCCTATGGTCACTCCCGGTCCGATAAAGGCTTCGGCCGCCACCCAGGCACGGTCTTCAATAATGATGGGCTTCTCTGTCTGTTCGTGACGGGGTGAACGGATGTCATGCGAAGCCGTACACAGATACGTGCGTTGCGATACGGTAGCGTTCACACCAACCTCCACAGGAGCCGCATTGTAACAATCCACTCCGGAAGCCAGACAGGCATGGTCTTTCATCACCAAATGCCAAGGCATAAAGATACGGACTGTGGCATAGACATTGGCTGTAGCTGCTATCCGTGCTCCAAACAGGCGAAGCAGGAAACGCTTCCACGGCATCAGCATACTCTTGGGAAAAGGACGTGCCAACAACGTCCAGCATACAGTCCAAAGCATTCTCCTGACACGATTGGCTGTTGTGTAAGGAGACTGAAAATTCATGTAATCCATCAGATTGAATCAAAAAAACTGCGGTACCTTCCACCCCATTTTCATCAGTTTCAGCCATACGCCGGGAAAGCCATGTTCCCGATAAATAGCCACATCCTCGCGCCACATCTGTTTCCTGCGCACACTGTCGGTAGACAAACCGCCCATCCGCATCCGGACAATGTAACGGTTCATATATTCTACACGCAAACGGGTTTCGTACAGACAGCGCAACAGGAAATCGGTATCAGCCGCTATCTGGTAACGTTCGTCATACATCCCCACCTTATCCAGCATCACTTCCCGCCGGAGATAGACAGTGGGATGCAATGGCAACCACCCGCACCTCACTTTCCAGCGGCGGTACGGACCGCTCATCCAGTTGCGTACCACCCGCTCTGTATGAGCCGCATCCACAAATAACCCGTTGCCATAAACCAAGTCGGCATCGGTCCGTTGGAAGCATTCCGCCATGTCAGAAATGACATGCGAATCAAACAGAAAGTCATCGGAATGCAACAGACCGATTACCTCCCCCGTTGCCATTCGTATGCCTTTATTAATAGCCTCGTACATTCCATGATCCGGTTCCGAAAGAACCCGGCTGATCTGCCCGTCATATTGCCGGATAACCTGCAATGAACCGTCCGTACTTGCACCGTCTACTACAATGTATTCTATATCGGGATAATCTTGAGCCAGCACGCTTTCTATGGCCTGCCCAACCGTATGTTCACGATTATAACAGACTGTAATAATTGATATTTTCATTGATTCTTAAAAAGTTATCACACCTTTCCTCACAAGAAGGAAGTCATAAAACTGTAGATATTCCTTGTTAATTTCTTTGCCTGCATGCACTGACATCCTTGAAGAGGTTGAACCTAGCACGTCTGATTTTTTCCAGCTTCGCACGTCTGACTCTTTCTAGCTTCATACGTCTGACTCTTTCCAGCCTCACACACCCGGCAACCTCAAAGAGGTTGAACGATGCTTAACCGCCGGTGGCTCCCCGAAGGGGAACACCTGCGGATTACCTCATCCTCGTTCTCTCATATCGACCTCGAAGGGGTCGAACCACAAATATCCAGCCACATTCTTCTGACTGGCTCATTCCCGATTCATCCATTTATACTACCTTTGTAGCTTGTTCGCTATCTACATTACCCATGAGCTATACCAATCTGATATATCACATCGTTTTCCGCCCTCGCAGCAGTGCGCCGGTCATCAGCCGGGTTCATGCTGAAGACCTATACCGTTACATCTGGGGATTCGTCAAGGAAAAAAGGGCAGTTCTGTACCGTATCGGTGGCATGGAAGACCACGTGCACATGCTGGTGCAGTTGCCTGCTTCGCTTTCCCTGTCATCTTTCATGCACGATCTGAAACTTTCTGCAGGTGCATTCATGCGCTCGAATGCCGACAAGTTCCCGAAATTCGACGGATGGGGAAAGTCATACTTCGCCGCTACAGTCTCAATGTCCGGGAAGGACGCAGTGACGCAATACATCATGAACCAAAGAGAGCACCATAAGCGGTTCGATTTCCGTGAAGAGTTGCTCAGGCTCATCCGTAAGAATGGGATTGAGATGGATGAACGGTTCTTTTTGGCAGAATAAGCGTGGTTCGACCCCTTCGAGGTCGATGGGAGAGAACGAGGATGAGATAATCCGCAGGTGTTCCCCTTTGGGGAGCCACCGGCGGTTAAGCATAATTCAACCTCTTTGAGGTTGCCGAGTGTGCGAGGTTGGAAAGAGTCAGACGTGCGAGGTTCAACCTCTTCGAGATTGTCAGCGCAAGCAAAAGTGTGGCGATATGCACAATTCTAACCCGCGTAAAGTATAAGATAATTAAAAAGTAGTATTTTCCTCCCCTTCACCAGTTTTTGTTAATACCTCCAGCTCCAAATACCTTTTTATCTTTTCCTTATTGTAGCCAAATCTCTTTTTAATCTCATAAACCTTAGCATCTGCCAAAGTCCTATACCACCAACCTTGCAGAAAATGCCACAAGAACCCTTCTTTTCCATCCAGGAAACCCAAGCGGATAACATAACGCAAAAAGAAGAAAGCAAACGCACGCCAAAAAAGCGGTAGTTTAATATACCTCAACTTTCTTTTCCTGACAGCAGAAGCATGTGCGCCCGAATTAACCACGGTCGACTCATACATCCCATATTCCGTCAGCAACAAATCCCAAGCTTCACGCGTGGCATACCCATTATGTTTAGCCGTCCACCAAGTCAACCCATTCAAATTATCATCAAAAAAAGGCTTAGACAAGTTGCCGATTTCTCCCTCAGACAACATAACATGTTCATCCATCATCCGATTTTCACAAACAGCATATTTAAACTTAAACAACCGCAACAAAATCAGAGGAATAATGCCATGCTTTATATAACGCCCCATGAATATCCGCAAACAAGGTGCCGTCAAACCGTTGACACCGGCAGGCAACTCCGGCAATACCCGATGTAATTCTGCTATCAGTTCGTCCGAAAGATACTCGTCAGCATCCATACGCCATACCCACTCAGTGACAACAGGCAGATGCTGCAACGCCCAATTGAACTGCCTGGCATAATTCTCCCAAGTATGTTGATAAACGTAAGCCCCCATATCTCGCGCTATTTCCACAGTCCTATCCGTGGAAAATGAATCCACAACAAAGATATTTTTAGCAAACTTCTGTGCATTGCGTAGACATCTTTCAATATGGATTTCTTCGTTATAAGTCAGGATAATTACTGAAATGTCTAACATACGAATAACGTATCAATGATTGATTGGATAAATGAATCTTATCTTCTGATTTTCACCGGCACCGCTCCTTCCGGCACCGTATCTACCACCAACGCCAGATATCCCCCTCCACCGGCACCGGCCATTTTCCAAGCCAATGCCCTGCCACGCCATGCCTCTATATACTCCTGCACTCCCTTGGCCATCATGGCAGGGAACATGGCTATCTGAGCCTCGAACGAAGCCTGATAGGCCGTAGCAAAAGAAGCCAGGTCGCATGCCAGAATAGCCTCCCAGCAACGGTCTGCAGCCAAAGCCAATGCCTTCACCTTTTCCGGCGTAATATCCTTGCCTTCGACAACCGATGTATCGGGTCTGCGCGGAAACATCGGAACCAGGCAAAGATGGCTCTCCAACCAGGAAAGCACTGCCTCGTCGCGACATGACTCGATGCGCGATGGCCAATAACGGTTATCGTAATAATGGCGACAAAGCCCCGACACACAAATGCCAATGGCATCCTGAGCACCTGATATGTGCCCTTCGCGTTCCGGGTCATTCTCAAAACAGAACAACAGACGGGCAAGCATCTCTTCGTTATAAGCCGGCAATTCATAAGGCCAGAGCTTACGGGCAGCATTGCGTGTGGAAGTGGACATTCCCGCCCGTTCCATAAATTCTACGGTCGGTTCCAACGAAATGGTTATGGCCCATCCGGCACCCTGACACGACACGTATGGCTGGTCTATCCACGTACCTGCCAAATCCAACCGATAAGGTAAATGAGAATGCACATCCCTCCGCAAAGCCGTAGTAGACCTTGCCTCCAATCCGGCATCCGGCACACGCTCCAGTTCGATATATTCGATGCCGCGTTGTCGGCAAAACTCCCGTTTGGTATCTGAGCCTCCATCGCTGTTCACCACAAAAATGTCCGGTTTCACCCGGTCTACGGTCTCCACGAAGTCCATCATCCCGGAACCGGGATTAATGTAAGCATCTGTTACATAACGTATCGCCTTGACCATATACAGCCGTTCGCGTTCAGAATAAACGGTCTTACGATTCTTCAACTGTTCGATGGTGGCATCCGAACCGATGCCCACATACAAGTCTCCATATTGTGCCGCTGCCTTGAAAAAAGCCACATGCCCGCTGTGCAGCATGTCGTAACAGCCCGACACAAATACGCGTTTGCGTGAGTTCTCTATATTCATTGTAAAAAGATTAATTAAAAGCCCCACCAACCTCCCCCGAGGCCCCACCAACCTCCCCCGAGGGGAGGCTTCCGATACAATGGGAAGCTTTCTATTCTCTAACAGGTAAGGTATCTCTATTCCCTAACACGTAAGGTATCTCTAAGCTCCCCCTCGGGGGGAGTTGAGGGGGCCGGGAGTTGAGGGGCCTTGACCCAATACCCATTCCCATACCGCGTATGCACCCGCCGTCCCATCTGCGCCAGCAGTCGGCTGAAGGCCGTACACGAACAGTCGCGCAGGGCCG